>OFGQ01000111.1_pt1 | contig 74260 bp, 73 predicted proteins | sample 1521791 | NCBI WGS metagenome assembly OFGQ01 (sample SAMEA3504116, study PRJEB24116) | mouse gut metagenome | biome: mouse gut; feature: mouse-associated habitat; material: faeces | place: Denmark | collected 2011 | reverse complement strand
TGGATGCCGCGCAGACACAAACTTGGGATTGAAAATTTTTAATTTTCAATCTTATTTCCTCATTTCCATCCGCTCTTTCTTTCCTGCGGCCCATAGTAAAAATGATATTGCCACTCCGGCCAGAAAGCCTCCAATGTGAGCCGCGTTATTAATTCCTCTCCCCGCAAAGCCGCTGTAAAGAGAATACACTATCATAAAGAGAAGTCTACCCATTGTGATCTGTTCCAAATGGCCTTTGTGAACGCATACTAATATAAACAATGCGCCAATTATTCCAAATATCGCGCCGCTTGCTCCTACCGAACTGATATGCATGTCTCTATAAATTTCATAAGCTGCCGACAGGAGATTTCCCGATATGCCCGCAAATAAATATATAACACTATATTTAACACGGCCAAAGTATTTTTCCACCACTTCGCCCAAATAATACAGAACGATCATATTGCTGACGAGATGATCCACATCCCAGTGCAAAAATATACTTGTCAATATCCTGTAATATTCCCTGTCTTCCCAAAACATTCCCGCGTTAAAAGCACCTACATTATATAACAAGTCTTTTGTAAATGTACATATCAGAAAAATTAAAATATTTGCGGTTACTAAAAATATCGTCACATATGGCATACGAAAACGGGTGCTATATTTCTCCGTCCGATATATATCCCCGCCGCTGCCCGCTGCCTCCTGTCCGGATGCGGAAGCCTGGGCAAGAAAACATTCTATTTTATTTCTCATTCCATAAAAATCCCCCACCTGGTTCTCATATATTACCAGACGGTCATTCAAGGGGTCGATCATCCAGCAAAAGGGATCATCCTCACAAATTCGTTTCCCCCTTTCCGTTTCCCTGCAAACGATTAACGACATAATATGAACATCATCCGCATTTTTCGCCTTAAAAAAATCCTTTATTTTATCCTTAATGTGCTGATACTGCTCTTTTGTTATATATAAATTTTTTTCATAATATACCACATGAAATACATTTACATAATTATTTTCCATATGATAATAAAAAATAAATTCCGGCAGGTTGGAAGGAACCTTTGTATATCCCTCTTCCACCATGAAGTCATCGAGCTGTTGTTCTAACATGTTCTCTCCCATTCGCACTATGCATGCAAATATCTTATGCTATGGAAAAGGGTATCATTTCCTTCCGTTCATGTCAATCCATTTACATTTATCGATAACACATTTTATCTGTAGCAAAAAATCATTTTTCCAAAACGCAATTCGTCCCCGCATTCGATTCGCACCGTTTCATTGGGTTCCAGCCTCAAGCCATTTTTAAATGTCCCATTTGTCGAATTCATATCCGTTACGTAAATCCCATCCTCCTGTCTTGTAAAGCGGGCATGTATACGGCTGATCGTACTGTCTTTAATTACAATATCCACATTTCCCGCCATTTTTCCTATTGTGCATGGCAAATTTTCCAAACTGATATGATATTTATTTCCTTTGTTTATCCCATAAAGTTTATTTTCTTTTTTATATGAGGAAGTGTCGAGGAAAACAGTATTTCCATACTCCTCTGGGATTTTTTCATGCTCTCCCATTTTATTATATTTTATCTTTTTATCAAAAGGCTTATCCTTTTCAGCAAATATCCTTTCCACATTCTGCCTTTCCACCGCAGACGCTTTTCTCTCTATTTTAACCCTGTTTTTCTTTTTTAATAAATTTAAAATAAAATATAAAAACATCAATGCCGACATAACGATCAATACGACAGTTCCCGCCATGGCCACAAGTTTTTCTTCCCTGGATAATGTAAAAAAATATCCCGCACTGACAACCGCAGCTGCCGCTCCTGCGCATAGAAACGATAATATTCCGACGATTGGCAGATGTATATCGCTCTCCTCCTCGCCTGTTTCCCGGTCAACCCTCTCAAAATCCTCTTCTCCGTTCCACTCTTCTTCCTCCGCCTCTTCCTCCTTGCTCCACATTTCCTGTATCTTCACAACTTCCTCCACTTCTATTGCAGAAGAATCAAACCAGCTTAATATTTGCGGCAATATAAACCGATTGTCTTGTATCGTTTCATAAATTTTATATACGATCTCGGTCGCTTCCTCTTGTTCCCGATCCACCTTATCAAGCAGAAACTCCGCCAATGACATCAGCGCCGACTGTCTATCAGCCTCTTCTAAACAGGGATAGTACAGAAAAAAATATTCCTTGGACTCCGGTTCTGCAAAAATATATTCCGGCATCAACATCAAACACCGACTGTCCAATAGAAAAATATCCAGATTTTCTAAAGCTTCTCTTATGCTTTCCAATAGATCATAGATATTCCCATACTCCATTTTCTTTTTCTCATATAAATTTCTTAAATTCTGCTTAGAACTTATCTCATAATAAAAACTGCATTCTTCATCCACATACCTTATCTTGCAGTTTAATAAATGCCCGATTTTATTTCCGCTTATCATCCGATATTGATAGTTCTGATCCTTTTCATCTAACTTATGATTGATAATTAGAAAATTATGGTTTAAATCTTTATGATATTTTACACTTAACATATTTTCTCCCTATTCTGTCTCCATATGCCCGCTTATCTTATCCGCCGCCTTCCTTATCAGCCGAACTTTACGGATACAGTCTGTAGGGCAGATCCTTTCCGCCCATCCTTTCGCATAAAAATCCCACCGGCTCCATGGCAGTAATTGTCCGGTAAAAGCCACGTTCATCTTTCCGGAAGCTTCCACTGTAATATTCCTCTTATCCGTCTGCACCGTACTGATCAATGTGTCTATCCCTAAATATTTCTGGCCAAACTGCCTATTGCACTGGCCTATGATCAACTGTTTTATTTCCTCCGGACTTTTGTCACATCCATAAACTCCGCTCCATTCACTTCCGTAATAGCCACATGCGCTTCCGCGAAAAGCTAACATATACGCATCCTGGGAAGCTACACAACGATTATACAGATAAAAAGTCATATAAAAAATAAGGCCTGTTAAAAAAACTGCCAACGGTATCACCAGGCTTGCCTCTACTGTCAGATATCCTCCTGCCTTTCTATATTCCTTTCCCCACAACATAAAACACCCCCAATCCAACGGCTAAAAACGGAAGAAAAGGTATACGGCTTTTCCCCCTCACTTTTTTGCAAATCAGCAGAGCCAGGGCACATATGGAAGAAAGCAGAAATCCACTGATCATCGCAATTATACATCCCTTCCAGCCTATCCACATACCTACGGCCATAGCTGCCAGCCCGTCCCCATATCCAATACTTTCTTTCGTACAAAGTCCAAGAAACAGTAAACACGCCCCCGGTAAAAGCGAATATAATATTTCACTCCATTCCTTCTCTCCCAAAATTATCGTATACAGCAAGGCACAGCCTCCTGATAACGCAACGACAATGACCGGTATTTCCTTTTTTCGTATATCTGTTATGACACATATTGTCATAAAAATCAGACAGATCGTCCACTCCCATTCTATTCTCATCAGTTCCCTTCCTCTCTTATTCACTGCATTTCGGGCATTGCCCTTTTCCCTCCGTATCGGATAAACGTATCGCATGAATTGTCCTTTTCAGGCCGGAACAGTTTAAGGAACTGTGCGCTTTATTCCCATAGGAAGTCACATAAACCACTGCCTGATAAACGCTGCCTTTACACCCGCCGCACATATAATACTTTTCCCCGCTTTCATTCCGCAGATCTTTTACCGAGGAAGAGGACACGGCTTTAATCGATGGATTTAAATAAGCACAATTACGGGCCACATGGTAAACCACACCATTTTCCGCCACATATACCGTTATTTCTTCCTCTTTCCCTCCATCCGTTTTGTTCTCCACATCATAACCGGTCCATGCACGTCCATAATATCTGTTTTCCATGGAAATATCAGGAAATCCTGTTAATCCCACAAGAGGTCTCACTTTATATGAAGCGATAAGTTCTATCTTGTCTCCCTCTCCCATAATCAATGATCCGGTAAAGTTCAACCCCCGGCTGCCTCCAATCAGACAAGTATGGTCTAAATATTCTTCTCCCAGAATATCGATGATTTCTCTTTTTGTGTACTTTTCAGACAATATCAAAGAACCGGCTCCGCCCCAGGGCAAACCTTCTTCTATCCCATTTTTATATGCATAACCATAAAACGCCATTTTATTTCCCGTCTGATGCATCGCTCCCATAATATTCCCATGAAGCCGCAATACATCAAAAACGAATAGCAAATTCATAAAAAAGAAGAAAAATAATGGAATAATCATAGCAGCTTCTACTGTCATGCTTGCCTTTAAAGTTCTTTTACGGGGGGAGGAAGTAAATGACATCCTTTTTCCGGCTATAATAGAAAAGAATTGAGATGTGTTGTCTTGATTTAATAGATTCCTGCCCGGAGAAACAATTGTTATTTTATTATGTTTACAGTTGCCATTTAGATTCCGGAAAAAGGACATCATTTGCTTCCTCCCCTTCGTATATTTTTAAATAGATAATTTATTAATCGTAACCGTATCTTTTCTGAACATCACAATGATATCCAAAGGCGCTGGACATGGATATTTCAGATAAATAACTGTCAAAACAGGCATCCATGCGAAAATTAACGTTGCCCGCCGTTGTGCGTATATCCATCTCCATAATGTCCATTGCCCGCATATTTTTTCTTTCGCTGTTTTCTAAAAACAGCATAATCCTCAAATAGTCCTGATAACTTAAACCATGCCCTGGGTTTTCCCCATCCGGGATATTTCCCGAAAAATCAGCTATATTCGCAAGTCCTGTTTTCCAGTCCGCCGCTGTTTTCATTAATGGAATCCGTCCGCCTTTCAAAAGACATTTTACATCTGACAGGCTTTCCATATATGCCCAGGCAAATAAAATAGATGCTTTTACCAGCTTTACCAGCGCCGGTATCTGTAATACTGCGGTCAGCGTAAGTGCCAGCAGCTCCGCTTCCGCACATTTTCCTGCATCGGAAAACAAATAAATGACATTGGCAGCTTCCCGCCACCGGATCAGGCGTTTTACCACCTTCTCTAAATTTTCCAGATCCGATTTTTCTCCGGCAATCATATACTCTATTTGATACTTCATAAACGACTTTTCCAATTCATTTCCGTACCAGCCGCACTTATCAAATAAATAGCAGTCGAACAATATATGATCCGATACGGTTTCCGGCAGCCTCTGGCCCGGGCTCAGACCTGCGCCCTTTAATCTCTCTCTCCGGGATATGTAATCCTCGGGCCGGATAACTGTTCCCGACACATGATCCATATCTCCTAATACCAAGTTTAAAACCAGACTTCCTCTTAATGCATTTACCCTGTCCGCAGGATTGTCCAGCGAAATTTCCTTTTTATTCCCCTCCTCATCTTCTTCCTCCAAAAAGGCAACCTCATTTATCTGCTCCTGTATATTTTCCCTTTCTCTTGCAATATCTCTGGTTTCCAGGCCCCATGCACGCAATTCCCCAGCCTGCTCTATTGTTTTGGCTATCATTCCTTCCATGGAACTTTCCTGCATATATGCGATCGCTTGCCTTTTCATTACATTTCCTCCATCATCGGAAGCGATGGACATTTCTTTTACCACCGATTTATCTACCGAAAGGGAAAGCCAGTTTTTCGCAGCATTCTTGCCTTTTCCGGTTCCGGTAAAATTATTTTCCATGTACCGTCTGAGATGTTCTGCCGTATTTTCCGCCTTGCAGTCCGTTGTTCCATAAGACATATCCACAAAAAGCAAATCGTATTGCTCCAAAAGCTCCCTGTGAAATTCGGCAAGTACGCTGTTCATCCCGATATCCGCCACGCATTCCGCTTCCATCCTGATCACGCTTATCCTGGCTCCCTCAATGACAGTCAGAACAAATGACAGAATGAGGGAGAGGGAAAGCGACAAATATACGGTGAGAGAACCTTTGCTCATGACATTACCGTATTGCTGTCCTGGGTAATCTTTTTGAAAACATTTGTTACTAACGTACGGAGCTGATTTTTGAATATAATAACAAGACCGATCAGGACAACGATAATTAAAATAATTTCCACAGTTCCCATCCCATCTTCTTCTAACATAAACTCCTTGAAATTTTTTAACCTGTTTTTCATCTTTCACTCCATTTCTGCGCCGTTTTACCTCATAAAACCAGCGCGGCTTTGTAATTGTATATTTTCATGCAACTTTAAATTTCTATACAGAAAAAGAAAAGTACGCCGGTACTAAAATCAATATCATAACGATACCGAGCATCAGCATCATTGGCAGCAGCAGCTTTGTTCCCGCCTCCTCTCCCAGCTTTCTTGCCATATTTCTGCGCTCCTCAAAAGCGTTGTCCGCCTCCTGGCGCAGCGCATTTAATATGCTGTTGCTGCCTTTCCTCAGATTCTGTACCAAAATATTTGACAGTTTCGTATATTGGGGCAGACGGCACCTCTTTCCAAAACGCTCATAAGCCTCCATTTCGGAAATTCCGCTGTCCAGTTCATGACATATCAGAAGCATCTCCTCATATACATAATGGAAACCTCCTTCCTCCTGCTTTTCCACAGCATAACGGGAAGCTATTTTCCTAAAAGAATTCCTAATGGTCATTCCCGCTCCAAGATAGAGCATCAATTTGCTGATCAGCTGAGGATAATCCAAAAGCATCTGCCGGTTTCTCCGATCCATTTCCTCATTTAATTTTCTGCCTTGTAAAAAATAAACCATTCCTGCGCCGGTACAAAGTAAAATAAATATGTATCCGCTGCCGTCATTTACATTTTCACTCCATATTATTTTCTCTCCGCCAATACTTTCGGGCAGTTCCATTCTGTCCGTATGACGATCTTTTTCCTCCTGCCGGAGCAGCAGTTCTGATATCTCTTTTTTCAAAAATTCTTCTTTCGAATAATCCGGCGGAAATATATGAACCGAAAAAACATACTCTTTTCTAAAGTCATCGTAAATAAATACCGCCGTCAGATCCACCGTTTCTCCAGCCTCTCCGATCTGCGCATTATCTACGCTTCCATCGGAATAAACCAAGGAATAATCATTGCTTTCCCAAACGATCTGGAAAGGATATCCCTCCACTTCTCTCACCAGATTCAGATCGTTTCTTACCTCCCTTATGGATCTGTTTGCACCCGATATAATATCCGGCAACGCCTCTGCCAGTTGTTCGGCCAGCTGTTTTACCAAAACCTCTTCATATCTCTGCTCTTCCACAGAAATAACAAAATCCTGCCGGAGCGTTCCCTGGCCGCTTTCTATCCGCGCCTCCAGCCCGGCTTCCCTGCTTCCCACCCCATATGTATTTCTTTTAATATATTTTCCATCCATCACCACGCTTTCCATTCTTCCGCTAACGAATAAGCATATTGCCAGTACATCCCCCGTAAACACCAGAAAAAGCAATAACCCGAGTTTATTCATATAAAACCGGCGGAGATGGTTCTTTTCCCTATCCCTTTTTCCCCTGATTTCCGGATGCAGAACAGGCAATATTTCCCCGGCCCCTTGCTGGCGGAATATTTTTCTTTTTATGCAAAAGTCGTAGACAATTCCGGCAAGAGATGTTTTTTTCCTTAATGCCAGGAAAAATAATAAAAAATATAGTATTAATACCATTCCATATAAAATAATCATATTACACCTCTATATCCACTATTTTTCCTGACAGAAAAACCGCGCCTATATAAACAGCCATGCAAATGCTCATAAGAACGACTCCCGCCGCATTTCTATAAAGTACATCGAAAAAACCTTCCGATGCCGCGCTGATATATAGCAGAATGCCAAAAGGAACTATATTCATGATTCTTTGCTCCATCTGTCTTGCACTGATAACTACCTCTATTTCTTTTTCCGTTTCTACTTTATCCTCTATTACCGATACGCTTCGCTCTATAATTTCCGTCAAGTTTCCCCCGCTTCTTTTTGCCACGGCAAATACCTGGGCAAATTCTATGATATCCTCCGTACCGACGCGCCTCCCAAAATCATGCAATAAACTTTCTATTGACATATTATTTTTTAATCCTGCCACAACAATATACAATTCCCTACAGATCATGCTCTCTTTTCCGTATAGCAGTTCCATGTCCCCGAGGGCTTGTTGAAAAGCATTTTCAATGGAGTATCCTGCCTTTTGATTGGCAGATACCGATAAAATGGCGTCTTTAAACTGAATTACCGCTTCTTTTTGCCTCTTTTTCCTCAATATCTTTTGCCTTTCACTCTGATATAAGAGATAAACCGGCAATAAAAAGGGCAGTGCCAGGGCAGATCGGTAGAAAAACCATGAGAAAAGAACAATAATAACAATGCCTTCCAGCATACACTTTATTCTGTCTTTTTTATTCAGAAGATCATTGCTTTTCTTCCCTCTTTTCCAGAAAGCCAGTTTAAACCATGATTCCTGCCGTTTTGAGTTTGCTGTCATTCCTTAATTCCCCCCTTTTTATTAATTTTCCTTTTACTTTTCCATTTTCTTCCCCTTCCTCTTCAAATGCATACAACGTTCTGATTTTTATTTCATTTCCCTCCACTCCTTCCACTTCCACAATCTCCAGGACTTTTCTGCTTTTATCCCTAAGCCGGCCCAAATGGACAATAATGTCTAATCCGGCGGCAATCTGCTGTCGAATTGCAGCTAACGGCAATTCCATCCCCATTAAAATCATAGTTTCCAGTCGGCTTAACATATCTCCGGAACTGTTTGCATGGCCGGTGGACATGGAACCGTCATGTCCCGTATTCAAACATTGCATCATATCGATCGCTTCTCCTCCCCGCACTTCCCCTACGATAATCCTGTCCGGCCGCATCCGCAGACTTGTCTTTATTAAATCCCTGATATTGATAGGGCGGCAGCCTTCCACATTTGCATTTCTTGTTTCCATGCGTACTAAATTGGGAATATTTTTTATTTGAAGTTCTGCATTGTCTTCGATCGTTATAATTCTTTCATCTCTGGGAATATATGCAGAAAGCGCATTTAGAAAAGTAGTTTTACCGGAACCTGTCCCACCACTTATAAAGATATTATATTTCGCTTTTACCAGCCTGGATAAAAGCAGATCAGCCTCTTCCGTAATGCTGCCAAGCTCCCGCAGTTCTTTCATCCCGATCGGGTGATCCGGGAACCGGCGTATCGTCAATATCGGCCCGTTTAAGGCCACCGGGCTGAGAACCACATTCACGCGGGAGCCGTTTTCCAATCTGGCGTCCACAATAGGGGAGGCCTCATTTACTACGCGGTTGCAGCCCGCCACGATCCGCTGTATCACATCTTCCAGCTTTTCCTTCGATTCAAACCTCATTTCGTATTCCATAACTTGTCCGGCTTTTTCGATAAAGATTTTATCCGTGCCGTTAATCATAATTTCCGTCACATCAGTATCATCAATTAATTCCTGTAAAATATCCAGCTTTCGTATGGAATAAAAAAGTTCCTGCCTTAATCTTTCTTTCTCTTTTAACCCTATATAGGATTCCTTGCTCCTGGATATGATCAATTCGTCGATAATATCCTTTACTTCCTCATCCGGCATCTCCCTGGAAAAGTCCAGTCTGTCCAAAATCATTGCCCGAAGCTTTTCTTTTCTGTTCTCATCCTTCATATGCGTAGATATCTTCCTCTATGATTCCTTTTACGTAAGCCGCCATCTCACCATGGGTCAACTGCCCCAATCCCGGCGGAAGACGACAGAACTCCGGCAGACTCCATCGCTTTGTCTTAACCGCTATATCTTCATAATTCATCATTTTCATCACCTCCTCATATTGCCGCAGCTTTGCTTCCGCGTACCCGTCTTCTTTCACTATGGTAAATACCCGGAAGCATTCCCTCAGTACATCGAACAATCCCTTCATTTGATCCGACAAATCCAGAATCAAATATTCATACTTGGACGTCTTTTCGATTTCCCGGAACAGTTCTATCCATTCTCTCCCCTCTGTCTCCGCCAAATCCCGGTATGACAATACAGGAGGAATATAATCCAAACCATTGATCGTCTGAATCATTCCTTCCAGGCGATAAGGCAGCTTTTCTTTTTCGCAGTTAAAATAATATAATACATCCGTAAGATCAGAAGCGAATTCTCTGTTCAGCAAATAGCCAAAACCGGAATAACTCTCAAAATTCAAATATAATGTCTTATGTTTTTTAGACAAAATCTGCCCCATGCTAAGTGCAAATGTAGTCTGCATACATCTTCCTATCGGGGAATAGTTGCCGATGATCTTCATTCGGTTTCCTGTAGCCATCCTCCTGACATTACCGCTTTCCTCCATATAGCAATTCATAACCACCCGGAATACCTCTTCGGAAGATTGATACTTATTGATATTTTCTATATTTGTTCCTGCCAGATTTCCACTTTCATTCAGAATCAGAATATGCTTGACGGACCAGTCTTTGATTTCTTCTTTATATGAATTTTCCGCAATCAATAACAACTCCGCGCAATTTTTTTCCGTAAACTTTTTAAACTGCTCCACATCCGTAAATGCCCGTACCGTAAACGGCTGTATCCCCTTCTTTTCCAGATAATCCGCCATATGCCGCAGATAATTTTCCTCTTTGTCGCAAAGCGCCAAAACCTTTTTTGTCAATATATTCCTCCTTTATAAATTACCATCCCCAACAGCACCGGCACGGAAAAATGTATCTTCCCCTCTTTTCTCTTTTTTCTGTCCCTCCCATCTTCCTCATAAAGCTTCCATTCTCCGCTGTTAAAAACATCCACGACATACGATAGAAAATACTTCATCCTCTCTAAAAAATTTCTTTCCACCGCCATTTTCAGCAAAGATATTGCCGCCCCCAGAAGAAATGACAGCCCAAGGCACCATATGGATTCTTTTATTGTCAAAAAGCATCCTGCTACGGACAAGAGCTTAACGTCTCCCGCTCCAAGTCCTCCTATGATAAACAGCGGATATAACAAGGCAAACGGTATCGTCATTGATACCAAAGCCCTTAGCAGCCCCGCCGCTCCATCCTTCCATACGGCATAGCATAAGCCCGCCGCCATAGCTCCCAGAAGCCATTCGTTATAAATTTTGTCAAACAGCAGATCAGTAATTGCCGCCACTGTCAGTACGAGAAATAAAATAATAATACACATCACCCTTTCCATCGCATATTTTATAAGTAAATCTGTTTGAAAATTGGAACGATCCTGTTCCTGTGATCATCCGGCCTTTTCTGTGCCGGACACTTGAAAGTTCTGAACTGTTAAATGAATTATAAAATGAAAGCTTTCCCTTGTCCACCCTTTTCTGCTGGCAAATAAAACTTTGTAAATATTCTATAATAACTTATATAAATTTATGCCGTACAGCATAAGCAGACCCGGAAAACCCAGAATGCCCGATGTCAGCACGGTAATCAGATTGATTCCTATTGCGATAGAAAACCCCTGCGAAACGAGAAAGCCATTAAAAAAGAAAACAGCCACCGTCCCGATCACCGAACGAAAAATAAAATTGATGATCCACTCCGTTTTTTTCCTGAATGCACCTATCATAAGTACAAAAATACAGACTCCCGCTATCATAATCCCACCGATATATTTATCCATCATGATCCTCCGTCTCCTCATATTCCACTACAGTATATGACCTGTACTTTTTTTATATTACATGAATATTTAAGCCTTTCTTGTCTATACTTAGAAAAAGAGGAAATTTCTGGATGATCGGAAAAGAGGTGTATGCATGAAAATATGTTTTAGACAGACCATTTACAACCATCAGACCGTGAGTGAAAAAGAACTGCAAAAAAATAATATCCTGGCTGACCTGGATAAGACCCGGCGCGCCCTGGAAGACGCTTATGCCGGATTTGACAGCGTAACGGATCCCGATTTGATCGACTGCTACATTTATGAGGTCAATTCCGTTCTGAAACGCTATAAATTCTTATTAGAACAGGCAGCAAAAATTAATTTGCTGCCTGAAGAAAAACTAAACCCTGAATCCCCGATTAATGCCCTGATCGGCTAAATTCTCATTTAAATTATTTCTGCCGTAGGTAAGACCGGCATAAACCGTTTGTACATTTTCCATAACTGGTCCGGAAGTATCCATTTCATCCAGTTTTGCATAAGCCTCATGAAGACCCTTGATCACCTTATTTACATTTTCCAACGGTTCTTCGGCATTCCGGACCTCTGCCCTTACCAGTTCTCTGTTGACATACAGATATAACTGCAAAAAATTCATAGCCAGTTCATAGTCAAAGTTTAAAGATGCTAATAACTCGTCAATACATCCTCTCGCTTTTCTGATTCCTTCCCGGAATCCTCCCCGGTCTTCTTTTTCATGTGCATCCGCAGCCTCCTCTACATAAATCAGAAGCATTTCATACAAAATGGTAATCAACTGAGTCTTATTTGCCTGTGTAATTTTCCGCGTATACTCCTGTTTTAATTCCCTCGTCATATTTCAGAGCCTTTCTTTACGATTCTACTGCAATAATTGAAGCACCTGTGCCGGCCTTTCGTTTGCCTGTGCCAGCATGGACATGCTCGCCTGTGAAATTACCTGAACGGTCGTGTACTCTGTCATCTCTTCGGCCATATCCGCATCCATAATCCGGGAATATGCCGCCGTCATATTTTCACTGATAATATCCAGATTGCTGATACAATGCTCCAGACGATTCTGGTATGCACCAAGGCGGCTTCTTGCCTCGGATACATATGCAATCGCTCCTGCAACGCTGTCAATGGATTTCCGTGCCTCATCCATAGTCGCCATTGACGTATATTCCAATCCTAATTCATCCAGGGAAATAGTAGGTACACGAATATCCAATACCTGCCCCTCATTGGAACCAATCTGCATCGTCATCGCGCCGATTCCCGTAATATCAATATCTACATTTGTAGCTGGCGCGGGAGGAACTTTTCCATCAGTAATATTCCCATTTGCATCCTTTGGCGGCTCAAACTTTATTGTCATCTCAAAATCCGCATTTTTCTCACTGGTAATAATCAGTTTATTACCGGATGGTGTAGCTACCGCATCTGCTGGAAACTGAATTTTTGGCGTGCCGACACCTGTATTCAAAGCGCAATTTACAGTAGCCGGATCAATCTCTCCATCCTTAAACTCAACTTGTATACTATTAATCACATACGTCCCTGCCGTCACCTGATCCGAATAATAGCCTACCTTTACATCTTTATTGCTGGTATAGCCCCTCAAGTCAAAATTCCCGTTCAGCAAAGTCTCCCCGTTGAACTGTGTCGTATCCGCAATACGGGTAATTTCATCTTTCAGCTGTACAACCTCATCCTCAATCGTCGCCCTGTCGGCATCGCTGATCGTTCCCGTACTCGCTTTTACCGCCAGCTGGTTCATTCTCTGCAGGATTTCATGAACTTCGGACAACGCGCCGTCCGCAGTCTCAATCGCCGAAATTGCATCGCTGCTATTCTGCGTCGCAACGGAAAGTCCCTTTAACTGGGCGTTCATTCTCTTTCCCATAGCCATTCCCGCCGGGTTATCTTTCGCTTCTACAACTTTCAGACCGGAAGACAGCCTCTTTAAAGATTCCGTTAATCTGTTGTCGTTTCTCGTCAATGCATTGTGCGCCACCATTGCCGGTGCATTATAACTTATTCTCATAGCCTGTTCCTTCACCTTTCTTTATATAGCCGATAAATATTTTTGCCGTATCATATAACTTCTTCGTGGATACTTCCTGTTTTCTATCCCCGCCGGCCGCTTCTTCCCTTGCCTGCACCGCCGCCCTGGATACTGCGGACAGATCCAGCCCGCTATTATATACGAAACTTAAGTTTATAATTTTTATATCGGACTGTTCCAGCGCTTTCTTTAACTCTTCTCCCATATTCTCCAGCCTTTCCAGTCCGTCCCTGCTCCCGCAGGACACATATCCCGACAAATGATATTCACCCGAACGGCCAGCTGATATGCCAAACTGCGCCGCCACTTTCCCATAAATCGTCGTCTCCATGGACAACATGACTTTTCCGCTTTCTTCCCTTCCATGAACGATCTTCAAATTAATGGATGTCATTTCCCCATCGATTCTGACCGGCACTTCATAGCTTTCCTCCTTTGCCATGCCGGCATTGAACGCTACTTGTTTACACAAACTGCCGATTTCTTTCAAATCGATCTTTCCTGTGCTGTCTTCTCCATATACGGCCCTTTCCAATATATCCGCATACGTCCGGCTTAATCTTTCATAGGCCTCTTTCATCGGCTCCTCATCGGTCATGGATTCATACAAATTTTCCACCGCTTCGTCCAATTCCGCTCTGTTTCCGGTTTCTTCAGCCAGTTCATAAAAACGCCCTGCCGCTTTCCCCCGTTCTTTCGCCACCAGTCCTGCCGCCATAAGATGATCCGCCGTTACCGGCTGTTCAAAATTAAGAAGCTCTTTGATCACCGTATCTTCCGCCGTCATCGCCTTTCTTATTTCCCCGGCCTGCTCCTTCCTATACTCCCGGTCCGCCATTTCATCAGGCTCCGCGTTTCTAAGGGCTTCCGCCATCTCTTCCAGACCGATATCGCCGCCGGAAGGAACGACATTCATTTTTCCGCCATCCAGATAATCAAAAATATCCGAAGCCAGTTTTTTATAATAGCCGCTTTCTATCTGTTCCGATATGCTTTTGCCGGTATAAGAAGATGTGATACCGCCAAAATGATCGTCCACCTTCATATCCATACCATGCTTTTTATTGCTTCTCATGGCAGAAAGCAGGTTTCTCACCGTAGGCTCGGCTCCCTGGTTGATCAGCGTGCCGATCGCCGCCCCGTCCGTCTTTTCCAGCTGCCGGAAAAGGCGATAAATACCAATATAAGCATCTCTTTCCTGTTCCGTCACCGCATGGTTTCTTTCCAGTTTATACAAGTATTCGCTATATTTTTCTATCTCTTCCTGAGGGCTTCTTTCCCTGTCATTTAAATAAGTCTCAAGCTCCTGCATATCCATGGAAAGAGGATTTTTTCCTTCCCGTATCATCTGCATAACCGCAGCCGGAGTCATTTTATCTAATACCCGGCGGATAGTCGTATCCGCTGTCTTTACCGCCTCAATATTTTCTGACGAAATCTCCATACGGTTATAACCGAGGATCCTCACTGCCCTTCTGTTATAATCCGAAGCTTCCATCCCCATATCCTTCAGGATATCATCCACATTCCGAAACGCTTTTTTTATGGAGTCTCCAAGATCCGCCCTCGGTGCCGTCATCAGCGTTTCATAGCTTTCTCCCGCCTTTTCATAGGCTGCCTGTAAAACCGCGCCCTCTCTGTATGCGGTTTCCAAAGTAAAGCTTCCGGAGCTTCCCGAATAAGATGCCGATGTCCTTACTTCCAGCTGCGCCCTTCCCTGAAAAGCAAATTTACCGACCAATGCTGCCGGCATTCCGCCTAAGCCTTTGACCGCGGCCATGGTATTCTTTAAAATGCCGGCCGCGCCTTCCCCTGTCTTGCCAAACAACGCTTCCTCAGCCTGTTTCTGCGCCGCTTTCAATGACTCTACCAGTTGTTCCAGTTCTGCCGTATCTACGGAAAAACCGCTTTTTATCAAATGAATATTCGCTTCCACCGTCATCTGCAGCCTGACTTCTTCCATCAGCCTTCTGCCGTTCAGGCTTACCGAATAAGACCTTACGCTTATGTTCAGGCTGATTTGTATCTGCGCCGCTTTCAGATTGCGGAGATTCAGCTTCTTTCCTTCTCCTGCAACCATATCCACCGCTTCGTCACTGATGGAATTTACATCCTCCATATATGCCGCCGCTTTTTCTATGGCTGTGCGCCCGTCCGACAGATTGGCCGCTCCGGTATTTTTTCCGTCCGCAATGGCCGCCGCTGCCGAAGAAATCATTTTCTCCATTGTATCGGGAATTTCCATATTTCGAATATCATACAGGGTATTCAGCCCTTCTTCCGTCAGAGGCATACCCTTTTCCAACAGCCATTTCGCATCGGCCAGCGTTTCCTCCGAAACCTCCAGTCCCGCATTTTCAATTACCTTTTCCATCTGGGGTCTGAGCTGCTGCCAGTTATATTCTTCCGCCTTTTTTGCATAATAGCCGGCATCATCCTGATAATATCCCCGGCCCTGTTTGCTGGCATCCGCTGCCGCGCTGTACTGCGCCTTATAGACATTATCCACCGTAGGCTCCATATGGTTCTGCACCATATATTTTACCGTGCCTTCTCCGGGCTGTGAAAGTTTTGCGGCAGTAGCACACATCTGCAATACATCTTCCACATTTTCTTTTGTAACGGGAATATCATAGGATGCAAACTGCTTCACGATCTCTTCCGCCATCGCTGTGCTTCCTGTAATTTCCGCCAAGGTTTCCACATCCAAATCATCGGTATAGCCGGCGATATTTTTTCCGCCTTTCACCAGCGCTGCCTTGATTTCATCCAGAATGGTAACCACCGTGCCGATTTCCGTACTTCCCGGATGATAGCCCTCTTCCTGCAGCTTTGCCAGATCTTCATCGGACATCGTATTGGACATCACCGCCATATAGTTTCTCTGAGCAGCGACATCCATTTGACCCGCGTCCATCATAATATCTTCCATGCTTTTTCCGCGGTTCCCATAAGCCGTATTATCCATCACCGTGCCGGGCGCATCCCATGCAAAAGCCCCCCTGCCGTTCGCTGTTCCGGCACGCGCACTATTGTGGGGAATTCCCGCCTTATTTGTATTTGAATAAGCAGCGGAAGCCGCCGCGTTTCTACCCTCGTTCTCTGCTCTGTTATTCTCAAAAACAATATTCATACTTTCCTTTTCCCTCCATAACAAACGCTGCCACGCTTTGCGAGCCAGCTTATTGTAATAAAAAGGTGAACACATTCCTGTGTTCACCCTTTATTTCGGCATATTCTTTTTATTTCTTAACCTTTCCCTTTTAGAATACAAAAACAGCAGCCATATAGGGAGCCAGATCGAAAGTAATGCTGTAATCTTTATAATTGACCTGTTCTTTCTCCTTCACCGCGTTCAATTCTTCAGGAATGCTGTTTCCATTTCCCCCAAACCGCTCTTCATCGCTGTTAAGCACCAACTTATATTTTTTCTTTTTAGGCACTCCCACCTTATAATCTTCCCACATCATGGGCGTCATATTAAGGATAAACAACAAGTTATTCTTGCCGTTTACAGCCTTTCTGCAAAAACTATACACGCTGCGCTCATTGTCATCCGCATTCAGCCATTCAAAACCTGCCCATTCATTGTCAATCTCATAAAGGCAAGGATACTTTCTATACAAATTCAACAGTTCTTTTACATATTCATGCATTCCTCTGTTCAGAGGTTTTTCCAGCAGATACCAGTCAAGCTCTCTTTCTTCGCTCCACTCTCTTTCCTGTGCAAAATCCTGTCCCATAAAAAGCAGTTTCTTGCCGGAATGCCCGAACATATATGTATATCCCGTTCTCAAATTGGCATATTTATCCACTTCGTATCCTGGCATTTTGTTCAGCATAGAGCATTTCAGGTGAACTACCTCATCGTGGGACAGCGGAAGAATATAATTCTCCGCATTATTGTAGCTCATGGCAAAAGTCATGGAATAATGATTGTTTTTGCGGAACAGAGGATCCAACTTCATATATTCGCAGAAATCATGCATCCACCCCATATTCCATTTAAAGCTAAAGCCCAGCCCTTCATTTTCGATATCGCCCGTTACTTTCGGCCATGCCGTAGATTCCTCCGCGATTGTCAAAAAGCCCGGATATGTACCGAGAATTACGGAATTCAAATGTTTAAAAAACTCTATTGCTTCCAGATTTTTATTTCCGCCATATTTATTCGGCAGCCACTGTCCTTCCTTCTTTCCATAATCCAAGTACAGCATCGAGGCTACCGCATCCACGCGGATGCCGTCCACATGGAACTCTTTCAGCCAGAAAAGAGCATTTGCAATCAGGAAATTTTTCACTTCCGTTTTTCCATAATTAAATATCTTTGTTCCCCAGTCAGGATGTTCCCCAAGGCGTTTATCGGGGTGTTCAAAGATACACTGGCCGTCAAATTCCGCCAGACCATGGGCATCCGTAGCAAAATGGGCCGGTACCCAGTCCAAGATCACGCCTATTTTATTCTTATGCAGTTTATTAATCAAATACATGAAATCCGTAGGTTCCCCGTATCGGGACGTAGGCGCATAATATCCCGTCACCTGGTAACCCCAGGAACCGTCAAAGGGAAATTCCGCAATACCCATCAGCTCTATATGGGTATATTTCATTTCCTTCAAATATTCCACGATTCGATCCGCAAACTCCCGGTAATTATAAAAACCGTCAGGGGTTCCGTTCGGATGCTTCATCCAGGAACCTATATGGCATTCATAAATAGCCAGCGGTTCTTTATTATAGTCCTTGCCCTGCCTTGCCTGCATCCACGTTTCGTCCGTCCATTCAAATTTGGACAAATCCGTAGTTCTGGATGCATTGCCCGGCCTGAATTCCGAATAATTGGCGAACGGGTCAGCCTTGTAAAGCTTTCGCCCATCCGGCGTCCTGATTAAAAATTTATAAAGTTCATTGATTCCGACGCCCGGAATGAAAAGCGCGTGGATCCCCCCCGGCCCCAACCGTTCCATCTGATGTATCTCTTCATTCCATCCATTAAATGTCCCGATCACATGGACGCTCGCCGCATTCGGCGCCCATACTCCAAAAAACATTCCTTCCACCCCGTCTTCCACGGAGGGATGAGCGCCAAGTTTTTTATAAATATCATAATGTGTTCCCTGGGCAAAAAGATATTGATCTGCCTCTGAAATGAATACCTTTTGTTCCGATACAGGCTCCGGCGCTTTTACTTTCTTTTTTGCTGCTGCCATAGAAATACCCCCTATATTTATAATAAAATACTTAATTTTTAATAATGCATAAAATCTTTCTCTCTGAGGATAACCATGTCCTCCTCATCATACCGTTTGCCAAACAATATATCGAAAAAATGCTTCGGATTCTTTTTATCCGCGAAATAGATAGCGTCGTCCACCAAATCTTTTACTTCCGCCACCGTCACCTCATGATCGCTCGTCTGCATATCGGCGATCCTCGTGTGAAGCGCCAGAATTCCCAGTTCATCGATGGAATATTCCTGCTCTTCCGCATACTGCTTCGCATATTCCACAAGAGAATGGTCATCCAGCGATTCCACATCGATCCGCGCGTCAAAATTATCCATCAGGGCCGCATTCTTTCGGAGAAAGATATTCATTTCATCTTTTCCCCCTTCCATGACTACAAACAGCCCTCTTCCTTCTTTTTCCAAAGCCCCGTTTAAATCTCCGGCAGTCTCGCTCGACATCTGAAAAGCATGTTCTATAATAAGAGCCCCATCCGCCAGTTTTGCCAAAGTTCCCTCTACATCTTTCTTGTTAAACGTCTTCCCCGATATCTTAGCGACCTTCCCCGAAAAATTACGATCCGTCATCTGCATCATGCGCACAAGGCCCTTTGCCAGATCCAGCGTTCCGGCCCCGTCTTCTCCGGTTACGATCACATTGCCATTGTAAGAATCCATGTTCATCGTGTCCAATGCATGAATGATCTGTTCTTTCGTTTTCCTGTTATGCGCAAACCGGCCGAAAAGTTCTTTCTCCTCATCGGACAGCGCCCTTAACTTGCCGCCTTCCGCCGCTTCCGCTTTTGTTTCCTTTCCCGTTTCGACGCCCGCCGTTTCCAGCAGCAGTTTTTCCAGGTCAATTATTCCTGTTTCCGCAGCAACGCTTTCTTTCCCATCCGTTTCCCCGGAAACTTCGTCGGCAGCCGGCACACTTTCTTCTTTTGGTTCTTCGCTGTCAGATTCCGCCGTCTCCTGTTTACCAGTTTCCGTCTCTTCCGGCGTTTCCGCATCCTGTTCTTCCGTTATTTCTTCTTTTATCTCTTCCTCTGCCTTCCCCTTATTTTCCGATTTCTTCTTTCCTACCGTTTTAACAAGATCCGTCAGTTTTTCTTCCGTTATATCCTCCGGGCTGATCTCCTTTTCTCCCGATTCCCTTAAAATCGCTTCTATCACGGCCTTTTCCAGCTGCTCCAGAAGGCCTGTCTTTGTCGCCTCATCGAATTCCGAAAACATATTTCCCGTATGCTGCTGAACGCGTTTCCGCACGTCTTCCTTGCGCTTTTCCTCGTTCTCCCGCTTCATCCGTTCCCATTCCGCCATGATATCCGTAATATTTAACTGACCGGTAATCTGCTTTTCAATATTACTTTTATTCGGAACTACAAGGCTGATCTGTCCGTCATATTCCTGTGAAAGCATCTGCTCAAAACCCGACGGCTTTACCGTTGGCATCAGATGCGGCCCCGCCTGCACCAAAGGTGCGGGCTGTACCGGCGCTTCCTTTTTCGGCGCAGCTTGTATCCGAACCTTGGAAGCAGGTTTCCGCCTCGGCGTTATTTCTTTCGTATCCCCAAGTTTTTCCTCTTCCGGCTGTCCTATATTTATCTCTTTCGTATCTTCCAAAAGTATATCTTTGACATCCTCTTCAAAAAATACCTCTTCCCTTGCTTCCTGACCCGCCGTTTCTTCCTTTTCCGTCTCCGGCAGCTTCCCTCTCGATTCCGGCGCCGCTTTTTTCTCTTCTTGTACAACGGCATCCGAAACCATGTCTCCGGTCTCCTGCAGCAAAGGCGCTACGACAGATTCCTTGAACGGCTCCAAGGATGAAGTATCCTGATCCGGCTCTTCCCCCAGGATCTCTTTCATGCTTTCTGCCAGCTCTTTCTGGAGATTGATCGTATTGTACTGCCCCATATCGATCGTCTTTACTTTAAACTCTTCTTCCTGCTGTATACCGCCTGAAAAATCCGCTATTTCACCGTATCCCTCTTCCGGCTCCGCATTTTCTTCCGGGTTTTCCTCTTCCATTTCTCCTTCAAAAATATTTTCTTCCGAACTTCCTTCTTCCAGAACGACTTCCTCCACGCCTTCCTCTTCCAGACCGGCCAGCTGTCGTTCCTTTTCTCTCTTCATCCAGTCATACTTTTCCTGCTGCGGCGCGGTCAAGGGCTGATGCAGCATTTTTAACTCCAGCGCCTTCATTACATATCTTCCGTCGCCAAACCAGAGAAACATTTCGTCGCACTCTTCCACGCATTTTGTTTCCAGTCCTACCCGATGATATAAATATGCCAGTTCATAGGCCCACTTTTCCCTGTAATCCCGTTTTTTAAACTCTTCCAGCACCGCGATGCGCTCTTCCAGGCTTACATCCTGCGCTTCATACAGCCGGTATTGAAGAATATACCTTCCGGTATCCTTTGGAGCGATCTGTGCAAATTCTTTATAATATTCTATCGCCTGAACAAATTCCCCCATTTTAATCGACAATTCGCAAAGCGAATACACAATAAGACGACCGCCGGGATGGCGCTCGTATGCCATTAACAAAATATCTTTACTTTCCTGAAATCTGCGGTTGATTTTGTACAAATCGCTGATCGTGCAAAGCATCATTACGCTTTTCACTCTGCGCCAATCGATCGTATCCGCAATCTTAACGGCCTCCGCAAACTCTCCTTCCGCAATTAAGGCTTTTATTTCTTCCGCGCGTACTTTATATTCGTACTTATCCAAGGTACTCACCTCATAAATATCAATCTATGCTTTCTCAAAATTCAAAATATGTATCCGCAATATATAATATCCCCATTTTTATCCTCTAAGTTTACCATAGGAAAAGTATATTGTCAAAAACTTATTCGACCGTAAATTTATAGCAGCAAATTACTTAATTGCGCAAATTCTTTTAAAGAAAGAGTCTCTCCTCTCACTGCGGGAGGAAGTCCCATCGTCTCCAGGGCTCCTGCTATTTTTTCCTTTGCAAGCCCCAGCCCCGCGTCATTTGCCAATCCGTTCACAAGCGTTTTCCGCCTCTGGTTAAAAGACGCCCGTATGATGGAAAACATAAACTTTTCGTCTTTCGTATCAACCGGCGGTTCTTTGTACCTGTCCAGGCGGATCACCGTACTTCCCACCTTCGGTTTCGGCATAAAACAGGTAGGCGCCACTTGCGCCACTATTTCCGGTTTTGTATAATATTGCACCGCCAGCGACAGCGCTCCATAATCTTTGGTTCCGGGCCCGGTCTGCATCCTTTCTGCTACTTCTTTTTGCACCATGATGGTGATGCTCTCTATGGGGACATGTCCTTCCAACAGGCCCATAATAATCGGTGTCGTAATATAATAGGGAAGGTTCGCCACTACTTTTACGGCCCTCCCCCCGTTCTTTTCCTCTACAATTCGTCCTATGTCCAATTTCAGAATGTCTTCATTAATCACTGTCACATTATTATATTCCGCAAGCGTATCTTTCAAAATAGGGATGAGCGCCTGGTCAATCTCCACCGCTATGACTTCTTTTGCGTTCTTCGCAAGATATTGCGTCATCGTTCCGATTCCCGGGCCGATTTCAAGGACACAATCCCGATCCGTAATATCGGATGCATTCACTATTTTTTCCAGAATATTAGCGTCAATCAGAAAATTTTGCCCATATTTTTTCTGAAAGCTGAAGTTATATTTTTTTAAAATTTCAATCGTACCGCCGGGAGTTCCTAATGCTGCCATATTTTTCCTCGTCTCTCGCTTCCATTGATGCTAAACAGTTTTTTTGCATTTTCTTCCGTAATTCTTATCACGTCTTCATAATCCAGGCCCTTTATCGCCGCAATCTCCTCCACTATAAAACGCAGGTTTAAAGAAGAATTGCGTTTGCCCCTGTTGGGAACCGGGGCAAGATAAGGGCTGTCGGTTTCCAGTAATATTTTTTCCAAAGGAATATATTCCACCGCCTCTTTCAATTTCTTTGCGTTCTGAAAAGTTACTACGCCTCCTATCCCAAAAGAATAATCCATATTCAAATACTCTCTTGCTATTTCTTTTGTATAAGAAAAGCAATGGATCACCCCGCCGATGTCCTCAGCGTGTTCCGCTTTCATCATATCCAGCGTCTCTTTTGCCGCATCCCGCGAATGGATAATGACCGGAAGCTTTACTTCTTTTGCCATTTTCAGCTGTCTCTCAAACCACTTTTTCTGAATCTTCCTGTCCGGCTCATCCCAATAATAATCCAGTCCGATCTCCCCCACTGCCACTATTTTCGGATGGCTGCACTGCTCTTTCAGCCAAATAAAATTCTCTTCATTTAATTCATCCGTATCCGAAGGATGCACTCCCGCCGCGCCATAAATAAAGGGATATTTTTCGGCCAGCCTTATCGTATTTTTCGTCGTCTCTATATTGGCTCCTATATTGATCACATAACCGATTCCGTTTTCCCCAAGGCTGCCCAGCAGTTCCTCCCTGTCCTGGTCAAACGCCTTATCATCATAATGTGCATGGCTTTCAAAGATCATGTTCTGCCTCCCGTAAACAAAAATTAATTTTTTTTTAAAAAATACTTGCAAACTAAAACACATTATACTATAATAACATTTGCGTTGCAAATGAAGTGATTTTTCACTGGAAACGGTCATTGATACGCATTTTTATAAGTACGCGCTGCTAGCTCAGTTGGTAGAGCACCTGACTCTTAATCAGGGTGTCCAGGGTTCGAGCCCCTGGCGGCGCATTGAAAGTACTGGTTTTGTGGCCTTTGCGCCATGGGGTCGGTACTTTATTTTTTTATTTTATCTTTTATTTTTTATCCGGAACTTCACAATATTCTGCTCCTGTTCGCAGTCCAGAATATTTAGCGATTTGATAAAGGAAGAAAATTTTGAATGCCCGAAGTTACGCACGTCAAAGTCAGGGAACCGCTTTCCCAGCTGGTTCCTCAGCTCCGCCGACAGGATCCACTCATCGTCGTCCGAACATTCCTCCACCAGAGAAATGATCGCTCTTTTTATCATTTTCAGATCCGTCTGCGGCCGCAATTCCTCTTTGGACTTTTTCAACGGCGAAGCCACCGCTTTTGCCCCCCTCTTGATCCGGGCCGCTTTCGATACTGTTTTGATCTCCGAAGTTTCCTCTTTCCGGGCGGCATTTTCCTCATTCTGCTGATTGGATAAAAGAATATCGAGATATTTAAATTGGTTGCATGCGGAAATAAACGGTTTCGGCGTTTTGCTTTCCCCCATGCCCGTCACATACATCCCGGATTCCCTAAGCCTTGCAACCAATCTTGTAAAATCACTGTCCGAAGAAGCGATACAAAATCCGTCCACCGTTCCCGAATACAGAATATCCATCGCGTCTATGATCATCGCGGAATCCGTAGCATTTTTCCCGGTAGTATAGCTATACTGCTGGATCGGGGAAATAGAGTTATCCAAAAGCACATTTTTCCATGATACCAGCCTTGGGTTTGTCCAATCCCCATATATTCTTTTATAAGTCGCAACTCCGCTTTTCGCCGTCTCATCCAATATGATTTTTACATATTTGTCAGAAATATTATCCGCATCAATAAGCACCGCCAATTTTAATTCATTTCCCATAATTCGCTTTCCCCATCCTCAATTTATAAAATCCAATAATTACTCCGTTATATAATCTTATCCTGCGCATTCTATATGCTTTCATCATATAATAAAACCTTTGGAAAAGAAAGTGGTAATTCCCAATAAATCTATCAGTATGCCGGCCGCAACGCCAATCACATATAATAAAAGGGCAATTTTTATATTCTCCCTTCCATTATCGTTGATCCGGAACAACACGGCCAGTCCCACGCCGCTTCCCGCCAGCAGCCCGGACATCATTACTCCCAGCCCCACCACATTATCCAAATAAAGGCGGGTGAGAATAACGGAAGAAGCGCAGTTCGGAATCAGCCCGATCAGCCCTGCGATCATATGGCCTAAAAGCGGCCGGTTCAAAATAAGATTTGCAAGGAAGTCTTCTCCTATATAATGAACGCCCATATTAAGCAAAAACGTAATCAAAAACAAAAACAAAAAAATATTTACCGTATGGCGGAACGCCGACTTTACGATCCCCTCTTCGCAATGGCAATTTTCATGTTCGCATATATGGCCGATTTCTCCATATTCGGAATGCTTTTCCCCTTTATGAAAATGCTTGCCCTTGACATTCTTCCTCACCAACAGATCCGTTAAAAAGCCTGCCGCAGTTCCGACCAATATCTTCAGTCCGAGAAGTTGACAGATAATAACAATGCTCATTTTTTCCGAAATCAATATGGGCAGCATTTCATCCGAAGTGGACAAGAAAACGGCCAGCAAAGTTCCCAGCGTAATGATTCTCCCCGCATATAAATTGGCCGCCGCCGCAGAAAAACCGCATTGGGGAAAGGCCCCTATGATTCCTCCCCAGGCAGGGCCGGACTTCCCGGCTTTTTCCATGCTTCTTTTCGCCTTTTCCCCCATTTTGTGTTCTATATATTCCATCGCCAGATATGCCGCAAATAAAAAGGGAAGCAGCTTTACCGCATCCATAAGCGTATCGATGATTACGTCCCACATGAAATTATCCTTGCCTTTCTACACCCTGACATCTTTTTCATTAATAAATACGCCCTTTAGCCGCTCCATGCCAAATCTTTCGGAAAACCATGCGCATTTACACAAAAACAAATAATATATATTCCAGCCGCCGCCATATATCGTTTCAAAATTTCCCTGGCCTTTGGAAATAATGATATCCGCCTTTTCTATGGCCTCTCTGGCTTCTCGGGATAAAAGATCCACCTGGGTTCCGGCCACTCCGTTGCCGTTGCCGATTACTTTTACAAGTTTCGTCAGCCCGACTTCTTCCGCATCTTCCATCACCGCATCGTTGAGTACCTCCACGCCCCTTACCATAACCGTTATATTCATGTTCGGATACTGCTCTTTCAGCACCTTGACCAACAGCTTATCGGCCACGATCTCCCCGCAGTTATCCAGGAGATAAACCAATTCTTCCGCCTTGTCAAGATCCTCTGAAAGCATAGCAAAAGTATGTCCGTCTACATCCTCTTCTCCCGCTTTTTCCAACAGCCCCATCAATTCATCCTTATCCACATGGTTCAGCGCCCCAAAGTCTATGTAATTGCCGGATCTCGCATAATTAATGGCATTTTTCAATATCTCTTCCCTGCTTTTGCCCGAACGGATCTTTTCCTCCAGCTCGCTTTCCAGATCCAGCATCAGCGAATTAAATTCTTTCTTTTCTTTTTTATAATCCATTAATTTCCCAAAAAGCCGTTCATATGCCTGATTCATCTGAAACACAAGATAGGGAGCAGAATCCCCTTCCCCGGAGGAAGCGATAATTCCTGCCGCCTCTTTTAAATATACCGCCTTCTTTTCTTCATCTCCACATTCCCTTACTCTCTCTTCCTGCCTGTCCATCAGACAGCGTATGCACATTGCGCTTAGCTTCATTTTTTTCTCCATTCAAGTTTTTTTCTATATTTTCCCATTTTTTCATTTAATTGCATGCTTGTCAATACATAATTATATTTGTTAAATTGTAAACTGGCAAGGCAGCGGCAGACCCGCAGTTCTTTCCTGTCCGGCAAGGCCCGCCGCAGTCCGTCCTATTTTATCTGGGTTCCACTAAAAAATCCCTTCAAATCCTCGTCGTCATCTTCCGCCAGCGAACTGACAATACGATCCATCTCCCTTTTCGATTTCACTCCTCTGCTTTTGGCAATCGTTCGTTCTTTCTCCGCTTCGGTCATTCCCGAAAACCTATCCATCGCTTTTTGATTCATCGCGAGGGAAAGTCCCAATCCGATTGGAAGCTGATTATTATCCATATGATCACCTCTTCTCCAATATTTCCCGTCCGGCCTTTCCTGAACATACAGCCGTCCGTTTTCCTTCTTATTATTTGACCTGACGGAACATATCAGTCAGCCACATTATTCCATTTTGCTTTTTGGAAAATCTTATAATTGTGCTTTACGAAAAAAGGTGTATAATGTAATATGTTAAGAAAAAATTTCAATTTTTATTTACAAAAAAATAATATCACTGTATTATACTGAATTAGATTTATTATCGGAATATGTACCGGGAGGATAAAGATGTCTGATTTCACTGTATTGTGTGTCAACACATTCGCCGCATATATTGGTGTGATACCTTTTATGATCATTTTACAGATCATTTTCAAAAAACATAAATTGCCCAAACGGCATCAGTTTGGCTTATATTTGTACGCTCTGGCTATTTGTTCCATACTTATGTCCACGGATACGCCTTCTTTGTACCAACTTAATTTTGATCCCCAGTTTAATTTTATTCCTTTTTATGGGGTCATGGACAATCTTAATCATTATATGCAAAGTTTCTTTCTCTTTATGCCCCTCGGCCTGTTGCTTCCCACACTATGGAAACAATTCCAGCCGCCGAAAAAAGTTTTTCTTTATATGTTGCTGTTTTCCTTTTTAATCGAAATATCGCAGGTCTTTTGCTTTGCCAATACGGCAGTGACAGATATCACCGATATTATTATGAACCTTTTGGGGTCTGCGGTAGGGTATTGCGTTTTCCTTCTTATAAAAAATATGCGCTTTATGAAACGTATGCATTCCAAAACAAATAATCCGCAGCGCAAGAAACTTGCCAGACAGGAGATTTATATTTATTTCTTTACTCCCTGGCTGGTCACTTTCCTGATTACACCTTTTATTTCCAACGCCATATGGGATATTATCTGGGATTCCGCAATCGGTATGCCTTTATAATTCGCCGCATACCTGAAAAATATAAAATTTCAAATAATAAGATTCATCTGCCGCCCATAGAATCGGGTGATCCGGCGCCTGCGTACGGAATTCCACCTGTCTTAACCTCCTATGGGCGCTTTTTGCTGCCTCTCTTATCGTCTTTGCAAACAACTCTGGTTCCATAAAATGAGAACAAGAGCAAGTGGCCAGAAACCCTCCTTCTTCCACCAGCTTTAATCCCCTCATGTTGATCTCCCTGTATCCCTTTACCGCATTTTTCACGGAGCCCCTGGACTTTGTAAATGCGGGTGGATCCAGTATCACCACATCAAATTTTTCACCTTTTTCCTCCAACTCCGGCAACAGGTCGAACACATCCGCACACATAAACTTTACCCTGTCTTCCAAATGGTTCAGCCTGGCATTCTCCTCCGCCTGACGTATTCCTGTCATGGAAGCGTCGATGCCAAGGACGGATGCCGCTCCTGCCATCCCCGCATTGAGGGCAAAAGAACCCGTATGGGTAAAACAGTCCAACACCCGCTTTCCGCCGCACAGCTTTTGGATAGCGGCCCTGTTATTTTTCTGATCCAGAAAAAATCCTGTCTTCTGGCCGTCTTCCACATCCACTATATATTTTACGCCGTTTTCCATAATTTCCACTTTTGTTTCAAAAGGTGCCCCGATGAATCCTTTCCATCGCTCCATCCCTTCATTTTCCCTTACTTTGGCATCGCTTCTTTCATATATTCCTCTGATTTCGATACCATCTTCAGCGAGTACCTTTACCAGCTTATCCAAAATCACCGGTTTCCACCGGTCGATCCCGAGAGCCAGCGATTCCACCACCAAAACATCCGAAAATTTATCAATTACCATACCCGGCAAAAAATCAGCCTCTCCGAAAACCAGGCGGCAGCATGCCGTATCCACCGTCCATTTTCTATAATCCCAGGCTGCCCTTACCCTCCGTTCGATCAACTCTTCCGTTACCGGGTTTTCCTTCCGCCTCGACATCATCCTTACGGTAATCTTAGACTTCGTATTGATAAACCCATATCCCATGAAATAGCCGTCGAAATCATGCACTTCCACGGTATCCCCATTTTCAAACGAACCTGATATCCGGTCGATCTCATTATCAAACACCCACATTCCACCGGCTTTGATCGTTCTTCCTTCTCCTTTTTTCAAAATAACTGCCGCATTGCCCAATTTCTATTCCCTCCGCTTTCCAATTCCAGTAAAAACTTTTTCTTATCCAGTCCCCCGGCGTAACCTGTCAGCTCCCCGCCGCTTCCAATCACCCTGTGGCACGGTATAAAAATACCGATAGGATTCCTGTGGTTCGCCATTCCCACGGCGCGGCATGCTTTTTCGTTACCCGCCTGTATTGCAATTTCTTTATAACTTCTTGTTTCTCCATAAGGGATCGTCTGCAGCGCTTTCCAAACTTTCTGCTGGAAAGCTGTGCCCTCCGGAACCAGCGGCAGCTGAAATTCTCTCCGCTCCCCGCAGAAATACTCTCTTAACTGCCGCTCCGCTTCCGCAAGCAAATTCGTTTTCTTCTCCGTCCACTCCGGCATTCCGCAACTGCCAAAAGAAGCCTGTATTATTTTCCCTTCTTTTTCCACTATCGTTATTTCAAATTCAGATATTCGGCATATGGTATAGCAAATCAACCTATCCAACCCCCTTCTTTTTTATTCATTCTGTCCAGCTTTTTTACCCGAACCAGATAACTGCTCACTAAAATAGCATCCGCCCCCATCCATGCGAGGATTTCCGCATAAAATATCCCTTCTTCCCCTATGGCCATTGGCAGCAGTATGGCCGTTCCCGTCCGCATGGCAAATTCAACGATTCCGGAAACCATCGGCAGCAGCGTATCCCCCATTCCCTGCAAAGCGGAACGCACCACATGCAAAATATATAGTATGGGAAGGCATATACTCATAATGGCAAGATAATGGTAGGCGATATTCATCGTCATTTCCACTTCTTCCGGCGTTCCCGAAATAAAACACCCCAGAATTTCATGCCCAAAAACCAACATACATACGGCGATTATTGCTGCCGTCGCTATCGCGACCAAAATTGCCGATTTCATTCCCTTCTTTATTCTTTCTATCTTCCCGGCTCCAAGATTCTGCCCTGCATATGTAATCATCGCATACCCGTAAGAAGTCGCCGCCACTTCCAAAACCCCGTACAGCTTATTGGTAGCCGTAAACCCGGCGATAAATATGACCCCGAAACCGTTTACCACCGTCTGGACGATCATCCCGCCCACCGCAATAATCGCATTTTGAAGTGCCATAGGGAGTCCCAGAAAAATCAATTTCCAGTCCAGATTCTTCTCCAAGCGGAAATCCTCTCTGCTTAAAGAAAGGATTTCCACCTTTCTTATATGTATATAGCAGTAAATACTGGAACTTAGCTGCGCAATAACCGTTGCCGCTGCCGCACCGGCGATTCCCCAACGAAAGCCCATAACAAAAAGAAGATCCAGCACAATATTGATCACTGCGGCAACTATCATCGCATGCAGCGGCGCCTTCCCGTCTCCAAGAGCCCTCAATATGGAAGCCAGCAGATTATATGCCATAACCACCGGAATCCCGGCAAACATAATCCGCAAATATAATGCAGACTGGCCTATAATCTCCCCCGGCGTCTGTAATAATCCCAGCACAGGAACTACTATGGACTCTCCCAAAATAAGCAGCACCACCGCGCATATGGCCGATAAACATACTGCATTACCCACTACTTTTTTTAATCGCTTTATATGTCCTGCACCGAATTCCTGTGCCATCAAAATAGAAAAACCCTGTGCAAACCCCTGAATCACACTGAGTATCATCCAATTCAGCCAGTCGGAAGCCCCAAGCGCCGCCAGGGCGTTTACTCCCAATACCTGCCCTACCACCATGGTATCCACTACCGTGTACAACTGTTGGAATACATTTCCTATCATCAAGGGAAGCGCAAAAGAAAAAATCAGTTTCAGAGGCTTTCCTTCCGTCATTGTTTTTATATTTCCGGCCATTCCACCACCACCATCCGTTAAATAAAATCTTCATGCAAAAGAATTATATCAAATTCTAAAAAAATGTATAGTACAAACATTGACAAATGGGTATAAAATATTGTATTATCTTATTTGTTGCAACACAACACATATCGGCGCGTGGCTCAGTTTGGTAGAGCGCTGCGTTCGGGACGCAGAGGTCGCAGGTTCAAATCCTGTCGCGCCGACTTAAAAAAACCTGAAATTTCAGGTTTTTTATTTTGGCTACACTCCTGTAAATAAAAAGAAAAGACGCGCATTTAAGCAGCATCCTTTCTTTTCAGCCTCCTTTATCTATTTCCCGCAAAATTTATCCCGTTATTTTCTATTACTTTCCGATACCAATAAGCTGAATCCTTCCAAATCCTCTCCTGATTTCGATAGTCCACAAAAATCAATCCAAAGCGGGGGGCATATCCTTCATTCCATTCAAAATTATCCATCAGAGACCAATGAAAATACCCCCGGATATCGCAGCCTTTTTCTATGGCCTTCTCCATTTCCTTCAAATATTTCCCGGTAAAGTCAATCCTGTCCACATCATGTACCCTGCCATCCCCGTAAATCTTGTCGTTACACGCTGTTCCGTTCTCCGTTACATAGACAGGAAGTCCATAACGCCTCTGCAAAAATCTTAACCCGTAATCCATGATTTCGGGAGTCACCGCCCATCCCAGCGCCGTCCTCGGAAATCCCTGATAACGCTTTACATAACCATTTTTATCGCATTGCTGCCCATTATAAATATTTATCCCTATAAAATCTATGGGCTGCCGGATAATTTCCATCTCTTTTTCATTCAGAGAAAACAGATCTATTTCATGTTTTCCAAGAATCGCCGGATCCAGGAACCAATTATGGGAAAAGCCAATCCCTTCCCCGTCCGTAGGAAAAGATAGTGCATAAGCCTTTTCCTCCGCCTCCTCGGAATCGTCCAACGGATAACAGAGAGCACCTGTCGTAGCCGTTCCTATGAGTACAGGCTGTTTGGCATATTGGCGCAACGCTTTCACGGCCTTGCCATGGGACAACAGCAGGTTTTTCATGACTACTCCTTCCTGCCCTTCCTTCCATTGATATCCCGGCGCATGCACCCCCTTTACATAACCGAGCTCCGTCACACATTGAGGTTCATTAATCGTAAGAAACATTTTTACTCTATCCGAAAAATGATCCGCTGCCGCACCTGCATATCTCCCAAAAATATCGCTGATTCCCTCCCATGCAAACCCGCCTTTTTCAAAAAGCGCCTGAGGCAGATCCCAATGAAAAAGCGTCATAACGGGTTCAATACCGTTCTCCAACAAACAATCCACCAGTTTATCATAAAAAGCAAATCCTTTTTCGTTCCTCATTCCGTCTCCCAAAGGAAACAATCTGGACCAGGAAATCGAAAACCGATAAGCGCGCAGCCCCATTTCTTTCATGATTTTTACATCTTCCTCCATTCGATGATAATGATCACAGGCAATGTCTCCGTTTTCCATACTTTTTATTTTACCTTCCGTATGAGAAAAAACATCCCATATAGACGCTCCCCTTCCATCCTCTTTTGCTGCTCCTTCTATCTGATAAGACGCCGTTGCCGCCCCCCACATAAAATCTTTCGGAAATCCCATAATCATCTTTCCTCCCATTCCCAATTCCTTTTGATTTCTCTTACATTTCCGCTATCACTTCCACTCTATCCGCATCACCGGCCGGAACTATATTTCCCTCTATTTCCTTTCCATCCACAACAAGACGCCGGATCCCTTTTTTTGCATTCTTATTATTTACAATGACAATATCATATACCGTATCCCGAAATGTGCGCAAAATCCTGCATTCCCTGAATCCCGCAGGAAGACAGGGATCGATCATAAGCCCTTCCAAGCATGGCTGGACGCCCAGGATATACTGGGACGCGCTTACAAACGTCCATGCTGCAGTTCCCGTCAGCCAACTGTTCTTCGCCTCCCCATGACGCAGCGCATCCTTTCCTGCAATCATCTGGGAATATACATAAGGCTCTGTCCTATGAATATCGCTGATTTCCTCAATATAAGCAGGACATATCTTCCGATAAGTCTCAAAAGCCCTTTCTCCGTTCCCCATCAGCGTCTCCGCTATTGTAATCCATGGATTATTGTGGCAGAAAATCCCCCCATTTTCCTTATACCCGCAAGGATAAGAACTAACCTCTCCAAGTTCCAGATGATAATCTTTATACGCGGGCTGCAGCAATACAATACCATATTCCGTATCCAGGAACTTTTCCACCGATTCCAACGCTTTCTTCGCATACCCTTCTTCTATACCAATACCTGCCAATACGCAAAATCCCTGGGGTTCGATATATATCTGCCCATCACTGCATTCTTTGGATCCTACCTTTCCGCCATTGGCATCATAGGCCCGTAAGAACCATTCTCCATCCCATCCCTTGTCCAAAACAGCATCGTACATTTCCTGTACTTTTCCTTCCACTTTCTCCGCCTCTTCTATCAGATTCCTGCATCTGCAAAGTTCGGCATATTCTTTCCCATATTTTACAAACATACCGGCGATAAACACCGATTCCGCTACCGGCCCCTCCGATGCTCCCGTTATCTGGAAAGATTCTCCTGGTTTTTTGGAAAAACAGTTCAAATTCAGGCAATCGTTCCAATCCGCACGTCCGATCAAGGGCAGACGATGAGGGCCTAAATGAGTCGTTGTATAACGGAAGGAACGACGCAAATGCTCCATTAATGTAGTCGCCTTTTCCTTATCGCCATCGTAAGGAACCATCTCGTCCAATATAGCAAAATCTCCCGTTTCCCGAATATACGCTGCCGTCCCGGCAATTAGCCAGAGCGGATCATCGTTAAAACCGCTGCCAATATCTCCATTCCCCTTCTTTGTTAAAGGCTGATATTGATGATATGCGCTCCCGTCTTCAAACTGAGTAGACGCAATATCTATGATTCTCTCCCTCGCCCTGTCCGGAATTAAATGCACGAAACCGAGCAGATCCTGGCAGGAATCCCTGAATCCCATCCCCCTGCCGATTCCTGATTCATAATACGATGCCGACCGGGACATATTAAATGTTGCCATACACTGATACGGATGCCATATATTCATCATTCTATCGAATTTCTCATCGCCCGTTTTCACATGAAATCTGCCAAGCAGACCTCCCCAGTATTCTTTTAATTTTTCCAAAGCCCGATCGGCTTTCTCCTCCGTATTGTATCTTTGCATCATGGCCAATGCCGGCGCTTTGTTAATAATGCCCGGCCCTTCCCATTTTTCTTCCTCTTTATTCTCCACATAGCCGAGTATGAAAACGAAAACCCTGGACTCTCCGTCTTCCAAGTCGATATCCAGTTGATGGGATCCTATGGGAGACCAGCCGTTTACAATGGAATCTCCTGTTTTTCCCCTTACTACCGACTCCGGCCGTTCAAAACCATTATAAGCGCCAAGAAAAACATCTCTATCCGTATCAAAACCATCAATCTTTTCATTTACTCCGAATATGGCATAGTGGTTTCTTCTTTCCCTGTACTCCGTCTTATGGTAAATAACGGAATCCTCCACTTCCACTTCTCCAATACTGAAATTTCTCTGGAAATTTGTCATATCGTCCATAGCGTTCCATAAGCAAAATTCTACAAAAGAAAATATCTTCAGCTCTTTTCTTCCGCCGCTTTCATTGCATATCTTTACTTTATGTACCTCGCAGTTATCTCCGACAGGCACAAAAGCCGTTACTTCCGCTTTTATCCCGTCTTTTTTTCCTGCAAACACGCTATACCCCATTCCATGACGGCAGATATAACTATCCAATTCCGTTTTTGAAGGCTGCCATCCCGGATTCCAAATGGTACCGCCATCATTAATATAATAATAGTGTCCGCCCATATCACAGGGCACATTATTATAGCGGTATCTTGTCAGCCTGAGCAGCCTTGCATCCTTATAAAAACTATAGCCGCCGCATGTATTGGAAACGATAGAGAAAAAATCATCGCAACCCAGATAATTGATCCAGGGCAGCGGCGTCTTTGGTTCCGTAATTACATATTCTCGATTCTTATCGTCAAAATATCCATATTTCATAGAGTCCTCCATTTCCGTTCATCCGGTATCCCCATCGTAACTATTGACCACGTATTCCACAATACCATGTCCGTTATGTCAGACAATGTAAAAGGTATTCGTGATCTTATGGAATATCTTTACTCTATGGGCCATAGAAAAATTGCTTACATACATGGCGCGGATTCCGCCGTTACACAAGCCAGGCTTACCAGCTTTTATCAATGCGCGGAACGGTTTGGCCTTACGATACCTTCGGAATATGTACTGGAGTGCGAATACCACGATACGAAAAAAGCCGGAGAATGTACGGCGCAGCTTCTTGATTTAAAAGATAAACCTACCTGTATCCTATATCCTGACGACTATACTGCCATCGGAGGAATCAATTTGATCAAAAGCCGCAGTCTGAGTATCCCTGACGACATCTCGGTTGTGGGATACGACGGCATCAGCTACTCCTACATCCACGAACCGCCGATCACTACCTTAAAACAGGACAGCGATTCGATGGGAAGGGAAGCCGTATCGCATTTGACCGAACTCATCGAAAGACCCAGAACTACTTTAAAACAAACTTTTATTGTAGAGGGATCGGTATCGATAGGGAGATCGGTAAAAAAATTATAAAACATCTGCTTAAAAAAAGAATGGAGGAAGAAATATGAATATGAAAAAGTTTAAAAACATCATTGCTTTATCATTGTCCGGGATTTTAACAACAGCAGCATTCGCCGGCTGCGGTTCCTCTCCGGAGCCAAGCGCGGCTCCTGCTTCTGCAGAAGAAACAACAGCGCCGGAGGCAGCTCCGGAAGCAGAGGCACCAGAAGCTTCCGTCGAAGCCGAAACTCCCAACGAAGGCAATGAAGGCAGCGTCCTCAATATTTACTGCTGGAACGAAGAATTTAAGAGCCGCGTAACAGACCATTATCCCGGATACGAAGCCGTTGACGGAACAACTGGTAAGATCGGTGACGTTACCGTTCGTTGGCAGATCACTCCTAACGATGACAATGCATACCAGAACAATCTGGACGAAACATTATTAAAACAAGAAAACGCGGCTGCCGATGACAAAATCGATATTTTCCTGGTAGAAGCCGATTACGCATTGAAATATGTGGATACTCCTTACACCATGGCAGTTTCCGATCTCGGTATTACTGATACTGACGTAGCCAATCAGTACCAATATACAAAGGACATCGTTACAAGTTCCGATGGTTCCTTAAAAGGCGTTTCATGGCAGGGATGTCCCGGCGCGCTTTTCTATAACCGGGAAGCTGCTAAAGAAGTATTTGGCACGGATGATCCGGCAGAAGTTCAAAAGAAAGTAGCGGATTGGGATACTTTTGTAGCAACCGCCGATGAGTTGAAAGCGGCCGGCTATAGCATTATGTCTTCTGTCAACGACAGCTATCGCGTATATTCCAATAACGTAACTTCAAAATGGGTAATAGACGGTAAAATCAATATTGATGAAAATCTTATGAACTGGGTAGAAGACTCCAAAGCTTTATTTGATAAAGGCCAGACCAGCTCTGCGGAACTTTGGAGCGATGACTGGAGCAAAGGATTTTATCCGGAAGGAAAAGTATTCTGCTATTTCGGGCCCGCATGGTTTATTAATTTCAGTATGGCTGCGGATCAGGAAGGAAGTATCGGAAACATGGGCGGATGGGGAATTACGGAAGGCCCTCAGGGTTTCTATTGGGGCGGCACAAATCCTCTGGCAATGTACTGCGCAGGCGCGGAATCCATCGATTTGAGCAATCTCAGCGGTTACGACCAAGGCTGCAACGAAGAATTCCAGAACGCTATGAAAAATTATTTCGAAGGCAACGCAACATTGGATGAAGCTTTGAATCTGTTCTATACGGCAGTTATTGAGAAATATCCTGAGCTGACCTATTAATCGAAATAAATATGTAAGATAACATGTGCCTGCCTGCCAACAAACAGGCAGGCACAAAACTTTTAACTGCCCCCGCCAAATTGATATGATACATGGAAAGGAAATGGTTACAATGACGAATAATACGAAAGGAAAACGCGGCAAAGTCGTAAGTTATAATAAATGGGGCTATATTTTTCTGATTCCTTTTACGCTTACTTACATTGTGTTCCAGCTGATCCCCCTGATCAGTACCGTATACAACAGTTTTTTCGAAAACTACCGTTCTGGTCTGACACAAATCGGGCCAAACTTCATAGGCCTGGAAAATTTCAAAACCCTGCTTTCCAATCCTGATATCTGGGTTTATACTCAAAATACGATAATTATGTGGATCATGGGGTTTGTACCGCAGATTGTAGTTTCTCTTTTACTGGCATCCTGGTTTTCCGACCCGCAGTTAAGGATAAAATGTGCCGGATTTTTTAAAACCATTATTTACCTGCCCAACCTGATTATGGCATCTGCTTTTGCCATGTTATTTTTTACACTATTTGCGGATGGGGGCCCTGTCAATTCCATTTTGATGCAAATCGGAATATTAAGCAAACCTTTTAAGTTTATGTCCAATATATGGAGTGTCCGGGGGCTGATAGCTTTAATGAACTTCCTGATGTGGTTCGGAAATACCACAATTTTACTGATGGCAGGAATGATGGGCATAGACACATCGCTGTTTGAAGCGGCCAGCGTAGACGGAGCCACTTCCACTCAGATTTTTTATAAGATCACCTTACCTCTGCTGAAGCCGATCTTGCTCTATGTCATGATCACTTCTCTGATCGGCGGTCTGCAAATGTACGATGTGCCCCAAGTTCTTACCAACGGAACCGGCGAACCGATGCGTTCCTCCATGACCCTTATTATGTTCTTAAACAAACATTTATACAGTAAAAATTATGGCATGGGCGGCGCGCTTTCAGTCATTCTCTTCTTTATTACCGGCATATTAAGTCTGCTTGTATTCCGGTTCTCCAACTATAAGAAAAAGGAGGCGGCTTTATGAATACGGAAAACCAAAAAATAAATAAGGGCATAAATATTAAGACAAGACGGATCATAGCGCATTTAGTATTGATACTTATTACACTGTTATGCCTGTTCTGGTTCTTCATATTAATCATTAATGCGACCAGATCCCACTCGGAAATGACAAAAGGATTTACCCCGCTTCCAAGCAGTTACCTTTTGACTAACTGGAAAAATCTTCTGGCAGGCACGCTTCCCGTATGGTCCGGTTTAATCAACAGTCTGATTGTAGCCGGCCTAAGCGCATTATTTTCTGTTTATTTTTCCTCCATGACAGCATATGCCATTCATGCTTACGACTTCAGGCTGAAAAAGGCAATATTTACCTTTATTTTAATGATCATGATGATTCCTACACAGGTAACGGCATTGGGTTTCCTGCAATTAATCGGAAAGCTAAAACTGGAAGATTCCTTTATTCCTCTTGTTGTCCCCACCATCGCGGCTCCGATTACATTTTTCTACATGAAACAATATCTGGAGAGTACGCTTCCCCTTTCCATCGTGGAAGCGGCCCGCATCGACGGTTCCGGGGAATTCCATACTTTTAACGGAATCGTGCTTCCTATGATGAAGCCAGCCCTCGCCGTACAGGCTATTTTTACTTTTGTATCAAGCTGGAACAATTATTTCATCCCGGCACTGGTATTACATAAAGATAATAAAAAAACCTTGCCTATTCTGATCGCCCAGCTCCGAAGCGCCGATTTCTTAAAATTTGATATGGGGCAAGTATACGTTATGATCGCTTTTTCCATTCTTCCAATCATCATCGTATATCTCCTGCTTTCCAGATATATCGTACAAGGAGTTGCTCTGGGGAGTGTGAAAGGCTAAAACTTACAGGGTTCCAAACCGTTATATGTATGCGGTTTGGGACTTTTATTTTTTAAGAAATCATTCCAAAATATTTAAAAATTCCATTCCTATTTTTTTTATTTTTTTTCTTTATCCTTTTCTATGAGAACACCGTGAAAAATTTTTTGAAGACTTTCACAAATTTTCCTCGTTATATATAACAAATACGCGTGGATTGCTAAAAACCCCATAAAAAAGGAGACATTATGAAATATATCACATTTACCGTACCCTGCTATAATTCAGCCCCTTATATGAGAAGATGCATCGACTCCCTCTTACCCTTTCGAGATTATGTGGAAATTATTATCATAAACGATGGTTCCACCGATGCAACGCCGGAGATTGCCGATGAATATGCCCTGCGTTTCCCTGAAACCGTTAAGGTAATCCACAAAGCAAACGGAGGACATGGCTCCGGAGTCAACGCCGGACTCGCCCACGCTTCCTGTAAATATTTTAAAGTGGTGGATTCCGACGACTGGCTGGACCGCCGTTCCCTCCAAAAAATCCTGCTGCGCATGATGCATTGGGAAAAACAGGGAAAACAGGCGGATATGATCGTCTGCAACTACGTCTACGATCATTTATATGAAAACAAAAAAAAGTCCATGTCCTATAAAAATGTTTTTAAAGAAGGGAAAATGCTTACATGGAACGATATTGGCATATTTTCTCCTTCTCAGTACCTTGTCATGCATTCCCTCATTTTCCGTACGGAAATATTGAAAAAAAGCGGCGTCACCCTGCCGGAACATACTTTTTATGTGGATAATATCTTCGCTTACAGGCCGTTGCCTTATGTAGAAAGTATTTACTATCTTAATACCGACCTGTATCACTACTTTATCGGCAGAGAAGACCAGTCCGTCAACGAAGAAATCTTAAAGCAGCGAATCGACCAGCAGATCTTTGTTACAAAAATAGTGGCCGGCTGCGTGGATCTGGAAGAAGTAAAGGAAAAATACCCAAAGCTTGCCAGATATATGACAAGAAACGTATCGATTATGATGGCAATTTCCTCGATCCATCTCCTCTTGATCGGCTCGGAAGATGCCCAAAAAAAGCGGACTGACTTATGGAACTACATGAAAACCCACAACAAAAACCTGTATCAAAGGCTGCGCTACACTACTTTGAGCAGCTTTACAAATCTTCCCGGAAAAACGGGGCGTTTCGTCACCGTAACCGGATACCGGGCTGCGAAGAAAATCTACCAATTTAATTAAAAAAAATCGGCCCGGGGGGCTATAGAGAGGGGCGTGATTCTTATTATGCAAAAATTATATATTGCTCTGGTGGATACCCCGGGCCTGTTTGCCTGGATCATACGCCGCGTCATTAAAATCAATTATATCCATGTGGTTCTTTCCCTGGACGCCAGTTTCCGGGAAGCATACAGCGTAGGGAGACGGAATCCCTTTATTCCTTTTTTCGCCGGTTTTGAAAAAGAAAATATCGACCGGATATATACAGCCTTCCCTACTGCCCGTTATAAAATTTATACCATCGAATGTACCGAAAAGCAAAAAGAAGAGATCGCCCTCCAATTAAAAGAATGCTATCGCCGGCGATTCCGATACCATTACTGTATCATCGGCCTTTTCTTCTTATTAATGGGAAAACCTTTTTACCAGCGCAACCATTATACCTGTTCCTCCTTTATTGCAAGACTGCTGGAAAACAACGGCGTACTTTCTTTTTCCAGACATTTTTCGCTTATAACGCCCAAGGACTTTTACGAATACGGACAACAAAATGTAATATACGAAGGAACGCTCCGGGAATTATGCATACAGGTTAATGCGGGTCAGCTTGTCCCCGGACATTACCCCTCAGGAGTCGCTTATGAAATTTGTAAAACTTAAATTATCCAAAATATTTGAAATACTTTTCTTTCTGCTCGTTATGGCTCTGACCTTTTACACTGTTTTCAGCCGTAATGACTTATTAAAGATTTTTTCTTCTATGCAGCATCTGAATCCTTTTTATTTTATATGTGCCATTTTTTCCGCCGTCTTTTTTGTCTGCATGGAGGGTTTTATGATCTGGTATCTTCTCAAACTTACCGAAAAAAAAGTTTCCCTGTTCCGTTGCTTTTCGTATTCTTTTATCGGTTTTTTCTTTTCCGGCATTCCCCCATCCGCTACTGGCGGGCAGCCCGCCCAGTTGCTTGCCATGAAAAAAGACCGGCTTTCCATGGGAAGCGCCACGCTTTCCCTGATGGCAGTTGCCGTCCTATACAAACTGATTCTCGTCCTTATCGCCCTCGGCATCCTTCTTTTTTGGAAAAAAGGCCTGTCCGCGTATCTGGGATCTTATATGGCCTTTTATTACCTCGGTATTTTTTTGAACGCCCTTCTCGTTTTTCTCCTCCTTCTTCTTATGCTGCATGGAAACCGGATGGAAAACCCCCTTTTACGAATAGAAAATTTTTTCATTAAAATCCGTCTATGCAAACCTTCAAACCAAAGAAAAAAAGCGTTCCATCAGCTTGTTGCGGATTATCAGGAAACGCTTCATTTTCTGTTAAAACATAAATCCAGGCTTCTTTTTATCGCCCTCTGCACCTTTTTCCAAAGATGCAGCCTTTTTCTTCTGACTTGGTTTATTTACCGGGGATTCGGACTTTCCGGCCACAGCCCCATGCTCGTCATGGCATTACAGGCCTCCATTTATATTGCGGTAGATATGCTCCCTCTCCCCGGATCTCAGGGAATATCCGAACTCATGTATGTTTCCGTATTTTCTTCTGTTTTTACGGATGCACTGCTAGCCCCTTCCATGTGTGTAACGAGAGGACTCAGTTTTTATTTCCTTCTGGCAACAGGCGCATGTACCGCCCTCTTTTATAAAATTCGTTCCCATTACAGCCAAAGCAGGTAGACCAATGTCAGGATCAGCCCGGCGCAGAACAAAAGCAGGCCAAAGGAAAGACTTCTTCTTATGATCGTACTGTTTTCCTGCATTTCTTCGTGTTTCAGTGCCAGCCTGTGTTCATAGCCCTCCCTGCGGGGTATCTTTTTCCAGAAAGTATGATTCATAAAATGTACGAAACCATCCATTTCCATTCCTATCACATGGGTCAGATAAGTACCCTCTTCCAGTTCATGGGGCAGTTTGCTGTCTTTGTAAACCGTCTTGCGTAAAAGCACCACCAACCCGTCCACCAGACTGTCAAAGATCCGGCAGACCACGCCGAATACCATGGGAAGGATTTTCAGCATCAACGGACGGTAAACCGCATTTTCCAAATCCCAATATCGATTCCACCGGTTCACATACACCAGGCTTCCATCCTTTTCCTCCATCATCCATTTTCTCACCGGCACGAAATAAAGGAACAGGCCGATTACGATGGAAATCAATCCCCCTTTCAAATTAGCGGCGCTGAAATACGAAACGCTGCCCGTAAATTTTTCCGGGCTCATAAAGCCCTCTCCGAAATCCGCAATAAAATCCATCACAGTTCCCGGAAACATCCCCATAATAGGAAAAAGCAAGGAGGCGGCCGTTAAAACAAAGGCACTGGCTTTATTCATATATTTTCCGCATAACTCATCATACTTTTCCTGTACCGCCCCACTCCGGTTCTTCTCTATAAATAAAGCCACGTACAATTTCAGCATATAGGCCACCGTACATCCGCCGCTGATCAAAAAGACCCATTCAATGCCTTTCATCGTTCCCACGCTTAAAAATCCCTGCTGCAAATGTCCAGCATGCAGCGCCTCTATATATTCCACAATACTTTCGTGAATCAAAGTTTTGCTCACATATCCGTTCCATAAAGGAATACCGCCGATGCCAAGGGCACCCATCAGAAAAATAAAATGAAGAAGCGGCTTTTTATGCCCAAAACCCTGTATTTCATTCAAATCCAATTTGTGTATATTCATATATACCACCCCGGCCGCCATAAAAAGAACCAATTTAAACAGAGAATGATTCACCATATGGAGCAAAGAACCTCTGACCGCCAGGGCATTTTCGCTCCCTAGCAGCCCCTGCATACCGATCCCCACCAGGATAAAACCGATCTGGGACACGGAAGAACAGGCCAGGGTGCGCTTCAAATTGACAGAAAACAACGCCAGTACCGCTCCCAACAGCATAGTTGCCACGCCGGTAAATAAAATCAGTGTTCCCCATTTTACATCGTATAAAAATATCCGGCAGCTGATAACAAGAATTCCAAAAATACCGGCTTTCGTCAATATACCGGACAAAAGGGCGCTGGCCGGAGCCGGAGCCACCGGGTGTGCTTTTGGCAGCCAGATATGGAGGGGAAATGCCCCCGCTTTTGCCCCAAAGCCAAAAAGCATACATGTGCCCGCAATATATAAGGTTCGTTTTCCCGCTTCCGCTTCCGTTCCGAAACCCGTCATAATACTCCGGCATGCCTCATAAAGTCTGTCTATCTCCAAAGTGCCCGTTTCCCGGTAAAGCAGCAAAAGCCCCATAAGCATCACCAGACCGCCCGTTACGGCCACCGCCAAATATGTTTCCGCCGCCCGCAGCGATTCCGCTTTCTCATCATGGGCCACCCATACATAGGAAGTAAAGGACATGATTTCAAAAAAGATAAACGTCGTGTATAAATCCGAAGATAAAAATACTCCCATCGTAGCGCCCAGCGTCACCAGCAGGAAAAAATAATATCGGTTCCGGTTTCTGTAATGAATAAAATACTCTTTGGAAAACACAGTTGACATCATCCACATAAATGCCGCGATAAGACCGTACAGCACCCGGAATCCGTCTATGGCAAAATGAATCCCCAGCCCGCAAAATCCGGGAATACGAAAAGAGGAGGGATATCCGAAAGAATTCCCCACATTTTCCCTCAGCTGCCACGCCATATGATGCATGCAAAATACATATAACATTACCGCAAATTCCAGTATAACAATGGCATTCGCCATATAATCCCTTGCCGTTTTATTTTTCCGTCCTGCCCCGTAAGCCGCCAGCGCTCCGACCATCGGAAAAAACACAAGACAAGGCAGCATATAATTTCCCTCCATGACTAACCTCCCATTCTACACCACGTTATAATAACCGTCCGCCACATCCCGGAAAAAACCAATGACCGGGGAAGAAAACAATCCAAAACAAATAATTGCTACTGCAAATACGATAAGCGGAAGCAGCATTTTCCAATTCGGATCAGAAAATTCCTTTCCCGTATTTTCATCAAAGTCCGCCGGAGGAAAGAAAGCCCTTATTACAATAGACAACATATAAATAGCCGTCAGCAGAGCCGAAACCAGAAGGCATCCTATGCCAAAATAAGCCAGCGTATTGCCGCTTTCCACCGCCGCATATGCCAGATTCCACTTGCTGATAAAGCCGGCCAGTCCCGGCACTCCCATAAGCGCCAGCGAGGATATGGTGAATATCCCGAAAACCCAGGGCATCCTCCGGCCAAGCCCGTCCAGTTCATGTATATAATGCTTCTCCGCCCGATACATAATCGCGCCGGCACAGAAAAAGGAACAAATCTTCATAAAAGCATGAAATACCATATGCGTAAGCGCTCCTGTCATTCCAAGGGGTGTCATGATCGTCACTCCGAATAAAATATATGACAAGTTGCTGATCGTGGAGTACGCCAGCCTCCTTTTCAGATGCGTTTCCTTTACCGCCCGGCTGCATCCGTACACGATTGTGAACATAACAACCGCCATCACCGTATATTGGGCCCAGGTTCCTTTCAGAAAATCCGTGCCAAAACTGTAAAAAGTGAGCCTGATAATTGCAAATGCCCCCGCCTTCACTACTGCCACCGCATGCAAAAGCGCAGTAACCGGCGTGGGGGCGACACCCGCCTGGGGCAGCCACGAATTAAACGGACAGACTGCCGCCTTGACTCCGAACCCCATAAAAGCAATTACGTAGATCAGCAAAAGAACATTTGTCCTGTCCCCGATCCTCCCTACGTCCAATACGCCGCCAAGGACAAATTCCGTCGTATTCCCGTATATAATGACAAAAATCATCCCGATAAAAGCAAATGCCGCGCCTCCCAAAGAATAATACAAATATTTACGGCTTGCCAGAATCGCTTCCCTTGTGAGCGTATGCATCACAAGCGGAACAGTTACTAAAGTGAGAAGCTCGTAAAAGAAATACATCGTAAGAATATTATCCGCCAGCGCAATGCCCAGCGTAACCCCGTAAGTAATCGTATAAAACATAAAAAATACTTTTTCATGCTTTTCTTTTGTCATATATTCAAAAGAAAATAATGTAGCCAGCGGCCAGAGAAACGAGACCAGCCCGGCAAAAACCATGCCCATGCCGTCCACCCGGAAAGCAATCGCCAAATCACCCGTAAACTTTGCAAGAATAAAACTGTCCGTTGGCCTGTGGCCGAGCAGCGACCATACGAGCAGTGTATTAAAAACCACTCCCGCTTCCAGAAAAACTTCCATATGCCGCCGCTTCCGAAAGGGAATGACAGGTACCAGTACACCTGTAAGCACCGGTATTAAAATAACAGCTATCAGCATTATTTTACTCATATTCCGACTCCCTTCTATAAAATTCCCGATACGATACCGGAAATATATTCAATCAGCGGATTCGGCCAGACACCGAGTCCTACCGCCAACACCGTAAGGATAATAACGGGTATTTCTTCTCCTGTAAGAATAAACTTTCTTTTCCAGTTTTCGGCGCTTCTTTCCGGATATTTATAACCTTCTCCCGGAAAAAATCCTTTTATCACAATCGGAAACAGATATCCTGCCGTCAGCAAAGCGCTGACCAATAAAACCACCGGTCCCAGCCAGGAAAATATTCCGGTTCCCGAATTCAATGCCCCCAACGCCAAATACCATTTGCTAATAAATCCGCTGGCAGGAGGAATGCCCGTCAACGCCAGCGACAAAAATACAAAACACCACATAACCACCGGCATTTCCTTGCCGATTCCCGTCAACTCATCCACCCTCTCCCTGCCGGTTTTGTGTATTACCGCACCGGCGCTCAGGAATAAGGCGCATTTAATAAACGCATGAAATACCAGATGCAAAATAGCTCCTTCCAGAGCCGTCGATTCCAGCAACGCAAGCCCGAATAAAATATAAGATACCTGACTTACAGTAGAATAAGCCAGCCTTTTCTTCCATATCTTTTCCCTGTAGGCCAGCATGGATCCCATAAATACCGTAATCAACGCCAATGAAAGCCAGGCCGTCTGTACCCACGTTCCCCTGATAAAATCGCCTCCAAACATATAATAAACCACCCGTATGATACCTAACACGCCCCCCTTTACAATTACCGCGGACAGCAGCGCACTGGCAGGAGCCGGCGCTACCGGATGGGCAGTGGGCAGCCATGCATGCAAAGGAAACATGCCGGCTTTTACCCCAAACCCAATAATCATAAAAAATGCCGTTATCAACAACAAATTTTCGTTACCAGCAACCATATTCTTATCCAATACCCCTCCTGCCGTAAAAGTAAGGGTATTTCCGAACCGGTAAAGAAAATAAAGACCGAACAATGCCATATAAGCCCCGGAAAAAGAATAAAATAAGTATTTTAAAGCCGCCATAACCGCTTCCCTGCTCTTCGTATGAATGACCAAAGGCATAGACAACAGCGTCATCAATTCGTAAAACATATAAAATGTAATCAGGTTACCGGCAAAACTTAAACCCGCCAAAATCCCGAATACCATTAAGTAAAATCCATAAAACCTTTTTTCTCCTTTTTCCCTCCCAGAACCATGGGGCTTCATATAAAAAAGGGAAAAGAAACCGGCCAAAACCCAGACAAGAGTCACCACCGACGCAAACAAAAACCCCAGACTGTCCAGTTTCAAATATACCGGAAGTGCAGATGTAAGGTTGAACAGGATGACAGACTCCCAATCGGCGCGGAGCAAAGCATATACCATAGACCCGCTGCTTATCAGCAGCGCGGCTCCTGTCATTCCGGTTAAAACCTTTCTATTCCCGGGTTCCTTTATTACCAGCAGAAACAAACCGGCAATGATTGGAAAAAGAATAGGGAATACCATTGTATTAATCATATCTACCTCTTTTCCGCAGTTCACCATCGACTGCCATACAAGCCCTTATGCAAAAATATTGAGACCCGATCCTATCAGATCCACAATCGGCTGGGAACATACACCCAACAGTATATTCAAAACCACAAAGCAAAGCAGAACTATCGCATATATCTTATTATCATGCCATTCCATCGTCGGATACTCTCCTTCGCCTACCGGAGTATAAATACGGATCACCGTTTTCATAAAGTAAATCGCATTCAATATGGTACTAATGCCAAGCACGATCAAAGTGGGCAGCATTTTCCCATCGTTCTGTACAGCGGCTTGTGAAAACAACAATTTGCTTATAAAACCGGAAAACATGGGAACGCCCACCATGGACAGCGATCCTACGGAAAATGCCACGCCAGCCCATTTATTTCTGTATCCCGAACCTGTCAGTTCAATGAATTTTCTGCTTCCTCCCGACACATCCGTCAAACCAATGGCGGCGATAAACAGCAATGACTTTGTAGCCACATGGGAAATTACATGGAAAACCGACGCTATCATCCCCGCCTGCGTTCCCATTCCAATCCCCATATAAATATATCCTACCTGCGCTACCGAAGAAAAAGCAATCATTCTGCGGATATCATTCTCTTTAATGGCGCTTAAGGAACCGAACACCATTCCCAACAAACCGAAAATAAAAAGGACATCAACAATCTTGCTGTCGTGAAATACTTCAAATCCTATCACCCTGTATATAATCTTAAACAATAAAAAGATATAGCCCTTTGATACGAGGCTGGATAAAATTGCCGCAGAGGATACCGTAGAATATCCGTAGGCATCCGGCAGCCATGAATGAAAAGGAAACAACGCGCTTTTAATCGCCAGCCCCACGGATATAATCGCGATCGTCACGAGCAGCGGCGGACGGTAAGCTCCCTCCGCCACAATATGAGCGATCTCCATTTTAATATTGGACATAAGCAAATGGCCCGTCAGGTCATACAACATACAAATCCCTACTAAAAAAAGACCGGAACCGAGCAGACTCATGATCATATAGCGGACCGCCGCTTCTATCGTCCTTCCGTTCTGCCGGATCATAATCAGTCCACAGGCCGAGATCGTATTAATCTCTACAAATACATATGCCGTAAATAAGTCATTGGTATAAATCAGCGCCAGCAAAGAACTCAACATCAGATCCGCCAGTACATAATAAAGCCCCTGCTTTCCTTCCTCCACTTCCTGCACCAATTTATGCCTTCCGCCCAGCAGACAAAAAAGCATGATCGCGCAAAAAAACAACGCAAGGCCCGTTTCCAGCATACCCACCCGCAGCTCATTGCCCCAGGGCGCCGGAAAACGTCCCATAACATATACATAAGACTCTCCCGTCCTCACCGTATATAAAAGAACCGCTGCCGACAATACAATATTCACGACGAGTACTATAATATTTAACAGTCTCGCAATTTTCTCTTTAAAAGCAGAACTGATGATCCCCGCAAACATGCAAAGCATAATAGAAAAACAGGGAAAGTTCTGCACAAACTCCATTTGAACAAATTCCATCTGCCCCGGCATTTTTTATAACCCCTCCTTTTTTAATTGAAGAGAGATCTCGTCCAAATCCAGGGTATGATATCTCTGATACAGGCGGATCGTCAGTGACAGCATCAGGGCGGATACCGATACGGATACAACGATGCCTGTTAATACAAGTCCGCTGGGAACCGGATTGATATATGCTTCCACGCTCTGCACGCCATCCACTACGATCGGAGCCACTCTTCCTGAAATATAACCTTTTTCTGCTAAAAACAGATATACCGCCGTGTCCATAATATTCAATCCTATGATTTTCTTGATCAAATTGCTCTGCAGCATCAGATTGCCGAAGCCGATCACAAACAAGATCATTGCCACCGCTTCTCCATAATTATTGAATAAATTAGCTCCCATCCTTACAGCCCTCCTCTTCGGAATAACGCATAAAAAGCATACATCGTACAAGCCACTTCGATGCCCACGCATATATTGATCGGAAAAATAATACCCGCGCTGATAATATGTCCGGGAATTCCAAGCGGAATATGGTTTTCAATCCCATTGGCTCCCGTCACATAATAATAAATACCTACCAGCCCATAAGTACAGAGGGCCGAAACCTTTGTTACCTTATAAATATTTTCATTAAAAAAACGCTGCGTCTTTTTAAATCCGAAAGCGCTGGTATATAAGATCATTCCCGCCCCTATCGTCGCTCCGCCGGAAAATCCTCCGCCGGGCGACAAGTGGCCGTTCAGGATAATATAGATTCCGAAAATAAAGATTACCGGCACAAGAACCATTGCTACGGCTTGGAGAATGGCGTCGTTTTTCGGTTCAAAACGCCTGTCCCCAAGAACCTCCTCTTTTTTTAGTTCCGCATCTTCTATCATCAGCATAATCATAACGCAGCAGGTAGCGATAAAAAGTACATTTGTCTCTCCAAAAGTATCGAAAGCCCGGTAAGTCAATATCATTCCCGTTACGATATTGACAGCACCAGTCTCCTGAACGCCGTTTTCTATATATCTTTCGGCCACCTCATTATTATCAGGATTGGATGCGTTGCCCGTAGGCGGCAGATAGGAAACCGTAAACAGCAGCAGACCGGCCAGCATGATACAAAACGCTGCCGCCATGATCCGGTAAAAGCGGCGGAAAAGGATCTGCCATCTGTTATACCTTATATTGTATACCTTATCCATCACCATCTGACTTTCCCGCATTCTCTCCCGGATAGACGCCTCTTCCGTTATGTATTCCTCCTGGGGCTTCATTTCCAGGTTACCCATATACGGATCTTTTTCCCCGGAAAGCCAACGGAAAAAGTGAAAGGCTTTTGTCTTTTTATACTCGTCTTCCGATTTCATTCTGCTCATTTTCCGCCTTACCTCCTTCTGCGCTCTATCATGCTTTCTTTTTCATCCTTTTTATTTTCTTCTTCAATAGCATTGATCTTTTTTAATGTAACAAAAAACAGTACGCTCGTTATCCCTGCTCCTACCGCAGCCTCAGTGATCGCCAGATCCGGCGACTCCAGACAAATCCAAATAACGGACATCACAAGGCTGTAAGACATAAAAATAAGAATGGAATTCAACAGTTTTTTGGAAAAACTGACGGATATAGCGCACACCACTAAAAAACCGAGCAGAATATATTGAAAAACTTTCATCGTCCATCCTCCTTGTCTTTTTCCTGTAACCGCACAATCTTTCCTTCCTCCGAAAGCCCTGCTTCCGTTTCACAATATTTTTTCAGCCGGTCATTAGTAGAAACTTCCAGTCTGGCAATCAAATGCGACGATACCGGGGACGCGCACCACAAGAACACGACAATCAAAGCCATTTTCAAAGTGGTAAAATTAAAACCGGAAAAAACCATCAGCCCGATCAGCGATATGCTGATCCCCAAAGTATCTCCCATGGCCGCCGCATGCATCCTGTTTAAAACATATTTCAAATGAAAAATGCCGTAAATTTCAATCACAAATATGGCAAGGCCGCACAACAGCACAGCGGTTCCGATCATAAAGCGAAGCCATTCAAAAACTTCCATTCCGCTTTCCCTCCTTTGCGTTCTTTTTCTCGCTATGTACCCCCATATATACCTTTGTCAATACGATCACTGCAAGAAAACTGATCATGGCATAGATCAGGCATATATCTACCAGATACCCCTCCTTTAGCAAAAGCGCAAGGATTGCTATCATTACCATAACCATCGTACCCATCATATTTACAGCCACAATCCTGTCCGCCGTCCTCGGTCCTTTTACAGCACGTATCAGACAAAAAAATGTCATAAGGGCAAGAAATATCAATGCACCCACATATACGATCCGATATGCCGTCTCCAATGCCGTCAGTGTACCTGTTACTACCATTCTTCTACATCCTTTCCAGTTTTTCCAAAAGTTCTACGAATATGGAGTGGTTCATCCCTTCCGCCAACTCTTTGTCCAGGCAATGCACCACATATTCATCCTCCTCCAGAGTTACCGTAATCGTACCCGGAGTCAGCGTTATGGAATTGGCAAGTATGACCCTCGCCTGTTTCGTTTTCAAATCCGTTTTAAAACGGATGAGTACGGGTTCCAGATCATATTTGGAAGAAGTGATCAGTTTGATCACCGCAAAATTAGCCTTTACGATCTCCCATACCAATACACAAACATATTGTAAAATGCGAAACCCTCTTTTTCCATAAGCAATATCTTTGTATATGCTGTAATTCATAAACTTGCAAATAAAGGCATACATTGCAAGGGACACCGCCAGGCCGAACAAAACGATCTCCATTGTAACCGCCCCGTTAAAAATGATCCAGACAAGAAAAAATAATAAAAACATATGAATGCGCCTCTCCGTTGTAAAATCATACTATGACAGCAACAAACACCCGCCCGGCGAGTGTTTGCAAATGCTTATATCCACTTTTTGTCAAAAGCATATTTTCTGTAACTTCTTTTCCAAGTCTTCCTTTGACATCGCCCCTACGCTGACATCCACTGCCTCCCCATTCTTAAAAATGATAAAAGTAGGAATCGACATAACTCGGTATCTTTGCGCGATTTCCATCTCATCATCGATATTGAGCTTGCCAACCTTGACTTTGCCTTCATAACTTTCCGCCAGGCTTTCCACGATAGGAGCCATCATTTTGCAGGGGCCGCACCAGTCCGCAAAAAAATCTACCAATACCGGCAGCTCCGACTTAAGAACTTCCGTTTCAAAATTTGCCGATGTAAACTTGTATTCCATAACCTATACCTCTCTTTCTTTCGACCGCGTCTCATCGCTGTCTTACGATAACATATTTGTAAATTGGATTTCCCATGGAAGAAAATCTTTCCTCATATTCCGTCATAATATTGTCTTTCCGCATGTCCTCGTCATGATGCAGGTCATAACTCACCCTTTCCGCCTTCCAGCCCGCCGGTTCCAGCTCTTCCAAAGCAAATCGGAACAAATCTTCATTATCCGTCTTAAACTCAATCTGTCCGTCTTCTTTTAATATTCCATCATACCGGGCGAGAAACTCTCTGGAGGGAAGACGCCGTTTGGCATGTCTGTCTTTCGGCCAGGGATCCGAAAAATTCAGATAAATCCGATCCACTTCCCCTTCACCGAACACATCTCCTATCATCTCAGCATCCATTCTTATAAACCGGACATTGGAAAGAGGTTTTTCCTCTTTTTCCATTTTTTGAATGGCTCTAAGCAATACGCTGGAATATTTTTCAATCCCCACATAATTGACCGAAGGAAACATTCTTGCCATATCCATCAGAAACCGTCCTTTACCCATTCCTATTTCAATACGTATAGGATCATTATTCCCAAAAATCTTATGCCAATTCCCTTTTTGCGCCTCCGGATCATGGATGACAAACCTGCTTTCTCCTATTATTTCCCTGGATCCTGATATATTCCTTAACCGCATCCTTTTCGCTCCTTTTCTTCCATCCTGCCTATTTTACACCTTTTATACAGAAAAGAAAAGGGCTGGTGCCGCGATAAATTTCATAAAAAATTTTTTTATTTTTTATGAAATTGGTTTGGTTTTCATAAGGAAATAGTGTATGATAAAATATAACGTTTTTATTCCACTATTTTTTAGTTTATTCGGAGTATTATAATAATGAAATTATCCCTTTTTTCATATAAATTCAAGAACAAAATCAAATTCTTAGCGATTTCTTTATGTCTGCCCGCTTTTCTTTTTTTTGCAGACTCCATACCTGCCAGCGCTTCCGATTTCGAGGAACGAATGGAAGAGATGGAAAACCGGAAATCACTGCCCATCCAGTCCAACGAGATCGAAAACTGGCCGGCCGGCCCCGCCGTCGGCGCCCAATCGGCGATCGTAGTGGAAGCCAACACAGGAGTTATTCTTTACAGCAAAAATATTCATGAAAAATTATATCCGGCAAGCACTACAAAAATTCTTACCGCTTTAATCGCTGCGGAAAATTCCACGTTGGATGAAATGGTTACTTTTTCTTATGATGCCGTCTTTTCCATCGAAAAAGGAAGCTCCAATATGGGAATAGACGCCAAAGAATCTCTTCCCATGGAAGAATGCCTTTACGGCATCCTCTTAGTATCGGCCAATGAAGTTTCCAACGCAGTCGCGGAACATATCGGCGGAAGCATGGAAGAATTTGCCCGGCTTATGAACCAAAGAGCCCTGGAACTTGGATGTGTGGATTCCCATTTTACGAACGCCAACGGCCTTCATGACGATGACCATTATACTTCGGCCTATGATCTTTCGGTAATTGCAAGAAAATTTTTTCAAAACGAACTGCTTACGAAGATTTCGGGAACACCTACCCATCATTTTGAAGCGACGGAAACCCAGCCGGACGATTTTATACTCAGCACCCATAATAAATTAGTTACTCATGAATATTCCTATGAAGGGCTTATTGGAGGAAAAACCGGTTATACTAACACAGCGCGGCAGACTCTCGTTACCTGTGCGGAACGGAACGGAATGAAGCTTATCTGTGTCGTTATGAAAGAGGAATCTCCCAACCAGTTTACGGATACGATAGATTTACTGAATTATGGATTTAATAATTTTGAAATTGTAAATGTTTCGGAACATGAAACGAAGTTTAACATTGATAATGCAGACTTTTTCCAGTCAAACAACGATATTTTCGGCAGTTCCAAGCCTATTCTTTCTTTGAATAAAGACAGTTATCTTATACTGCCTAAAACGGCCGTTTTTAAAGATACGATATCCTCCATATCCTATGATACGGAAGATGAAAACCAGATTGCCCTCATTGATTACACTTATAATGGCGTATACGTAGGAAACGCCTCCGTGGATATTTCCACGGAAGCGATTTCTTCTTATGATTTTGATTCTTCCATGGATGACAAATCACAGGAGGAAGAAGACAAAATCGATGAAAATATAATTTTTGTCAATATTAAAAAACTGCTTCTTTTTGTTCTGATCGGCGCAGGGATACTGATTCTGCTGTTTATTATGAAATCCCTGGTGCAAAACTACAGTTTTTCCCGACGCAATCGCAGAAAATTATTTGAAAGACGCCGCAGGAAAAAATGGCTCAAAAGGAAAGGACCAAATTTTAAGAGATAGTGGAAAGCTGCTGAACGAACAATATAGTAACAACAAACAGATCCGCCATTGCTTCCACCCGGAATTCTCCTCCGCAAGCTTCGGTGAAACTCTGTGCGATAGATAACCCAAGGCCGCTTCCGCCATCGCTCCGGCTTTTATCTCCCCTGGCAAACCGTTCCGTAAAATCAATATCGGGATTCAATTCTTCTTTGGAAATATTCTTCACACAGGCAACTGCCGTTTTTCCATTTTCCTGCAAGGTAATGTAAACTCTGGAACCTTCTAATGAATATTTTAAAGCATTTTGTATCAGATTTTGGAATACCCTGTACATTCGCTCCCCGTCGGCGTGGATAATAACCGGATTTCCGGGTATTTCCGTTTTCACTGTTATGGCGCTTTTTTCGATCTGCTCTTCCATATCGGCTATCGTCTGGCGCAGCAGTTTGGCCAGATCCAGATCTTCCATAAGAACCGGAAGATTGCCGGACACCGCTTTGCTCACTTCAAATACATCCTGTATCATGGATTTTAATCTCTGCGATTTGCTGTCCAGAATATCTACATATTCCTTTACATGTTCCGGAAGTTCCTCCTCTTTCTTTAAAAGCTCCACATAACTGATAATCGATGTCAAAGGAGTCTTTATATCATGGGAAACATTTGCCACCAGTTCCACTTTCATTCGCTCGCTTTTGATCTGTTCTTTTACCGCCTTATCCATTCCGTTTCTGATATCGTTTAAATTCTCCACTGCCTCCCATAAACCGGAATCTTCCGGCATTTCTCTTTCTTCTTCCAATTCCCCGTCATGGATCGCCTGTATCTGTCCTACCAGATTGTCCATTGCCCTTGCCATTTTTTTCGCGTTTTTTATGAACAAGAACGGAATGCACAGAGTAATTCCTTCTAAAAGCACATAACATACAAGTTCCATCTCATCCATAAAAATTCCTTCTTCCGCCACAATCCAAAACAAAAATCCGGTAATACACATAATCCAGATAAAAAAGCAGATCGCTATATTCTGCCTTACCATACGTTTGCCGATCGGAAGCTTTATCGATGCGGTTTGGCATGTTCTGATAACCATTCCTGTCAAGCTCTTCTTCCAGGCCGATTTATGGTAACGCCTGTCATTCATAAACAACCAAAGAATAAGAATGCACATAAATACGATCGAATAAAGGAACACCTGCATCAATGGGCCTCTGTAATATCTGTAATAAATAAAACGATCTATATATTCATAGACATAATTCCATTCCATCCACCACAAATCATTGATAAAACGGAGAAACAGCAATAATAAGAAACCAAGAACCGCTAATACGGACAGCAGCTTTACTTCGTACCATAACTTTCCCGTAAATTCTGCAATAGCGAATTCCGCCGCTTTCCTTTCCCTGCGAAATACTAAACCGGTGAAAAGTAGGGCTAAAGCAAAAACGGAAGTAAATATCCATTCTTCATATGCCATTTTCTTACTACGAATATTATTCTGCATATCATAAAGCCTATCATTTGTATATACATGGTAGTAACGGTCAAAATCGTTATTTATATAGATTATGGGAACTTTGGCCGCAGCAATAAAAACTTCCGAATCCTTGATTGCCTCTCCCACCGGGAAGTTATAGTATCCGGGAACATACCAGGCGCTCTTTTCCCTGTAATATCCGTCCCCATATATCTCGATCTCTCTTCCGTCCTTCCATATTTTCACCTCTTCCCCGTTAAAATGCAGCAAGAAATTATATCCTTCCGGCAAAACAGGGACGGAATCTGCCATAAATCCCAGGGATTCTTCATTTGTGAACAAGACTTTTCCTTCTTTTTCTATCCGGTACAAAATATTTCTTTCATTCTTCATATCTTTATGGTATTCTTCCGCTTCCGCCGCATCCATCCGCCAGCCATCACCCTGCCAGTAATAACTGTCCTTGTAATCATACCCATAATCCTCAGAATATTCCTCCGCATATACGTATTGATCCCATTCCGATTCCATTTCTTTTTCTTCCGCCCATGTTGCTTCTCCCTGATTTCGATTTCCATCCGGTAAATTTTTATCCGCTACAGACATCGCAAGGAAAAGATTCAAGTAATCTGAAATAGAACTTCTAAATTCTTCCATATTTTGATAATCTTCCTGAAAAACAGTTTCCACCTGCTTTTTAAAATTACCTCCATAACAGGAAAACTCCATAAACAGCATCCATACGTTAAATGCCAGAATAGATATTCCCAAAAACCATGAAATAAAACCAATTACTGCTTTATTTTTTTTCCATTTTGTATCCAATGCCCCACACCACCTTTAAATATTCCGGTTCTTTTGGATTATATTCTATTTTTTCTCGAATTCTTCGAATATGAACCATCACCGTATTTTCTGCCGCATACGCCTCCTCGTTCCATACCCGGCGGTAAATCTCCTCCGCCGGAAAGATCCTTCCAAGGTTATGCATGAATAAGTCTACAATTTTTGTTTCGGTCGCCGTTAGTTTTACCGGCTCCCCGTCTGCATACAGAACTTTTTCTCCTCCGTTAAACATAAGTTTTCCATTTACGATATTGGCAGCAGAAACGAACGCATGGATATCTCCCAGGCTGGTGTATCTTCTCAGATGGCTTTTCACCCTGGCCGCCAGCTCCGCCGGATTGTAAGGCTTTGCCACATAATCGTCCGCTCCCATAGACAATCCCAGTACTTTGTCGGTTTCTTCACTTTTTGCGCTCAACACAATAATGGGAATATTTTTTTGTTCGCGGATCTTCATTACCGCGGATAAACCGTCCAGCTTCGGCATCATGACATCGATAATCATTAGCTGCACCGGATTCTCCGCTGCCATTTCCAGCGCCTGCATTCCATCATAGGCTTTTAATACCAGATAATCTTCTTTTTCCAGCAGAAGCGCGATTGCCTTTACTATTTCTCTGTCATCGTCCACTACCAATATACATTCTTTCATAAAAAACCTTTCCTTTCGCTTAAGCTTGCTTCTATCTTATCCGGCATTTCTTACGGATGACTCCACCTAATTCTTACAAAAAGTTTAAAACAGCAGAACCTCCTTCCGGCAGCCCTACCGTTTTGATTTGCTTCTTTTCTCTTTTAATGCCATCATTTCCTCTTCTGAAATAAACTTTAACGTTTTGATAGCAAATACTTTTTGATTCTCCGATTTTCTTATTCTCACTTTTGCTTTTATATAACCGTGTTTATCACAATGACCCGCGCTATAATAATATTTTCCGTTAGCGGAAAACCATCTCATTTTTCGTTTTACATTTTTTTTGCAAATATAACACTTTACGCTCATGATTTCCCTGTTGGCAAGAATTTCCTCCTTACTGTCAAATTCCCTTGTAATATACTTCATATAATGATCAAAGATTATTTTTACTTCTTCTTTCTTCGACTTCGGAGCGACAAATACATCAAAAGAATAATTTTTCAATACCGGAGGTTCGATTCTGGACAGAACTTTCGCCGTATAATAGGCATCGCTGAACGCCCTGTGAAACGGGATATCTTTTTCTATGCGGAGAACATCCACCGCGTGTTCCAAAGCTCTTCTCGTTTTCCGGTCTTCAAATCCTATGCTGAACAACTTCTGCACATCATAAAACCGGATCGGCCGGTCGGTGAGCGGAGACATTTGATAAAACTGCATATTTCTCTGTAGTTCCGTCAAATCAAGAGGACCCCATGTACAAAAAATATAATCTTCTCCACACCAATCTAAAAATTCTTCCATCACTTCCGGAAAATATTTTTCATTTTCCAGCTCTTCCATTTTAATGTGGATCAGTTTTCTCGTAAAATCATGCATTTTATGATATACTTTTGGCTTAATCAAATGATTGAATCTATCTTTTAATTGAAAATTTTCGTCTAATTTGACGGCTCCTATCTCTATAATCTCAAAAGGAATTTCTTTTATTTCTTTCTCTTGTCCGTCGCTGCTTTGATTCCATTCCAAATCAAATACAATATAGTCCATTTACGATTTCACCCCCCATTGCTTCCGCTTCTTTTTTCTCATGGGTTACTAAAATTACTGTTTTTCCTTTGCTTCTTTCTCTGACATAATGAATCATCCTGTTTTTATTCTGATCATCCAATCCGTCAAAAGGTTCGTCCAGTATTAAAACATCAAAGGGAACGATCAGCGCCCTTACCAAAGCCACTCTTCTTTTCATTCCTCCCGACAATTTTCTGACCGGAACCAGTTCTTCTCCCTCGAGTCCTGCTTTTTTCAATTCTTCATATATTTGGCTTTTGGGCATTTTTTTGCTGCATACAAAGCGTATATTGGATATGGCGCTGAGATTGCCGCACAATCTGTCTTCCTGAAAAACCATGCTTATTTTTTTATTTTCCAATCCGCCGATCCGCCCTTCATCCGCTCTTTCCAACCCGGCCAATATTCTTAATAAAGTTGTTTTTCCCCAGCCTGAAGGAGCCATAATCGAAGTAACGCAGCCTTCTTTCATTCGGATGGAAAAATCCTTTATTACTTCTTTTTCACCGAATCTCTTCGATAAATGATCCATTACGATGTCCATATCTTACTCCACTCTTATGACATGATCTATGATAAAAAGAAATATTTTTTCAAACCATACGCTCAAGAGAATAATCGTCAGAGTCCATGCAAATAATTCCGGTGTCTGGAGATATATTTTCGCCTCATACAGTTTTTCCCCGACAGAACCGGATGGAATGCCTATTACCTCCGCCGCTACTCCCGCTTTCCAACATAAACCTAGGGAAACGGAACAGGCAGCCCTTAAATAAGGCAGCGTTTCCGACATATAAATATACCATATCCGTTTCCCCGGAGAAACCCTGAAAACTTCGGCCATTTCCAGCAGTTCCTTATTTGTATTTTCTATTCCGTATAAAACATTCGTATAAATCACCGGTAAAGCAATAAGAAAAGAAATAATAAAAGATAAATTGCGGGATGGCACCCATATAAGGATCAATATGATAAAAGACGCGACCGGCGCCGCCTTTATAACCGCTATCAAAGGAGCTGCCAGTTCCTTTATAAAAGGACAGAAGGAACTGATCCAGGCAAGGATCGCCCCTGTAAAAAATGCCGCCAGAAAACCACTGGCAATTCTCAATACGGTGAATAAAACCGATAACCAGAAACTTATTTGTCCTGCCATTTCCATGAGTTTCCATATCACGGCAACGGGAGATACGAGCAATATCTCCTGGCCGATCCTGCGGGCAATGATCTCCCAAAAAACCAGCCATATAAGTACTGCCCATATTTTTATCCCTTTCTTCTTATCTGAAGTAATAAAATTCATCTTCCAGAATTTTTCCTCCTATGGATTTCGGATTCTGTTCTGCCAGAACATTCAAATAGCCGGACAACTTATTTTTCATTTCTTCTCCTTCTATAAAAACAATATTGCAATAAGGCAGCGCCTTTTCGGCTACGGCGGCTGAAACAATATTATATTCTTCAATAAGGGCGGATGCCTCTTCCACATGCTGGTTGACATATTCCACAGATTCTTTATATGCATCCATAAACTTCTTTACCGCTTCAGGATTTTCCTCTATAAATTCTTTCCTTCCGACAATAACTCCTGTAATCATCGCTCCCTGATCCGCACTTTCCTGAAGCTTATCCCATTCTTGTGTCAGATCGAGGGCAATTCTGATATTTTCGTTTTTTGCCTGTGCAGCGGCAACAAAGGGCTGGGGTAGCAAAGCGACAGCACCGTTCCCGGAATCTTCCGAAGAAAACCCTGCAAGAGCGGATACACATTCCGAATGCTCCGATTTCCACTCTACCGTAAGATCCTTTTCACTGTCGATACCATTGGCCGAAAGAATATATTCCAGCGCAAACTCCGGCGTAGCGCCTTTTCCGCTGGCGTAAATAGTCCTTCCCCTCAAATCTTCCGCCGACCGGACGGAACCATCCATATCCACGATATATAACACACCTAATGTATTAATCGCCAGTACTTGTATCTGCCCTTCCGTATTATGGTAAAGCACCGAAGCCAGATTTGCAGGAATGGCAGCGATATCCGTTTCTCCCTGCAAAAGCTTCGGCGTAACTTCATCCACGGAGGCCGCTATGGTAAACTGCCAGCTATCGTTTGGGGAATCTTCTTCCGATTCTTTCATTAATTTTACCATCCCCATCGCCGTAGGCCCTTTCAAGGCTGTGATATTGATACCCGTCATTTCTTCTTTTTTATTTCCGCAGCCCGTTATAGAAAAAAGCAAAATTACCAATCCCCAAAATATAGCGTTATACCTTTTTATGTCCCTCTTCATACCAACCTCCATACCGCAGCTTCGCTGAATTTTAACTTGATGCGGAGAATGCCTGTTTTCCGGGCATTCTCTGGCGTGAGACTTAGTACTTCTTAGCGAAACAGCCTTTGCTGTGAGCTTTAGAAGTACTTCTCACGTTATATCATCCCAATCTCTTTTTAGTTTGCATTCCACAGCTGTCTTTATCAGATTCACCGTTCCTTCTACTCCAAATTCGCTGCTGTCGATCAGCATATCCTTTCCTTCTTTTTGATCCCAATTATTATCTGTAAAATATTCATAATAATTCCTTCTTGTCTTATCCATATGACGGATTGCCCTTTCCGCCTCTTCTTTTGTAAATCCATATCTTTCCATAACCGTTTCCAAACGGGTGCTGTAAGGTGCATAAATAAATATTTTAAGAACTTCATGACGGTTTCTCAGCACATAATCCGCTCCTCTTCCGACAATAACACAGGATTCGCCGCTTTTTACGATGGAGCGGATAATTTCCGCCTGTGCCCTGTATATCTTATCATTAGGGTTCTCCTGTATAAAATCAAATCCCCCTTTAAATTTTAAAATCCTTCCCACCAGCTTTTCGTCCGCATTGCCGACTACCTTCCAGTCCATTCCGCTTTCTTTTGCCGCCATTTCGATTAAATTTCTGTCATAACATTTGATTCCAAGTTCTTTCGCTAATCCTTCTCCGATCCGCCGTCCGTTGCTGCCAAAACTTCTCCCTATCGTAACCACTATTTGTCTTTCCATATCGTTTTCCATCCTTTCCGGCCTGCAAATTGGATACAAACATATATTTGCCATTTACCAGAATCATACCATATTCTTTCTGTTTTGTCTGTATATTCTCCCGAATTTTTATATCCTCTAATCAAAAGCGTTTGCTGGTATTTCACCGGCAAACGCTTCCTGCTGCTGACTAATAATAATATTTTTTTATTGGAAAAACTGAAATCCATCGCTTTTATCTCGTAGGCATATGAAAATCTTTCAATGCCTGGTTCAGAAAATCATTAAAAGGTTTCATAATCTGAAACAATCTTACTGCCTCTGTAAGAAACAGTTTCCCATCGGCCACTATCTCATCCTTGATCGGATATTCCAGATACCAGCTCTTAAACTTTAAAAACTCTGCCTGTGGATGCTCCCGGTCATAACCGGCAGGTACATTTTTTAATTTGCTTCCTTGCACAACGAACTCCTTCTGAAACTCAGGATCATGGAGAATCTTTTCCCACTCCTCCCCATTCGCCGCAATATAATCCCGAATCATGGAAGTCGCGTCTTTAAACATATCCGCAAACAGTCCGCCGCCGAGAAAAGATTGTCCGCCCGGTTTAATCATCAGATAATATCCCACCGGTACAGGCAGTTTCCCTTCCGGGCCGATATGGGCACGGAATGCCGGATTATAGGGCGATTTATCATGGCTGAAACGGGTATCTCTCACCAACTTAAAAGTCAGCTCTTTTGCTTCTCTCGGCAGAATATTGCCGTCAAATTTTCCGATTTGCAGAATTAGTTCCTGCACCAATGTTTCAAACAGGGCGCTTGCTTCTTTATATTCCGTTTTGTGGGCATGATACCATTCCCGGTCATTGTGTTCATTTAAATTTTTCAGATAACTCAAAATTGTCTGCGTATCCATATGCTCTCCTTTCAGTTTTAAAAAATTCCCGGCGATTATTTCCTAGCTATTTTTAACTATGGAAAAAGAAGTCCCATTTAAAAATTCCTCAATAAACTGTTTCAAATTTTCCGGCGACTGATAAGTCTTACAAAAAGAAAATTCTTGTGACAAATCATCAATCTCTTCCATGGCCTCTTTTACGTCCAACATTACCTCTGAAGAAACCGCCGTCTGAAAATAGAGCTGCGTAGGATGAATCCGATGGCTCTGGATGGCATAATTCACCCTATCCGCACAATGACATTTTCCTTTTCCATATTCACCACAATATTCTGTCAGGAAATCCGCCATTTTTTTGCGCACCCTTGACAAACGCTGACGATATGCTTCCGGCGTGATTCCCAGAATATCCCCTGCGATCCGGCTGTCTACCTTAAACATAGTTCCCAAAATAAAAATACATCTGTTCTCGGTATCCAGGCATTGCAGCATCACATTAGTGCAGGATAGTTTCAATTCTTCCGCAAGAATTGCCTGTTCTACGTTCTGGGTCAGATCCGGTATATCTTCTGTTTTTGCATTTCGAATATCATCCCCATAAAATTCAAAACTTAAAGGAAATTGGGCGAACATATGCTTTTTATAATCCTTCAGGTGGTTTACCGCAATGCGAAATACCCAAGTAGAGAAAGAACTCTCTCCCTTAAAAGAAGACAAATGCGTCATGACTTTCAAGAGGATGTCCTGAGATGCATCCTCCGCATCAGGAAAGGTTCCTAACATGCGCAATGAAAGGTTAAATACCAAATCCTGGATATTGAGTATCACCGTTTCCAGAGATGACTTGTCCCCTGCCGTTGCTTTTTGGATCAGGTTCAGCAATTCTTCATTTGTGAATGAATTCATGATTCCTCTTTTCTGAAGTGCAAATGGTATTTATTACGGAATATTTGAAAGAAATCTTTTGATCCCTCCCGATAAATTCTGTAGCACTTCCTGCAGAAATTGTTCCGTATATTTTATTAGACAGTAACTTCCCCGCTGTGTGACAGATAAATTTACAATTTAAATCTTTACCCGTTCATTATAGCAGGAAATCGTAATCGTATCACCAATCTAATAGCGAGTTTTATAGATTTCTAAACGTGAAGTGATGATGAATAAATTGTTTCTTTAATTCCATATTCATTACTTTGCATCATCCTTTCTGTAATCATGCCGATCACCCGCAGTCTCCCATATTCCTTCACCTTTCCTGTCACAGATATATAAAACAAGCTGTAGATAACCGCAGCCCAGGCAATGAGAATCTAAGCACTGATTGCTGCTGTAAGAAGTGCAATTACTGGACGTATTTTTTATGAATGAAATGCAGGAAATAAAGGTTTTATTTAAAAAAAACTGCCCTCTCCTGACAAGGGTTTTCTCCTTATCAAAAGAGGACAGGCAATAGTTCAGGCCACTTCTACAATACAGATCTGGGTTGCTTTCAGCCCGCTGCCAGAAGAACTTCCCCATACCTTAATGAACTGGCCGGATGCCAGGTCTGCCGCTGTTGCTGTTGACATTTCAGATCTGGCCCCTCCATCGTAGATCGTTTGTATAGCAAACAGGGTATTTTCATCGTATGTAACCTCAATCTTATTAAACTCAGAATCATCCCCGCTGCTGCTAGGAGATACTATGATATCACCTCCATTATCCGATTTTTCTGTAATGGCCTCTACCACGGTAAGCTGCCCATCCTTCAGCTCTTTGATATCTCCTTCCAGATTGGGAGTACTGTCCACCCATTCTGTAGATGTGCCAGATGTACTTTGACTTTGTGCTTCCGGCTGTTCTTTCTGTGCGCTGTCTGTTCCCTGGCTGCTGCTTTCACCGGATTGCGGTTCCGGTAAGGCTTCCGGTGACTCCGGTTCATTCCCGGTGTCGGTTCCTTCTGCATCCGCTTCCGGTTCCGGAGCAGAAACATTGTCCTCTGTATCATCCTCCGGGATCGGCTCGCCCTGAACCAACTGTGGTTCCTGGGTATCTGATGCTTCCTCCGTCTTTCCACAGGCACATACCGCAAGGCTCAGGATGCACAGCACCCCTGTCAATAAGATCGTTTTTCCTGCTTTCTTTTTCATGTTGTTCTCCTCTCATATAAAATTCCATCCACAGCTTATCCAGTATTTCTGCGGATTTTTCTCCATTCTATCAGAGCAGTCTCTAAAAAGCCTCTAAAACATCTTAAAAAAGAATGAACTTAATTTATTATTGCTCCAATTTTGAAAGGGAAAAAATATGAAATGCGCTGAAGGAATCCGAAACGGCATTTATTCCAAGAACGGTTTGTTTTTTATGAAAGCCTTGCAGGTGTGGAATGTAAAGATGATTCAGAAGCCCCTATCGGTTGGACAAAATGGGTGATTCCCGGCTATGAGTATATCTATGTAGAACGTGAAAATGAGGATACCTTCTCAGAAGTTATCAAACATCTGGAAGAGCATGATATTTCATTGGCAGGGGCTGTCCACGATTTTACCTGTCCGCAGACTGGAAAGGGATATCTGTTTTTCCCAATTAGAAGATTGTAAGAAAAGTTGAGCTTTCCAGCTTCCAGCCCACTATTATGATAAAGCCTCTGTATCATACTTATCCCATGGCTGATGTAATGATTTTAGGTACTGCGGACAAGATTCTCCTTTTCAAGTCTTCCCGAAATCAGTCAATAGAAGTAAAATCGGGAAAAGAGGACAGAATCAGAAATCTCAATGATGGAGGGAAATACAAGATGTTAAGATCAATGATGCAGGTATTTGTAAAAAACAGCACGGAAGCAGTGGCACTTTACCAAAAGGCTTTTGATGCTGAACTCCTATGCGCTTACCCTGATGGCAGCGGAGGTTATATGCATTCCGAACTGAACGCCTATGGCCAAATATTGGCTGTTTCGGAAATTTCTGAAGGTGTAACTATAGGAAACACGATGATGTTCTGTTTCCACCTTGGAGAAGGCCATGAAAACCAGGTTCAAAAAGCTTATGAAGTACTGAAAGCAGGAGCATCAAACGTTACCCCTGTCGGGCCATGTGATTATAGTCCATGCCAGTTTAGGCTTATTGACAAATTTGGCGTGTGCTGGTGTCTTTTTGTATGAGGGAACAATGGATAACAGCTGGCTTTCTCCAATGGTCTGTGATAATATTTATCTTCCAATCCGATACTGATACTCCGGGATATTAAAAATTCCGTCATCCAGTATCTGGTTCTCCAGATACTGGATATCTCCGTTTTCTGAGAGCCTGACCGTAAGTTCATGGGTTATGACCGCATCATTGCACAAAATCATCTGGCATACCGCATCCACAGTCAGCGTGAATGTCCCATCTCCATTTTCTCTGATCTGTGTCACTTCGGGGACAGAAGTGCCAAAGAAATTGGGTGCGTAATTTCCACACCCCAGCCTCTCCCATGGATAGCTTTGATGCTCTTCATCGAACATTGCCCACTCCCGCAGGTCTTCCCGGGAAACCGGAAGATAGTCCATAATGGTATCTTCAAATTCTTCTGCCGGTATCCCGTCCGGATATTGTTCCGGTTCAAACTGCCTGTCATACTTCATCTCATAAAAATATTCATAAGCCCCGTTATAATCCAGTTCTTCCAGGTTCTCCACATCCCAGTTAGAGCATAACAGGTTATTTCCCTGGTATCCCAAAGGAATCACACAGTTTTCGGACATTTCACGGCATTCCTCTGACAGAGGCCTTACTCTGACCAGGCAGCTGCCGTCAATCATCTCCGATACTTCCGGAGGTTCCGGTACACATAATTCATACCCAAAATACCCTTTTTCTGTATACCTCCACTCTTTTATCCTTGTATTGGAAATGTATGTGAACATCGGTGTGCCATCTCTTCCCCATGTCATATTCGCTGCCAGTACATACAGATTTTTTCCATCATACTTATATTGAAGCCTTCCGATCCCTCCATCTCCATGAACCATGTACAGCAGTACGGTTCCAGCCTTTCCCCTTCCGGCATCCAGCAAAAAACGCTCCATTTCCTCCCAGTTCTCCATATCCGAATACAGCCCGCTTCCCGTGACGGACATACCCAGGGGCTTTATCTTCTCTTTCATCTGAGCCATCACTTCCTCTGATAACACTACATTTGAAGCTTCACCTTTGTCCGCCGCTCGGTAAATCTCCGCAGTCAGCTCCAATGCAGTCCTTAAGTCCGCTTCGGCTTCTCTCCTTTCATCTTCCTCAATTGGAAGATCATACCCCTTTTCCCAATGTTCTCTTATGTTATTATCTTCTTCGTCCTCTGCCAAAAGAAGTTCCCCTCTGCCCTCCCCTGCATCGGACAGGAGAGAATCTGCCGGTTCTTTCCTCCCACAGGCACACAGGAATCCTGCCAACATTATGATTACGATCAAACTATATTTTTTTCTGTTCTCCATGGAAATCCTCTCTTTATCTGATTCGGTATACGGCAGGAATATCCAGTTCCCTTTTTTCAATGGAATTGGACAGATAACGGAATGCCCCATCTACAAAGAGGGTCAGCGTTCCGTCCGGATTTTCCCTAGCATCCACTACCTCCCCAAAGGGCGGATACGGACTCGAAAAGATCATTTCATACGGATAGCTGTCCGTGGCTGCATGATAACCACATATTTCCCTTATCTGCTCTTTCGTAACCGGGAAATAAGTTGTCATGATCCGTTCATACACCTCTGCAGGTATCTCCCCGTTTTCCGGCTGCAAAATCTCTCCCGTATCCATGCGGTACAGGTCCGCAAACATGCACGGCATCAAAATATCTTCCACATTACTGCTGTCCCAGTCCGTTACAAGGACATTGTAATAATACTGGGTTGATAATGGTTCCTGCGGTTCTTCTCCCCTGCCGGCTGCCCCGGTATCGTTCATGACTGCGCAGCTGTCGGAAATCTCCGCAACGGGTTCCCAGGCTTTTTCTGACTGTTTTCTATTGGCTTCTTTCCGAATGCCACTATGGTTCATAACCGCGCTTCGGAAAAATGATCCGTTTAGCTCTATTTAAGAATTCCCGCCATACGCAGCAGATACCGCGCATTTGTGGTAGTACAGCGTTCCTCTTTTAATTTATAGTCAAAAAGAATTTTATTTTCCTTATAATGCTCTGTAAAATGATAATTTTTCCCATGGATGTCCAAATCTTTTTCCAAATCACAAAGCTCAAAATCATGGGTTGTGATCAACATAACGGCATAAGGCTTCGACAAGTTTCGTATGGTCTCTTTTGCCGCAAATATCCGGTCTTTTGCATTTGTCCCCTTATAGATTTCATCAATCAGGGAAATCATTGGTATCTGCTTTTTGCTTACCTCAATCATTCTCCTGATACGCAGCAGTTCCGCATAAAATGTGGAAATGCCCTCGTTCACATTATCTCTGTGCGTATGGATGTGCATAGTTCCATAAGGGAGATGCGCAGGCTCGCAGCGGTGCAGAATCCGCCGGCGTAGGCGAGAGCCAAATTGATGCCTATGCTGCGTATAAAAGTCGTCTTTCCATTTCTCATACCATTCCACACAATAATAATCATGCAGAAACAGGCTGTTGTAAAAATGCGTAAATGTTGTGGCGTGCGCATACGGAATCTGTAATTTTCCCCAGATCTTTTAAGGCAGCAGAAGCAGAGCCATTTTTCAACAAGGTCTTCTGCAAATCTTTCAGATAGGGACTGTCAAAGGATTCCTGCTCCAAAAGCTGAAACTATTTTGTATGATCTATTATCACCCCATTGACCAATTTTGAGAAGCCTTTCGCAAAAACGAATCGTATGGTAATTTCAGTCACTCTATAACAGGAGGCATTACCCGCCCCCTGTTATTTATTCCACAGCCTTTTTCCTTTTCATACTTTCCACCTTCCACAGAGATTTTTTTATTATATCACAGAAATCTCAAAGAATTCTCAACCGTCATAAAAAGGTACGGAAATCAATTTTCAAGGATACTGTGTGAAAGATTGAAAAAAGTTGTTGGAGCGTTAAGAAATGTGGGGCGCGGCGGTTACTGGGCCTTGCAGTTTTGTGATAAATGGAGAAAGGAAGTGGTATAATCAAATCTTTAAATTCTGATTGATAGAGGCAAAAAATTGCATTAAATTGAAAAAATATTTTTTATACTTTTCCCCAGTAGTTCAATTTTTCCGATTTTTTCTAAATCCTTTCTTAATTTTTCTCCGTTATTGTCTTTTCCGGCAATCACTTTTACAATCTTTGTCCCTGGAATAAGCTGCTTTTTCATTTTGTCACCTCCTTTTGTGGAATAAGGTCATTATACATTCCCTATCTCTTTGCACACAAAAAGTCCGAGTATTCCGACTAAAAAGTGTTTCTATATGATATAATGAACAAAATAAAGGTGACTGAGTGTGAAAAAACAAGAATTATCATTGCAGTTTATACCTGAATGAAACGAAAGGAAGGAATCATTAGCATGAAAAACTACGGTTCAACTGTTCGTCAGATTAGACTAAGTAAAGGTTTTAGTCACAAAGAGATATATACTGGAATATTAAGCAAATCTTTTGCCATCGATTTTGAAAAAGGATTATATGATATAAAATTTAATTTGATGCTTAAAATATTGGAAAGGCTTATGATTTCTGTTGATGAACTTCTTCTAATTCATAACCAATACCAGAGCTTACAATACTATGAGCCTCTTTTGAATGTAAGCCTTGACAGACTTAAAAATGATCAAACTTATCCCTCAGATAAGGCAGTGTTGACGAACTTTTGAGAGAAATTTTTCAAAAAGTTTTCCTTGTTTCTTAAATAAGGGGAAATTTAGAAAATGCCAACATAAATAATCTCTTTATGCAAGTATTGATTTGGATTTTATATAGCGTTAAGATTTTTCATGGAAAGCCAACAACAAGAAGAGCCTTTGACTTTACCCTTACGGTAAAGTGTATACTTTAAGAAAGAAAAGGGAGGTATGCCGGTGCGATTCTTTATCACTTCTGGTACCACAGCGGATTGCACAATTGCCGAGCGGCTGATTGAGGGCTTTCAGGCAGAATACCTTCTGGTAGATCGTGGCTATGATACGACGCAATCATTCTCAAAGCTGTTGACGAAGGAATGATACCGGTCATTCCGCCAAGAAAAAAACGTAAACATCTGCGGGAATATGACGAGTATCTCTACAAGCTCCGACCTCTCGTTGAGAATGCTTTCCTGCTTCTCAAAAGGTGGTGCGGTATCGCTACACGCTACCCCAAAAATGTCGCTTCTTTCACTGCCGCTGTTCAAATTCGTTATATTTCTATTTGGCTCCTCTTTTATTGACGACACTATTTAGCATCCGGCTCTTTAATGATACATATATTTAGTTGTCTTACATTGATTATAGTTTCCTTTTTACACTTCGGACAAAAGAGGGGAAAGTTATCAAGCACTGCATCTAACCGCACTTTTAATCTTGTTTTGTTGTTGCAGATTGGACACAATAACCATTCTTTTTTCATCAAAATATTAGCTCACCCCACAGTCTTTTTCCAGATAAAACATATAATTGTTCCAATTAGTGCTATCGCTCCCATGGTGATATAAGGCAATTCAATACTACGCTCATACAGATACCCCGCCAGCAGAGGGGCAATGACTTTACTAAGATTTCCGGCAGTACTGGCAAAGCCCATGAGTATTCCTTTGCGCTGATTGGCCACCTTGGAAAGGCTTGCGTTTAGTGTGGGTACTGTTAAAGCGGAAGATACTGCAAATAGACCGAAAACAACAAGTACACTGATAAAGCCAGATGTTAATACCATAGCAAAGGCAACCAGTGCTTTACAAAATATGCCTATCAGTATTAGCAGCTTATCGCCCGTTTTATTTTCCAAAGGGCCGGTAAAAAACCCCTGTACTACAATTAAAACACCTGCTACCACCATCCAAACAACACCAACTTGCCCTGTGGTAAATCCAAACTTGTCAACGACATACAGCCCCGTAATACCCTGCAAACCGGTTTGACAGAAGTTTACGATAAAAATAAGGATCAAAATAACTCCTGCGGGGCCAAGCAGAATGCTTTTCAGGGCTAAAAAATCAAAAGAATCTTTTTTGTGCGGATAACCTGACCGCTCTATGGACTCTGGCAGAACTGTTACAATGAGTAGAAATGCAATAAATGAAATCCCGGCTCCTGTAAAGAATGGAAGTGCAAGTGAATAGCCAGCCAGAATACCGCCAAACAACGGCCCTAACATAATACCTACACCCATTGCAACTCCAAGCTGGCCCATATTCTTGCTTCTTTCGTCCTCTGTGCTGGAATCACCCACATAAGCCAAGGACGCAACTGACGTAGCAGATGACAAAACACCAGATAAAGCACGGGCGATAAGCAGTGTCCAAAAGAAGGAGGCCAAACCAAACAGCAATAAGCTAATTGTATAGCCTAACATGCCAATGCTGATAATCGGCTTTCTGCCGATTCGGTCGGACAGCATTCCCCAAAACGGGGCGCACAGTGTTTGTGTCAGCGCATATATGGCCGTGAGCCAGCCAAGTTCTTTACCACCCGCTCCGAGGTTTTTCATGTAAAATGGAATAACCGGAATAATCAGGCTATATCCTAACGCAATTACAAAAGTTGCAAGGTTTCAAAGCAAAAACAGGCGTTTTATTCATTGAGTGTCACCTCCCCTGTCGCGCCGTCCACTGTTATCATTTGTCCGTTTTGTATGGTTCGCGTAGCGGTGTGTGTTGCCATGACAGCGGGGATACCATATTCACGGGCAACAATGCTTGAATGGCTAAGAGGGCCGCCAATGTCTGTTACAATCGCACTTGCGGAGGCAAACAACTGCGTCCATGCAGGAGTTGTGGTAACGGCGATCAAGATACTTCCCGGCTGGAATTTCTCAAAATCTGCCGGGCTGTTCAGTACACAGGGGGGAGCCGTAACAACGCCTGGGCTGGTTCCTATGCCCGTCAATACAATTTTCCCATCTTTCTGTATTTGAGTTGCATGTGATACGGCTTTTTTGCTTTTTTCCGGCAACATGGAAGGCGGCACATAACCTCGGAATGTATCATGCTCCGCTTGTCGATCAGGGATTGCCTCACTCAGATCAGATAGGGGCATATTTTTATCAAGCTGTGTTATGAGCATTTCCAATTCTGTTTTTGTGAGCCAGTAAATATCGTCCAGATGTGAAATGGCTCCTCCAGTTAAGAGACGTTCAGAAATTTCTTGTAACATACGGCGAATCAGTGGGTGCCCCATCCCCATCAAATAAATAGCGTTTTCACGCATGGGGGCAGTATTTTGTGCCCAATGGAGCAGCTTCAAAAACAGCTTTTTTCGGTAGCCGCCTATCTGTTGCAAAATCTCTTTTACGGCTTGTTTCCTGCGCTTTTCAAATGTGATTTGGCGCGAATACGGATTTTCCCCTTTTTCCTCCAAAAATGCTTTTATGGATTCAAAGGTTGGCGTAAGCATCTCCTGTGGTGTGGCATATGCAAAATCAAATTCATACGCAGTACAGCCAAACTCTTTGAAATAGGCATTAATTCGCCTTTTCCACTCTATCCACACCTCCTGCGAAACTTCCGCAGGCAAAATGGAGGACTTGAAATCTTCTGCTATCTTTATTGCAGGATTGCTTTTCAGATAGAAGCCTAAAGTGTTATTTTTCCTTGCCCATTCCGAAAGGTCCCACAGGTTCTTTTCCGATTGTAGCGCAATCGTATCAAACCCAAGCAAGAGAACGGAAGTGTCTGTTATACCAGCACGGCGGGCCGCACCCTGAAAGAATTTTGTGAATAACGTTTCGCTGATAGATGCGGCGGGCAATACAAGCTGAATCCTTGTGAAATAAATACATGCGGCGTAAAATACGGTTTGAATGCCCTCCATAATTTGCTGGGCGCTTAACGTATGCAGGGACGTTTCATCCCACTGCTTCACCACATCTTCAAATTCTTTTCTTGCCGCTTCAAAGCGCATAATGCTGTTCGTAAGCGTCCGGCGCAAAGAGCGGGGGGAAAGAGATTTTACAGCAATTAGAAGAGGCTTTGTCTTAGCGGAAAGATAGACATAACCATTGATTATCGTGTATGCCCCATTGTCTGGCAGTAGCTTTTTTGCGCTTGTATCAAACATATCCACCCATAAAAGCGCCGACGCACGGTTGACTAATTCAAGGCCAAGAGTGGCGAACAGGGGTGTGACTGGATTTGGCAGGTGTTCTGCCAAACTGCCCTTTGTGTAAACTACATTCTTTTCCGGCAATACCCACTCCGGCGGTAAGACAGTAATGGGGCGAGCCTGAACAATATACAATTTATCTTTTTCCAGCGCCCATTCTATATCCATAGGCATTTCATAATACTTCTCAATTTTTTTCCCAAGCTGTGTCAATCGCATAACTTGATTGCGAGTAAGAGCATGTTTTTTCCTCAACTGTTTAGGAGTTGGGATTTCTTCTGTTCCATCTGAGTTGCGGACTGTCATAATCTCTTTGTTTGCCACTTCATATGATACGATTCGGACGGCGCTCTTATCCGTAACGATTGTATCAGGGGTGACTAAGCTGGAAACCACCGCTTCACCAAGCCCCCATGCGGCGTTTATAATCATTTCGTTGCGTCTGCCGTTCATAGGGTTGATTGTAAACATAACACCAGAAGCATCAGAAAACGCCAACTTTTGTACGACTACGGCAAGGGTCACAAGCTCCTGCTTGATATTATTCTTTATGCGGTAAGCAATCGCACGAGCTGTCCACAGGGATGCCCAGCACCGCTTTACAGCGTCAAGGACTTCGTTCTCACCTTGTATATTGAGATAAGTGTCCTGCTGGCCCGCAAAAGAAGCATCGGGTAAATCCTCTGCGGTCGCGGAGGATCGGACAGCCACCGAAACATTTCCTAATCCGGCATAAGCGGTTTTTATTGCCACCGACACTTCCTGCGGCATTTTTCCATTATGAAAAAGTTGACCAATCTGCTTAGATATATCTTCAAGTTGATTGGTACTGTTGGCATCTATGCCCTCTAGCAATGCTTTGATGTAAGGCTGAATTTGGTTCGCTTCAACAAAAATTCGGTATGAAGCAGTTGTAACATGAAAACCGTCCGGCACAGGGATACCCGCTGTCAATAGCTTTGATAAAGACATGCCTTTTCCGCCAACCATTTCAAGTGATGCCTGTTTATGCTCCAAAGATAGGATATAGGGGTTCATTTTTTTCACCTCCATCATTCATAATTCCGTGTAGAAATATATTGATTGTTTCGTCCAGCATCTTTTCCTCACTGGCTGACGGCCGGGAAGTATAGACAATGGAAAGCATGGAGTTAATCAACAAGCGCACCATAAGGTCAGCATCTGTTTTGCGAAAAACACCTCCGGCCACTCCGCCTTCAATCACAGTTTTGATAATATTGTGGTATTCGTAACGTATAGTTTTCAGACGCTTCTGATACTCTTCTTCTAAGTAGTCCGATTCGGCATGAAGCCACATTAGTACAGTCCTATACTGATGTGGCACTTTAAGCTGATTGTGCATGATTTTTCTAAGGCATAGTTCCGGCAAAGGTTCATTGTCAATAATTCTGTGAACCTGCTCTATGACTTCTTCAAATTTTTTCTCCATTGCATATATAGCAATCTCGTCTTTTGTTCTGAAAAAATCGTATAGACTGGACTTTCCCATTTTCGCTAAGTCTGCAATTTCCCGCATAGATGTTTTTTGAAACCCATTTTCAGCAATAAGGCGCAACGCAATATCAACTATTTCGTCTCGACGTGTTGCTTGTTGTTCGCGTGTAAGTGTAATTCCTTTTGGCATCTGACAAAACCCCCTTATAGCGACCAATGGTCGTTTATTATTTTAATTATATAGCGACCGGCGGTCGCTTGTCAAGATTATCATCTTTTCCTGTCCGGTCAGACCGAGCAGATAATCAATTTTTCATATCTGCCCCCCTGTCACTTCCTGATTTATTTATTCATCAGTTCAAACACTTTTTCAAATGAGATACATTCTGTATATCTTCCATTCCACATGAACTCATTGTAATATTTATAAGAATTTTCAGCTGACATATATGCATTATAAACCATACTGTTTGTGTTTGCCGAAACAATCATTTTAAAACCATGCTAAAAGCCACCTTTCACAGTTGCATCTATGCAGTAATCCGTCTGGAGCCCAACAATAATAATACCTGAAAATCATAAAACTCATTATTCATAATCAAATTTGGGGAATCAACAACCAAAAGTACCATTCTATTTTCTCCTATTCATGTAGACAATACCTGTTCAGACATTAAACTGCCTCTCCTTCCTGCTTGTTATACACAATTTGTCATAAAACGGCTCTGCAACTTTCATATTCCTGCTATGATGGTATACGCTTTTTGAGATTGATAAGGCGAAATACATCATCCATAATTTCTCTATCCCGCACATCCAG
>OFGQ01000109.1_pt1 | contig 75114 bp, 70 predicted proteins | sample 1521791 | NCBI WGS metagenome assembly OFGQ01 (sample SAMEA3504116, study PRJEB24116) | mouse gut metagenome | biome: mouse gut; feature: mouse-associated habitat; material: faeces | place: Denmark | collected 2011 | reverse complement strand
CCTGCAAAAAATATTCTCTATAAAAATGAAAAATAGAAAATAAGAAAATTCAAATCTCTGCAAAAATCAAATCTTGCCGGCAAAGTGAAACTTGCTGATAAAATTTTTGCTCTGCACGAAAAGTTTAACCCAAATTTCCTCATTTCAATAATAATGATGATGCAAAATACCTAACCGTGCAAAGGGAAAAAGCTTTTGATGAACAATATTTCACTCTTTGGAGGCGAGGGCTTGAGCCCTTTGCCGAAAAAGGGTGAAAGAGGGGTAAGCTCGGGGGTGCAGGGGGTGAGAGTGAGGGGACAATAGTCCCCTTTTGCTTACCACCCTGCAAAAAATATTCTCTATAAAAATGAAAAATAGAAAATAAGAAAATTCAAATTGCTGCAAAAATCAAATCTTGCCGGCAAAGTGAAACTTGCTGATAAGAATATTGCTCTATGACTAACGTGCAATATTCTTATTTTTTTGGCTCTATCTTTGGGCAAAAGCGGTTATGCTCACACGCACTGCAAAAGGTTTGCGGACATGCGGGCATTATAGTTGCGTAGCAGCAAAGATAAAGTTTTTCCTTGCATAAAAATTCTCGACAGTTATCGGAAATTCCCCGAACAGCTTTTTGAAAAAGGTACAAAAAAAGCACCGATTGCTCGGTGCTTTTTTGTTTTTATAAGGGGTTTTATACTTTTATAACAGGTTATGATAAACCGTTTTTGGAGGCGTATCTTAGTACATGCCGCCCATGCCGCCCATGCCGCCCATTGGAGGCATAGCAGGAGCTTCTTCTTTCTTTGGAGCTTCAGCAATGGCACAATCGGTGGTCAGGAGAAGTCCGGCAACAGAAGCTGCGTGCTGTAAAGCAAAACGGGTTACTTGTTTTGGATCGATAACACCGGCTTTCAAGAGGTCTTCATATTCGCCAGTTGCAGCGTTGAAGCCAAAGCCGTCTTTGCCGCCGCGTACTTTTTCAACAACGACAGAACCTTCAAAACCTGCGTTGGCAGCGATTTGACGGAGAGGTTCTTCGATAGCACGGCGGATAATGTTAACGCCTGCCATTTCGTCATCGTCAACAACTTTGAGGTCGTCAAGAGCTTTGCTTGCACGGATAAGAGCAGTGCCGCCGCCGGGAACGATACCTTCAGCAACAGCTGCACGGGTAGCGTTCAAAGCGTCTTCTACGCGGTCTTTCTTTTCTTTCATTTCAACTTCGGTAGCAGCACCGACATGGATGACAGCAACACCGCCAACGAGTTTAGCAAGACGTTCTTGGAGTTTTTCACGGTCATAATCGGAAGAAGATTCTTCGATTTGAGCACGGATTTGTTTTACGCGGGCTTTGATGTCTTCGCTCTTGCCGTGACCGTCAACAATAACAGTATTGTCTTTGTCAATGCGGACGCTCTTACAGGAGCCAAGGTCAGCAACGGTCATATTTTCAAGTTTGATACCCATTTCTTCGGCAACAACGGTACCGCCGGTAAGAACAGCGATATCTTGGAGCATTGCTTTGCGGCGATCACCAAAACCCGGAGCTTTTACGGCGGCAACCTGAATGGTTCCGCGCAAGCGGTTTACAACGAGGGTTGCAAGAGCTTCGCCTTCGATATCTTCAGCAATGATAAGAAGAGGACGGTTCATTTTTGCAACGCTTTCAAGCACAGGGAGCATTTCCTTCATGCTGGTGATTTTCTTTTCTTGAAGAAGAATATACGGATTTTCCAGTTCACAGACGAGTTTTTCGGTATCGGTTACGAAGTAAGGGGAGAGGTAACCGCGGTCAAACTGCATACCTTCAACGGTATCGAGGGTTGTTTCAAGCCCTTTTGCTTCTTCAACAGTGATAACGCCTTCTTTGCCCACTTTGCCCATAGCTTCGGCGATGATATTGCCGATTGTTGTGTCAGAGTTAGCAGAAATAGTACCTACTTGAGCAATTTCTTTTTGGTCGCGGGTAGGTTTCGCGATATTGCCAAGTTCAGCGGTTACAGCTTCAACAGCTTTATCGATACCGCGTTTGATTGGCATTGGGTTACGACCGGCGGCAACAAGCTTTACACCTTCATGATAAATAGCCTGAGCCAAAATGGTTGCAGTGGTTGTACCGTCACCGGCTGCTTCGTTGGTTTTGGAAGCAACGTCACGAACAAGCTGTGCGCCCATGTTTTCAAATTTATCTTCCAATTCGATTTCTTTGGCAACAGTTACGCCGTCTTTGGTGATAGCAGGAGCGCCATAGGATTTTTCAATAAGAACGTTGCGGCCTTTGGGTCCCAAGGTTACTTTCACGGCATTGGCAAGTTTGTCAACACCTGCGGATAAACGTTCACGAGCTTTTGCGTCAAAAAGGATTTCTTTTGCAGACATTATATTAATCTCCTAAAATTTTTACTCGATATATTATGAAAGAACAGCAAGGATATCTTCTTCTTTGAGAACAAGGTATTCTTCGCCTTCGTATTTTAATTCGGTACCAACATATTTTCCAAAAAGAACAATGTCGCCTTCTTTTACTTCAAGAGGAACACGTTTGCCGTCTGCCAAAACTCTGCCGGAACCAACGGCAACAACTTTTGCCTGAGAAGGTTTTTCTTTTGCAGATTCAGGAATGAAAAGTCCTCCGGCGGTTTTTTCTTCGCTGTCTAAGCGTTTTACGAGCACACGGTCATTAAGGGGTTTAAAACTCATGGAAACTATCCTCCAACAAGAATATTTTTATTTTTAGGGTTAGGTCACACGGAGTGACAAGACATAAATAAATCTTTTTTTGCGCTTGAAAAGGGGTAAAAGCATATTTTTTTTAAAATTTTTTTTTAATCCTGTTAATTCCATAGGATAAGATATTAACTTTTTTTTAATTTTTTTTATTCCTTTGCAAAAAACAAAAAATTGGTTATAGTTTTCACCTGTATGACAAAAATTATTTGCAAACAAATTCTTGTTTTTTGTACCGCTTTTGTTCTCTTTGCAATTATTGCAAACGGAATACACTTTCTTTTAATGGACAGTTTGTTTGCTTTTTTTGAATACCCCAATTTTCCGCCCACACTGACAAATCCTTTATACGTGCTGTTTCCTGTGGTATTTGCCTGTTTTTCCGTGCCTGCCGTTATACTTTTGAGCCTGCAAAATCGGTTTTCTCTGAAAAAACGTTTCTTACTTTTGCTGGAAAGCCATGGGTTTTTCTTTTTTTGGCAGGTTCTTTTTTGGGCTCTCTTTTGTGCTTTTACCCTGTATTATGCTCATATCCTGCTGCAGGCAGTCCTTGGCTATACACAGGGAGTTGACGCCAGCCTCACCAGTATTTATATGCCCCTTGTGCTGACCAAGCTCATGCCTGTTTTGGCTGTTCTTTTTTTCTGGATTTCTGTGCGCACAAGCCTTTTTCTTATTAAAGACGAAGAAACAAAACAGGAAAACAATGTAACCTTTTCCTTTACTGCTAAAGAGCTGGAAAGAGCATTTAATATCATGGACTGCGGCAATGCTTTTTTGCTTGCAGGTGTTGTTGCCATGTTTCTGCCCCTTGATTTTGCCGGTTTGAATATAGCTGATTATATGCCCAAACTTTGTTCCGATCCCCTGATCATCCTTGCCTGCTCATTCCAGTACTGCCTTGTGCACTGGTACAGAACAGAAAAGCGAAAAAGCCTGCTTTTCTTGGGCATACTCGCACAATTCATGCTGCTCGGCGTCAATCTTTTGCATGAAAATGTGCTTTATCAACTTGTTTTTCTTGCTTATTTCATAAGCCAACTCTATGCATACGTTCTTTTTCTCCGCCATGGCAAAGGATTTTTCACAGCTTCATAAAAAGTATCAGATATGCTCAAACAATCTCCTCAGCAATATATATTTTCCTATCAGGGGCAAAAAATCCCGTATACGGTAGTGTTTGACCGTTTCAAAACTATCCGTTTGCGCATGAAAGAAATGCTCGAAATCAAAATGCCTCGGCACACGCCCCTTGCTTATGCTGAAAAAAGCATACAAAAACACATAGGCTGGATTTCCGCTCAGCAGGAACAGATGGAAAAACGGTTTGCGGACAAAACCAATTCCCCTTTACCCTTTGCGCAGGAGCTTTTTATTTTTGGCAAAGCGTTTTCCGTTCACAGGCAGACCGGTCTTTGCACCCGCAGGGAAAAACTCCTTTTTTCTGCTCAAAACACCTATTTCAATCCAGAACGGATTTTTTTGCATGCCCTGCCTGTTTTGCAAACCGCCCACCCCGATATGAGCCTGACCAACGGCGAAATTTTTGTACAATGCAAAAGCGAGCAAGACTGCAAAAAGAAACTCACTGTCTGGCGGAAAAGGACGGCTCAAAACTTTTTATCCTTTTATTATCAATCCCTGTGGCAGGTTTTTCAAGAAAAAACAGCCCGCTTTTGTCTGCAGCATGCCATAAAAACTCCGTATCACCAAACGTGCCCGCAGCTGAATTTCCGTTCCTGCAAGCGCTGTTTTGGTTCCTGCAAAATTTCCTCTCAAAGCAGGGACGCACGCATTATGCTTTCCACCCGCCTTATGGGCTTGCCTTTGGAGTATGTTGAATTTGTGATACTGCATGAATTTTGCCATTTGCTTTACCCCAATCATTCGCCCTCTTTTTATGCACTTTTCGACCTTGTCCTGCCCCGTCACCGCATTATGAAAGCCGCCATAAATTCTTGGAGCAAGACGCATATTTCTTTTTAGTTTTGACTATTTTTTTCTTTTGCCGTACACTCCCTTTCAAAAGAACTTGCAAGGAGTCTGTATGGCAAAGAAAATTCTTATTATCGGTGCCGTTGCTCTTGGCACAAAAGCTGCCACCCGCTGCAAACGGCTCAATCCGGATACAGAAATTACCATTATTGATCAGGGACAATTTATTTCCTATGGCGGCTGCGGCATGCCTTTTTATATTTCTTCCGAAGTGGACAATATTAATGAACTGCGTGCGACCAGTGCAAATGTTATCCGTGACCCGCATTTTTTCCGCCATGTCAAAGAAATCGACCATGTCAAAATCAGAACAAAAGCCATTGAAATAAATCCGCAGGAAAAATACGTGCTGACGGAAAATCTTGACACAGGCGAAAAAGAAAAGCTTTTTTATGACGAACTCGTGCTGGGTATGGGAAGTCATGCCATTGTTCCTCATATTAAAGGGGTCGACCTTGGCAATGTCACCACCATTGCCGGGCTTGAGGACGCGGAAAAAATCCGTAAACACTGCGAAAGCGGCATACACCACATGGTGATTATCGGGGCAAGCTTCACAGCCATTGAAATTGCCGTGGGACTAGCTGAAATTTGGAATATCCCCTGTACGCTGATTAAACGTTCCAAACGCATGCTCCCCAACCTTGTTTCCGGCACCATTTCCGACATGATTAAAAATGATCTGAAAGAAGCAGGCATAAAAGTCATTTCCGAAGAAGATATTTTGGAATTCACAGGCGATGAAAACGGAAATGTCTGCGAAGTTGTCACCAGCAAACACCGTCTCAAAGCCGATCATGTCGTACTTGCCATGGGCGTCAAAGCAAATTACGAACTGGCAGAAAAAGCCGGGCTTAAATGCAATCCCAAATACGGCGTCTGCGTCAATGAATATTTACAGACTTCCGATCCGCATATTTATGCAGGCGGCGATGTCATTGCCATTAAAAATCTAATTACGGGACAGGAAATGCACCTGCCCATGGGTTCCCTTGCCAACAGACAGGGACGTATTATCGGCACCAATATCGCAGGCGGAAACCCGCAGACAGGTCCGGAAACCTTCCCGGGCGTTGTGGGCACATGGTGCATGAAAATGCATAAGGGCACCGTATCCGGTACGGGGCTCAACGAAGATATGGCAAAAAAAGCCGGCTTTGACGTTATGAGCATCAATATGGAACAGCTGGACAGAGCCCATTTTTATCCCGAAAAAAATATGATGACCTTAGAAGTGGTGGTAGAAAAGAAAACCCGCCGAATCTTAGGCATGCAGGGCTATTGTGCCGACGGCATGGCAGTCAAAGCCCGTATCGACAGCATGGCGACCATGCTCCAGTTTGGCAAACCCACTTTACATGACCTTTCCATTGCCGAAGTTTCCTATTCTCCGCCTCTTGCCTCTGCCATGGATGTTTTCAATACCGCAGGCAATGTTGCGGATAATATTGTCAGCGGACTGGGTGAATTTATTAAACCGGAAGAGTTTGACGAACTTTTTGCCAACCGGGAAAGCAATAATTATATCTTCGTTGACACACGGGCAGGACAGGCTCCCCTTGAAATTGCAAAGAGATACCCTGATTACTGGATCAATATGCCTTTGGAAACGTTTTCGGACAATATCGATAAAATTCCGCAGGATAAAAATATTGCCTTTATTTGTAATTCCGGCACACGCGCCTATGAATGCCTGCTGAAATTCAAACACAGCGGCAGACATGCGGTGAACTCCTCCGGCGGTATGCAGGCAATGAAAAAACGCGGCAAAAAATATTAAAGAAAGGGCAGCCAATCTGCCCTTTTTCATATATATTCTTTTAGAGCATTTCCGTTAACATCAAGAATAAAAATTTACGCTGTATTTGAAGCCGTTATTTCCTTCATGAACAGAAAATTGCCGGAACCGTACAAACTAAAATCATAGACAAGGCAATTCTTTCTTACACATGCATGCATTACTTTTTCTTTGAATACGAAAAGGGGTATAAGAAGCGCATGCATAAAAGGTTTTTCAATAAAAATTCTATCTTCTTTGAATAACAGAACTTTTCCCTTTTTCCAAGAGTTTAATTGTGCATTATTTTTTTGTCAGGGGATTTTTTTACATACTTTTTTCTGCTTTTAAAAATTTCTTTTTTAACATTAATGAAAAAAAATAAAATTTTATATTTTTCCATTAACATACCGACATAATTATACTTACCCTCAGCATACTCCTCTCTTTTTTTTCTGAAGCCTTGACAAAAATGCAACGGATGGGTACGAAGAAGTATTGTAGTTAAAAAACTAAATCGTTAGCATTAAGGAGATTGCTTATGTCGACGGCCCAAAACCAAGCAAGTCTTGTTGAGGTTTACAAAGAAAAAGCTATTGCAACAGCCTGTCAGATTGCAGAGTTTAATTCTTTTGAAGATGCTATTCCTCATCTCTTGTCACTCATGGAACAAAAAAGTCCCTGCCAGCTCATGTATGAGGAAGATGTTGAAAAAGGTCCCAATGGTCCTTACGGCTGTCCCACTCGTGTTCAAAAAGTTATTGCTGCTCCGGAAATCGGCGAATATTATGAACCTCTGAAAAAAGCTTTTGAAGAAAAAGGCTACAAGGTTATCAATAATAATCTTCGCCATTATGTTGCAGGTATTGACATGGGTGTTGCCCTTGCCAAAAAAGGTATTGCCCAAAGCGGCACATGTATGGTGAATGCCAACAATGAAGATACCCGCCTTGCAACCATGATCTGTGAGCTTTCCGTTCTTGTTTTGAAAAAATCACAAATTATGCCTACTGTTGTTTCCATGGCTGATGCACTTCGTGAAGAAATGGGTTTAAATCCTACAAACTTTATATCCTTTGTTTCCGGACCAAGCCGTACTGCTGACATTGAACGTGTCGGTGCGGTTGGCGTACACGGACCGCTTGAAATGCATATTGTTTTGCTTGAGGGATAATAAGGAGGGAGCACATGAAAGACAGCGTAAAAACCGCAAATGATTACAAACATGAAATAGACGAAGCGCTCAACGATAAGTTTTTAAGAAAAACGCTTGATAAATTCGCCATTGATTACCGCATCAGCCGTGAAGCGGTTTTCAGCGAAATTGACGGAAAAGAAATTATCAAACAAGTTGCAGACGCAAAAGATGATGCCTGCCAGCATATAGAAGAATTATACGCCAAGTTCAAAGAAGAAGCAGAAAAACGCGGCGTTATCGTTCACCGTGCAAAAGACGCAAAAGAAGCCAATGAAATCATTGCCGGAATTGCCAAAAAACACGGTGCGAAGAAAATTATCAAATCCAAATCCATGACTGCGGAAGAAACCCATTTAAACCACAGACTGGAAGAAGATAACTGTGAAATTACGGAAACCGACCTTGGCGAATGGCTTATCCAGCTCCGCCATGAAGGTCCCTCTCACATGGTTATGCCTGCCATCCACCTTTCCCGCTATCAGGTTGCTGACGATTTGACCAATGTTACCGGTGAAAAATACGATCCTGAAGATATCCAGCGTCTTGTAAAAGTTGCCCGTGTGGAACTTCGCAGCAAATTCATCGAAGGCGAAATCGGTATTTCCGGTGCCAACTTCTGTATTGCGGAAAACGGTACCTTCGGTATTGCCACCAACGAAGGCAACGCCAGAATGGTGACCACCCTGCCGAAAGTGCATATTGCTCTTGCTGGTCTTGATAAGCTTATCCCTGACTTTGAAACAGCCCTGACAGCTTTGACCGTTCTGCCCCGTAACGCAACCAGCCAGCGTATTACTTCTTACGTCAGCTTTATTAACGGTGCCGGCGAATGTCAAATCGGCGAAAACAATAAAAAAGAACTGCACATTGTCTTCTTAGACAACGGCAGAACGGAAATCGCCAAAGATCCGCTCTTTAAGCAAGTATTCCGCTGTGTACGCTGCGGCGCCTGCGCAAACGTTTGCCCCGTATTCAGAATGGTCGGCGGACACAAAATGGGTCATATTTATATTGGCGCTATTGGTCTTATCCTTACCTACTTCTTCCACGGCAAAGACAAAGCTGCCATTTTATCCCAAAACTGCATAGGCTGTGAAGCATGTAAGGATATTTGTGCCGGCGGCATTGATTTACCGCGTCTTATCTCTGAAATCCGCAACAAGACTGCCGATGAAGTGGGCCGCCCCATGCAGATTGCTTTTGTGGGCAAGGTCATGAAAAACAGAAAACTGTTCCACAGACTGCTTAAATTTGCCCGTTTCTCTCAAAAGCCTGTGAAGACACAAGATGGCTTTATCCGCCACTTGCCGGACGCTCTTTTTGGAAAACATCAGTTTAAGTCCCTGCCTAGCCTTGCTAATCAGGCATTCCGCGAAATGTATCAAGATTACGCATATAAGCTGGAAAATCCGAAAATGCGCGTAGCCCTCTTTGCCGGCTGTGCCCAAGACTTTATTTTCCCAGAACACTTGATCGCCTTCATGAAGCTGATGAAAGCAAATAACGTCCAAGTGGAATTCCCAGAAGAACAAACCTGCTGCGGTCTGCCTCTGCAAATGCTTGCGCTGAAAGAAGTTGCCGTGGATATTGCACACCAAAACGTCAAAGCCATTGACGCTTCCAAGTACGATTATATCGTTACCCTCTGTGCAAGCTGTGCTTCCCACTTGAGCCATAATTATGAACATCTCATCGGCAGTGAAAGTGCGGAATTTTCTTCCAAGGTAAAGGACTTCTCCTCTTTCATGAATGACATTGTCAAGATTGATCCGGAATTATACAAAAAGACAGCAGAAAAAGTTACCTTGCACATTCCTTGTCACCAAGCAAGAAGCCTTGGCGTTATGGAACAGCCAAGAAACCTTATTGCTCAGGTTGCCGAATATACACCTTCCAAGGAAGAAGCCAGCTGTTGCGGCTTTGGTGGTACATATTCCGCTAAATTCCCAGAAATTTCCAAGGAATTACTTGGAAATAAACTCCGCCGCATAGAAGAATCTCAAGCGGAACGTATCGTAACCGACTGCCCCGGCTGTGTCATGCAGATCCGCGGCGGTTTACATAAAACAGGAAGCAGTGTGAAAGCCGGTCACATTGCCGAGCTTTTAGCTGACAATTTAAAATAACTTTGGGAGGTAGTATATGAGTTTTGGATTTTATGCCGTTATAGCATTCATTCCTATTCTTGTTGCTCTTGTGTTAATGGTCGGATTGCGCTGGCCTTCTACCCGTGCAATGCCTTTGGCGTGGATAACCGCCGCAATTTTAGCTTTTGTTGTATGGAAACTTGACCCTCTGCGTATTGCTGCGCTTTCCGTCCAAGGCTTCATTACCGCATTAGGTGTTCTTATTATTGTTTTTGGTGCTTTGCTCATTTACTATACCCTGCAGGCAAGTGGTGCAATGGAAACAATCCAAGCAGGTATGCAGAAAATTACTCCTGACCGCCGTTTGCAAGCTATCATCATCGGCTTCATGTTTGGAGCATTCATTGAAGGTGCCGCCGGTTTCGGTACTCCTGCAGCGCTTGCAGCTCCGCTTTTGATGGGCTTGGGTTTCCCTCCCCTTTGTGCAGCTATTATCTGTCTCGTCTTTAACAGTGTTCCTGTTACCTTTGGCGCTGTTGGTACTCCTGTTCTCCAAGGCTTCAAATCAATTCAGGATATTGCTTTTGAAGCGCTGAAAGCAATTGATCCGAACGCTGTTCCTGCTGATATTTACACGCATATCGGTGAATATGTAACCATTATGCACCTTCCTATGCTTATCCTCCTGCCTATCGGTATGCTCGGCTTTATGACCCGCTTCTTTGGCAAGAACAAGAGCTGGGCTGAAGGCTTTGCCGTATGGAAATACTGCATCATGGCTTCTATCTGCTTCGGTGTTCCTTACCTTGTTGTCGCATGGACAGTCGGACCTGAAATTCCTTCCCTTATCGGCGGTCTTGTCGGTCTCGGTCTTTTGGTCTACCTCACCAAGAAGGGCGTCTGCGTTCCTAAGGACGTATGGACATTTGAAACCAAAGATAAGTGGAACCCGGAATGGTCAGGTTCCATTGCAACTGAAGACATACAGGAATTCAAGGAACACATGAGCCAAGTTAAGGCTTGGATGCCTTATATCCTCTGCGGTTTAATCCTTGTTATTACCCGTATTCCTCAATTCGGTCTCAAGGCTATCATCACCGACCCGATGTTCAATATCGGTCTCAGCAACATCTTTGGTGTCGAAGGTGTAAGTTCTTACATTGCCATTCTTAACCTCCCCGGTACCATTCCTTTCATCCTTGTCGCTGTCATTACCATTTTCATCCATGGCATGACCAAGGACGATGAAATCGGTTCCAACAAGGTCAGCCGTGCATGGGGTACTGCTTTTGCAAAGATGAAGGCTCCTACCATTGCTTTGCTCTCTGCCGTTGCTCTTGTTTCCATTTTCCGCGGAACGGACGCAACTACCGTTGAATCTCTTATTTACCACGGACGCGGCGTTTCCATGCCTCTTGCCATGGCTATCACCATTTCAGAACTTACCGGTGAATCATGGGCATTGCTCGCTTCCTACATCGGTGGTTTAGGTGCATTTATTACCGGTTCAAATACCGTATCCGACATGTTGTTCTGTAACTTCCAATGGGACGTTGCACAAACTCTTAACTACGGCTACTGGCAAAGTATTGTTATTGCAGCAGCCCAAGCTGTTGGTGGTGCTATGGGTAACATGGTCTGCGTACACAACGTTGTATCAGTCTGTGCCGTGCTTGGTATGATCGGTCACGAAGGTGCTATTATCCGTAAGACCTTCTGGCCCTTCCTTATCTACGGTATCCCCGTCGGTATTATTGCCTACGCACTTGTTATGTAAAAGAAGAATCATACGCTAAAAAAGCCCTCAGCCGAGGGCTTTTTTTTATCATGCATTCATTGCAGTGGGACAATGATCTCAGAACAATGCTTTCAAAAAAAACAAATATACGATTTAAATTCATGTGTTATATGAGAAAAACAAACAAAGCGGAAAAAATTTTTGACTGCTTTTCCCCTTTCAGCCGATAAAATTGACGTATGCCCATATTTCATATAGATATTAACACGGCAGAGAACACTATGAAAAAAAATAAAAGTATAAAAAGAATATTGCCCAATTTAGTCTCCATGATGATTATCCTTTTTTTTATTTGGATTTTCCCTGTGAATTTTTATATTCAGCGCAGTATGCTGCATGAAGGACAGCGAATCAATACCATTGAAATGTTTGCGCAGCTGGAACAGCTTATTGCCGCCAATGCGGAAAAATTACAAATTGAAGAAGCACAATTTAAAAAAGATTGTATCCGGATAGCCCAAAAGCTTGCCTATCACATGAAGCAAATAGGAAAAAGCTATTTGGATGCTGCCCAAAGCCGAGAACTGGCTGAAAAACTCAATGTCGACGAAATCCATTTCTTTTCTCCCGAAGGTACCGTTATTTCCGGAACACATCCGCAATTCTACGGCTATACGTTTCATTCCGGTCAGCATCTGAAATTTTTTGAGCCCATGCTCCATGACCGCTCTTTGCAGCTTTGTCAGGATATTGTCACCAATACGGCAGAGGGTAAAGAAATGCAATATGCCGCCGTATGGATTGAAGACGGAAGCGGAATTGTGCAAATTGGCTTGGAGCCGCGCAGTTTGCAGCAGAAAAAGGATGATTTCAATTTAAAAAATATTATTGACGGAATGCCTTTCGATATCTATGGCTTTTTACATGTTATCGATAAAAAAACGCATACCATTGTGGCATCGACTGTGAAAAATACCGCAGACTGGGCAGTTTTTGAAAAAGAGGAGCTGCCCTACAGTGCGGAAGTATCCGAAACCTTCCATCGCTATTACAACGGAACAAGATATTGCATGTATACAAAGGAATACCAAGGGTATGTTTTTGTCCGTATGTATGATTCCATGGGATTTATCCATACCTTGTTCAAATCATTAGGGCTGGTGATGATTGCCTTTATTTTATTGGGCGCAGTTGCCATTATTTTTGTTTTGCGCTGGTATATTCAGAAAAAACTGAGCAATAATCTCGCTAAAATTGTTGGAGAATTACAGAAGATTGAGCAGGGCTCCCTTGATGATATCCGAATTAAAACAGGAATTACGGAATTTGAAGAATTATTATTTTATATCAACCAAATATTAAATTCCCTTCGATTAAAGCAAAAGCATTTCATGCATGTCTTAAATAAAAGTGAAATCCCCGTGGGCGTTTATGAGAAAAATTCTTTTTGTCGCCAAACATTTTTTAATGAACGGCTTTTGGAAATTTTGGACATTGAAGAAGAGAATACCCTCTCTCATGAGGAGCTGACGGCGCTGATTGAGGAAAAATTTTCAGAAATTAAAAATAATCTTCTGAGTGAAAATGATAAAATTTACAAATACAGTTCCGGCACAGAAAAATATCTGCAATGTGAAAAGGTTGTCGATGAACAAAGTGTTTCCTATTATCTTGTTGATATTACGGACTTCTGGGGAGAAGCATATCACATAAAACAGCAAAGCCAGTTAGATGTGCTGACCTCGTTATACAACAAGAGAGGTTTTTACGCACACTTATATTCTTTATACGAAAAGCCGGAACAATTAGGATTTGCAGCTATGATTGTCATTGACGCAGACGGATTGAAATCAATCAACGATACCTACGGACACCAGATGGGGGACTCTTACCTAAGAGCTATAGCTGATGCGATAAAGAAGATAAGCGGCAAAAATGCCGTTGTCGCTAGAGAAGGCGGTGACGAATTTTCCGTTTTCCTGTATGGCTTTGAAAGTAAAGAAGAATTGGAACATGTCATCAGGCAGATGAAAGAAATACGCGGACAAGTCTTTAAACAGGAAAAAAGCCATGCCCATACCCTGCAGTTTTCCATGGGATATGCGCTTTCTCCCGATGAGGGGACTGATTTCCGCGCTTTAATCCGCATTGCCGATGAGCGCATGTATCAGAACAAAAAAATACGAAAAACGCACGGATAAGCGTTTGCCTTTTTGCCATGCAGTTATGTCGCTTCTCGAAGTGAATACGCAAAGAAAACTTCTTCAAAAAAACAAAAAATAAAAAATCACCGCGACCAATGCCATGGAAAGGGCTCGGGAAAACTGGTTAAAGCACAGCAGCTTGACCGCAAAATACGGGGGATAATAGCTTGCGTAGGCAGGAAGCTGATGGCGTATGCCCCGCATGGGAGTGGACAGGACATTGCCTATCAAAAGAGCAAGGACAACTTCATTGGCAGAAAGCAGTCCCGCCTGATAGACAGTTCCGCCTGCAACCAGCGATGCTCTCAGTTCCGCCGCCATATAGAGGACAATGATACTCAAGCTTTCCGGTTTCAAAAAATCAAAGCCAAGGGAGTTGACAAGCCAGTCTTCAAGGCTTTTAAAACAGCCGAAATACTGCAGATAAAACATGAGGAAATAAACAGGGATACCGATAAACAAAAGCCGCGGCAAACGTTTTGCAAAACGCTTGCTGCCAATCTGCAAAGCCTGCTGCCAAAGCCTTTTTTCCGGAATTTTTTGTCCTATGCTTGTTTGCACAAATTCACAAGGAGGCAAAAGAATACGCCCCACCCATATTGTCGCCGCAGTGCGGAAAAGCGCCGTCACAAAAGAAATACAGGTATAAATAACAGCCGCCTGCCCCAAAATGGGAAAAGACATAAAAAAGAACATGGGAATATGGGTCAGCGTTGAAGGCAGGCTATTAAATAAATTGGAAATAATAACTTCTTTTTCCGTGATTTTTTTACTTTGCAAAGCTTCCCCCAGCATGGCATTGGCAGAAGCAGGGGAAAAAAGCGCCAACGCAAAGCTCGTGACTGAAACGGCATTTAAATGCGCGTATTTGACAAGGGGACTGGTCAATTTGGCAATATACTGCGTTAAATTGAGCGCTTCCAGAAAAGACGCAAAAAATAAGCCCACAGCAAGCCCTGTAAACAGGTTGAGCAGCGGTTTGAGCGGCGGCAAAAAAGACAATATTTCAGGCATAATTGTATTTCCGTACTGTTTTCATGCTGTTTGTATCATATTCGGCTAAGAATTTTTTTTACATACTTTTTTCGGCATTGCAAGCGTATGCAAAGCAATTTTTTTCAAACGCCGATAACGAGTTTACGAGCTTTCAGCAGTTCGGCATCATATTTCCCGCATAAAAAAATGCATTGTCATAGTATACGGTCGATTTTATCATGGGCAGCTTTAATTACAAAAACTTACCCTTACTCTTTTTTATGGGGAAAATGATGAGCTCTGCTGTCGCTATCCGCAGAGCTCGTTAACTCGCTAACGGCTGCCGCTCCCCCAATCCCCATTCAAAGCCCTGTTATAGACGTTGTCCATAACAGGGAATTAATATCCTTGATGTTGACAGGAATTGCTCTAGGCTAAGAGTATTTTGGTTTTGCTGTCAATAATGCAGAAAGAGGGGAAAGAGAATTTTTGGGGCAAAGATGGTGCTGCACAGCATACGTTTGCAGCAGAATTTATAAATTGGCAGCGGTAAAAAAAAAGCACTTCCGAAGAAGTGCTTTTTTCTATTAACAAATCATAATTCTTTATTTCTTTTCATCCAAAGGAATGGTGACGATAAAGGAATTGCCTTGACGATAGATTTGTAAAACAATGGCTCCGCGCTCTTTACTTTCTTTGTCAAGAATAGCGGTCAATTCTTTAATTGTTTTTACAGGTTTCAGGTTCGCAGCAATAATGATATCCTGCGGGACAATGCCTGCATTTGCAGCCAAGCCGTTTTGTTTTATATCAGTCACTAAAATACCGTTGATATTTTGCGGTATTCTCAATGTTTGTCTGTCCTGACTTGTCAGTTCACGAAGGGAAACACCCAAGTTAGAGCCTTTTTCTATGTCTTTGCCTGCTGCTTGATTAAGGTTTCTTTCACCGAGCTGGACGGTAAATTGTTTTTCCCTGCCGTCACGTACAGCAGTAACTTTTACTTTTTGTTTTGGCTTATAGGAAGCTATGCTTTTGGTCAGCTCACTGGCATTATTGATTGGGGTATCATCAATTTTGGTCACAATATCGCCTGCTTGTAATCCGGCTTTTTCTGCCGGTTCACCGGGCATAACGGATCCGATTAAAGCACCTTTTGTATCTTCTTTGAGTCCAAGCGCTTTTGCTGTAACCTCGTCAAGGTCTTGAATGGTAACGCCAATCCAGCCGCGGCTTACTTTTTGCCCTGATTTGAGCTGTTCAATAATAGAGGAAGCCAATTTACTGGGAATAGCAAAACCAATGCCTTGTCCGCTTGCGGCAATGGCAGTATTGATACCGATAACTTCTCCGTCTAAATTCAGTAAGGGACCGCCGGAGTTTCCGGGGTTAATGGAAGCATCTGTTTGCAGGAAGTTATCATAAGGTCCGGCATGAATATCACGACCTTTTGCACTGATAATGCCTGTTGTCACAGTATTGCTCAATCCAAAGGGGTTTCCAATGGCAACAACCCAGTCGCCCACTTCCATTTTGTCGGAATCGCCGAAATTAATGGCAGGTAAATCTTTTTTGACGGAAATTTTTAAAAGGGCAAGGTCTGTTTCGGCGTCAGAACCAATAACCTTTGCTTCTGCTTTATCCTGCTTATTGTTTTGTTCTGCTAAGGTAACATAGATTTTATCAGCATTTTTAACAACGTGGTTATTGGTAACAATATAACCGTCTTTGGAAATGATAAAACCGGTACCTAATGAACTTTGCAGGCGTTCTTTTCCTCCGCCCTGAGGTCCCATGAAAGGACCGAACTGTTCAAAAAATTCCTGAAATTCACGGGGCATACCGGGAAATCCAAATTGGTTTTTCACCATACGTTCTGTACTGATATTGACAACTGCAGAACCAACTTGTTTAACAAGGGGGCTGATGGAAGGAAGGTTAATTCCGGCAAAAGCGGAAGAAACAATGCTCACTGCCAAAAGGGCAGCAAGGCATGAATGGAACAATATTTTTTTCATGTAATCTCCTTAATTATTCGTTTGTAAGAGAGCCAGAGCATGCTCCGCTACAAGTGGGCTTTGCCAGATTTTGCATAGCCACACGGGGATGAACAGGACCGATTTTAAAAGGAAAAGCTCCTGTTTTTAATGGACTTGGGGCACTTACCAATCTTTCAATGTCTTTTTCTCCGCATTTGGGACAAACTGCCTTTTCATCTCCAAAAACTAACTCCTCAAATTTGTGCTGACATTTGGGACATTGAAAATCAAATAATGGCATATCGGTACCTCACAATAGTTTTAACTCAGATTTCCAGTCTTGAGTGTAAAGATATTTTAATCATTCTTGCATGAAGAGCAAGACTTTTTCATGAAAAAAATAAAAACACCATGTTAACATAGTGTTTTTATTCATAAATTATCATGTTATTTAAGCATCAGAACTGCATGTGTTCTATTTCTTCCATGAGAAGTTTTCCGAAAGAAGAACAGGAAACGGGGGCGGCATTCTCGATTTCCTCAGCTAAATCTTTCGTAACCGTTTTTTTATCAATACAGTTTTGGATTGCCTGTCGTATGGCATTTGCTGCTTTATCAAGCTTGATATGGTCAAGAAGCATGGCAAAGGACAGAAGCAGGCTGCAGGGATTGGCAATATCTTTACCTGCTATATTGGGGGCAGTTCCGTGAGTTGCTTCAAAAATTGCCAATGAATCTGACATATTGACACCGGGAGACATGCCAATTCCGCCTACTTGGGCAGCTATAGCATCAGATAAATAATCCCCGTTTAAATTGGTTGTGGCAAGAACACTATATTCAGCAGGGTGCAAAAGTGCCTCTTGGAACATGGCGTCAGCAATGCGGTCTTTAATAATAACTTTATTCTGCGGATCCATGCCTTCACGCACTTCTTTTTCGGTGATAGTCAATGCGGGAAATTCCTCTTTTGCAACTTCATAGCCCCATTTTTGGAATGCCCCTTCTGTGAATTTCATAATATTTCCTTTATGCACAAGGGTAACACTGGGGAGATGATTGTCTATGGCAAACTGTATTGCACGGCGGACGAGGCGTTTACAGCCATATTCTGTCATGGGTTTTATCCCGACTGCACATTCTTCTTTGAGGTTTTTATGAAAATTTTGATTAAGAAAATCGATAAGTTTTTTTGCTTCCTCTGTATGAGAAGCAAATTCAATGCCTGAATAGACATCTTCGGTATTTTCCCTGAAAATAGTCATATTCACCCGTTCAGGGCGGCGAACAACAGAAATAATGCCTTGATACCATTTTACAGGGCGGATGCAGGCATATAAATCAAAGGTTTGGCGCAGCGTCACATTCAGGCTTCGTATGCCTGTGCCTACCGGAGTGGCAAGAGGTCCTTTTATGGCAACATGGGCAGTTTTCAGTGTGTCCAGTGTTTCTTTTGGTAAATATTCGCCGGTTTGCACATAGGCTTTTTCGCCGGCTAAAAGTTCTTTCCAGAGTATTTCTTCTTGTCCGCGATAGGCACATTGGACAGCTTTATCGGCAACAGGCTTGGCTGCTTTCCAAATATCGGCACCGACGCCATCCCCTTCAATCCAATAAACAGTATGTTGCATAGGTAACCCCCAAAATGGAATGACTTAGTATCTTGCAAAATAAATTCCTAAGCAAGTATTTTTTTGACTTGTCAAAGCGCAAGAAAATCGATAATATGAAAAAAAGTGAGTATAGTATGAGTTATCAGTTAGATATTGTTGATAAAAAAATTTTGGATATGATCCAAACAAGATTTCCTCTTTCTCCCCGTCCTTATCAGGTCATCGGAGAGGAAGTGGGCGTAAGTGAAGAAGAAGCCTTTGCCAAGGTGATGAATTTAAAAAAAGAACGAATTATTCGCCGCTTGGGTGCAAATTTCCAGTCTAAAAAACTGGGATTTCGCTCCACCCTTTGTGCTGCAAAAGTGCCTGAAGATAAATTGGATACCTTTATTCAGGAAGTAAATTCGAAAAAGGGTGTGACCCATAATTATCTGCGTAACCATACGTATAATGTCTGGTTTACGCTCATTGGTCCATCTTGGGAGAGTGTCTGTGAAACACTTGCGGATATTACGGCGAAAACAGGTATTGAAATTCTCAATTTGCCTGCAACAAAACTGTATAAAATACGTGTAGATTTTGCCATGCAGGATGAATAAAAATTTTTCTAGAAAAAGTTTAAACCTAAGGCTAAACTTTTTGCAAAATACTCCGAAAATGTTTATAGTTATTCCATGAATAGATAGCATATTCGGAGTTTTTATGTTTAAAAAAGTACTTGCCTTGAGTTTATTTACTCTTAGTTTGCATATATCACCTTGTTTTGCTGAAAGCGACAATACTCCGCTGACTGTTGGTCACTATACGGGCTATGAATATTTTACCGATGAAGTCATTATGGTGCCCAATATCAGTCATTCAAAATCTCAGCAGCTGAGTATCAGAAACAAACAAAACCCCAGCAAAGCCTATTTGGATGCTCATGAGCTCAGGTTAAAAGTCCGGGAACTTGCTTCACAGCTTTTGGAAACATGGTATCCTGAAAATTTAAAAGGCATGGTTGCATATATTACCACTTTTACACCGCAGGACGATATGCGGGCAGAAACGGATTTCGGGCAATATATACGTCAGGCATGCATGTATGAATTTAACCAGCGCGGTTTTGCAGTAAAAGATTTTAGTGCACGTGATTTGATTGTTAATCAAAACGGATATGCTTTTGGCATACGTGATGAAGCCTATAAAGTATCTGTTGCCAAAAATAAGGCCGCTCTTGTCACAGGAACATATTACCGTGATGAAAAATATCTTTTTCTCAATGCACGGTTAATCCGCGGCAGTGACGGTATGGTTTTGCGCACTGCTCAAACCGTTTTGCCCGTAACGCCGTTAGTGGGCAGAATGACCAAGAAAAAACCCAAACCATTGTTTTCAACAACAACCAATTCTTTTATAAGAGTTGTTCCGGGTAAGTAAAATGAAAAAAATATTGGTTGCTTTTTGTTTATTGCTATGTGCCTGTTCCACTTCGTATTCCTATATTGAAGAATCACCCTTTACCATGAGTAACTGGCAGTTGGCCATTGAAAACAGGAATGCGGAACGGTATGAACTTGCATACCAGTACTATTCCAACGCTCTCTCTTCCGCTCGGACAGAACCTGTGATTTTGCGTCTAAAAAGTGAAATGGAAGCTCTCGAACGAACCATTCAAGCTATGCGCTAAGCTATAAATAAGCTCTGTTAGGACATGTTATGAAAAAAATAGCAATTTTGATACTTCTTTTATTGACCATGCTTATTCCCATTACCGCAGCAGCGAATGACTTTAGTTCCGGTATCGGAAGGGCGCTAAGCACTCTTATGGGAACAGGCTATGTTCCTGCGTGTGCAAGCAGTATTGCAAGCAGTATGGATAAGCAGCTTCTTGAATTATTAGGAGAAGATTATACCCCTAAAGATTTGAAAATTGTTTTAACCGTTCCTGTTAATATTAATGATTTTGACAAAACAAATACGCTGGCACGGCAAATTACGGAAGAAATTGCCAATAAGCTGAAAGCAAAAGGGTACCGCGTTTTTGAAATCAGAAGGGCAAAAGAGATTGAAATTACACCTCGAAAAGGGGAGTTTCTTTTATCACGCGAGCAGCATAAACTTTTCAAAACAGATTTGGAAATTGAACTTGTGATGACGGGTACCTATACTATTACCTCACGTTCTGTGCGGTATAATTGCCGTTTGCTCCATACCGGGTCTTATGAAATTATTGCTTCAGGTAATGGAACAGTGCCTGTGTATCCTGAAATTTATCCGCTTTTAGATGAAGAGCCTGATAAAATTATCGAACCGGCACCCAGTGTACGGACAAAATTATAAAATTTTTGTTGTGGGAAAACCACAAGGATTGAGGGAGTAAGAGGGAATTTTTCCCTCTTTTTTTGTGGCTTTTTTCTTGTGATATTTAAAATTATAACGTATAAACAGTCCTATGAATAATTTTGATTTAGCAATGGCATTACAAAAATTGTCCTATTCTTTTATTCCTGTTTTACTGGGAATTATTTTACACGAAGTAGCCCATGGATATGTTGCGTATAAAAAAGGCGACCCGACAGCCATGATGTTTGGCAGGATTACCTTAAATCCTCTCCCGCATATTGATCCGGTGGGCTTATTGGTGTTTATTTTTACTGCAGTATTCAGCCCTTTTGTTTTTGGCTGGGCAAAGCCTGTACCTGTCAATCCCCGGTATTTTAAAAATGTCCGCGGGGATATGATGCTGGTTTCCGTGGCGGGACCCATGGCAAATTTCTTTTTGGCGATATTTTTTGCTGTCCTTTTTAAATTGATAACCTTTCTTCCCGGTGAAACACTAATGGGCTTAGGCTCCGGTCTGGACTTTCTTGTGAATATGTGTGCCGTGGGAATTTGGGCGAATATCGGGTTAATGTGGATTAATCTCATGCCTGTGCCGCCCCTTGACGGCAGTAAAATCCTCATGGGGATTTTGCCGTATTCCTTGGCAACCCGTTTTGCAGCCGCAGAACGGTATGGCATGCTTATTTTGATGTTCTTGATTTTTACGGGTGTTTTTACCTATATTATTATGCCTTTTATCCGTCTTACGGCATATTTAATCTTTACTATATTTGGTATAAACTAGGAGATACTCATGAGCGAAGAGCAAACAAAAATTAAAGGATCCTGCACTGTTTCCGGCATGCGTCCGACAGGTCCTCTCCATATCGGGCATTATTTTGGCGCACTCAAAAATTTTGTGGAAATGCAGGAAGATAATAAGGCATTTTTCTTTGTTGCTGACTGGCATGCCCTTACCAGTGATTATGCGGATACTTCCCGTGTCAATGAATTTGTTGACGAAATGGTGCTCGATTGGCTCAGTGTCGGACTTGATCCCGATAAATGTACAATTTTCCGACAATCACAAATTAAACAACATGCGGAATTACATTTGCTCTTATCCATGATTACTCCAAACAGCTGGCTTGAAAGAAATCCAACCTATAAGGAACAGCAGCAGGAAATTACCACAAAAGACCTTGGTAACTACGGTTTTTTAGGTTATCCCGTGCTCATGGCGTCAGATATTCTTATTTACAGACCAAGCTGGGTTCCTGTCGGACAGGACCAATTGCCCCATATGGAGTTAACCCGTGAAATTGCCCGCCGTTTTAATTATTTGTATGGGGATCCCTTCCCCGAGCCGCAGGCGAAACTGACACCTGCTGCAAAATGTCCCGGGCTTGACGGACGGAAAATGAGCAAAAGTTACGGCAATGGCATTTTCCTGAGTGACACCATGGAAACCATTGCACCTAAAGTCAAATCCATGTTTACGGATCCGGCCCGTTTACGCAAAAGCGATCCCGGCAATCCCGATGTTTGCAATTTATTTCCCTATCATATTTTATTGACTGATGCGGAAAAACAAAAGGAAATCCGTGAAGGCTGCACCCATGCAAGCCTTGGCTGTGTGGACTGTAAAAAAATCTTTATGCAGGGGCTGGAAGCATTTTTAGCGCCAATCCACGAAAGAAGATCCACCATCACAAAGGATACTATTCGTGATATTCTTGCAAACGGCAATGATGCTGCACGGAAAAATGCAGAAGAAACAATGAAAATTGTCCGTCATAACATGAAGCTTATTTAATACGGGTGCTCTATGCTTACTCATCCTAAAATGTGTGATAAAGAAACAGCAAAAAAAAGAATTTTAGCCTGCAGAGAACAAGGCAAAAAAATCGTTTTTACTAACGGCTGTTTTGATATTCTTCATGTCGGACATGTTGATTTGCTTGAGCGGGCAAAAGCACTCGGAGATATACTTGTTCTTGGATTAAACAGTGATGAATCCGTAAAAAATCAGGGAAAAGGGGATGACCGTCCTTTTAATCCCTATGAAGCGAGAGCTTTTGTGCTTGCTCATTTGGAAAGTGTGGATATTGTTGTGCCCTTTCACGAAGATACGCCTATAAAACTTATTGAAGAATTTGTACCGGATATTTTGGTAAAAGGAGGAGATTGGGATATTGAGAAAATTGTAGGAAAAGATATTGTACAAAAAAATGGAGGACAGGTCTTTTCTTTACCGCTTATTCAGGGTTACTCCACCACCGGTTTAGCAAATAAGATTGCTAAAACACATAAAATTGCATAATAATTTTATGGATATTGGTATGCAGGCTTTATTATCATATGTTTTGCAGGGGACGGAATTAACTGTGCAGGCACAGGGTGATTGGGTATTAAAAAATCTTTCTTCTGCCATGCAAAAGGCATTATCCGCAAAGCAGAAAGAAATAATACGGATTATTCGTTCACGGCAAATATCAGCCATTCATTTGACCTACTCAGCAGAGAAAGAAGAAAAAACGTCTTGGGGTTCTTTGCTTTTATCCTTTTTTTGTCAGTTAATGGATGAAGCAAAAAAAAGAAACATAGATTGCGACAGTTCTTTGCTGCCGCAGCAAGTGCAGGATCTTATCCGCGTCAGCTATGTAACGCCGGCAAATACCAAACCCAAAAACTCTTTCAATATTTTTCATGTTTTTGGTTCTCTGGTATATAAAATTTTTCATCAGGTGGGGGTAACCATAGACTTTGTGGGTGAAATAAGCCTTGCCATGATAAAATTTTTTGTCGGAAAAGCCACTATCAGTGCAAAAGATGTCTGGCAGGAAATTTATAATGCAAGTGCTTCTTCTTTGCCTATTATTTCCTTAGTAAGCGTTTTGTTGGGACTTATTTTAGCGTTTGTCAGTGCCGTTCAGCTGCAGGTTTTGGGAGCGGAAATTTATGTTTCTTCATTGATTACAGTATCCATGGTGCGTGTAATGAGCCCTGTGCTCACTGGGATTGTCATTGCAGGTCGTATTGGCGCAAGTTATGCTGCGACCATTGGCAGCATGCAGGTCAATGAAGAAGTTGATGCACTGAAAACCTTTGGAATAAACCCTGTTGAATTTCTTGTTTTGCCCCGTTTTCTGGCGCTTTCTTTGATGATGCCCTTTTTGACCGTATATTCGGATTTTATGGGTATTTTGGGCGGATATGCCGTTATTTACTTTGGCTGGGATATTTCTTTTTATGCCTTTCTGGATAATATTCAAACTTTTGCACGTCTGCATCAAATTTTCATTGGTTTGTTCCATGCCTTTGTTTTTGGAATAATTATTGCGTTATCAGGCTGTTATCAGGGTATGACAAGCGGACGTGATGCAGAGGCTGTTGGAAGGGCAACAACCATGGCTGTTGTTCATTCCATTATCGGTATTATTGTTTCAACCTCCATTTTAACCATTATTTTAAGCGGTTTCGGCTTATAGGAAGTTTTATGCAGGTGTCCGTAATTGATGTAAAAAATCTTACTGTTGCCTATGGAACAAAATTGATACAGCAAAAGCTGACCTTTTCTGTGAAAGAAAAAGATATTTTTATTATTATGGGAGGCAGCGGCTGTGGTAAAAGTTCCTTGCTTCGGGTATTAATGGGACTTTTAAAACCTGCAGAAGGGCAGGTTTTTTATCAGGGTACGGATTTTTGGAATAATGAAAAAGCCCAGCAAAATATTTTGCGATCAATTGGGGTCATGTTCCAAGGAGGAGCCTTATGGACTTCGCGTACCCTTGCAGAAAATATTGCTATTCCCTTGCAGCAGTTTACCACGTTAAATAATAAACAAATTTATGAATTGGCACGGTATAAACTTGCTCAAGTGGGCTTAAGCGGTTTTGAAGAATATTATCCTTCTGAAATCAGCGGCGGCATGCGAAAACGGGCAGGCATTGCAAGGGCGCTTGCGCTTGACCCCAGTTTTGTCTTTTTGGATGAACCTTCAGCAGGGCTTGACCCTGTTAGTTCCGCCCGCTTGGATGAGCTCATTTTGCAGCTGCGCGATAGTCTGGGAATGACTATTGTTATTGTTACCCATGAACTGGCCAGTATTTTTGCTGTTGCTGATAATTCCATTTGGCTTGATGCACAAACAAAAACCATGCTTGCTCAAGGCAATCCTCATGAATTGTTAAAAAGCGGTCCTCTTGTTGTGCAAAAGTTTTTAAATCGAGAATCAGAGTAGTATTTTAATTATCGACACAGGGCTTTTTTTTATGTATAAAAGATTAAAAATAAGTAAAAAGAGTTAAAAGTGTTTAAAAATAAAACGTTTGTGGGAGCTTTTGTTTTAGGCTCCATTATGCTCATAGGGTTAGCATTTTTTCTTTTAGGCTATGGAAATTTCGGAAAACAGCAAACAGCCTTTGCTTTGTTTTTTGACTCTTCATTGCGTGGTTTAAACATTGATTCTCCGGTATTTTTTAAAGGAGTTTCTGTTGGGCGTGTCCGGTCTATTTATATTGTTCCTCATGTGGAGGAAGATACTTTTGATACTGTTGTTATTATTGAGCTGGATGAAAAATTGGGCGGAGTGGATTCTTTCAATGAAGACCGCAACTTCCTTTCTTTTATTCAGGATGATACTTATATGTATGGGCTCATTGACAAGGGGTTGCGGGCAAAACTTACCACTGCAAGCCTAATTACAGGGCAATTGGTTATTGAGCTTATTATGGTAAATAATCCGGAACCATTAAAAGAAATTCAAAAGCTGAAATATGAGAATATGATACAAATTCCCACATTGCCTAATGTTATTGAAAGTATTTTGTCCAATTTTGAGGGATTGCCTTTCCATGAAATTAGCAGTGAACTCCTGCATCTGCTGGAAAATCTTAATCGAACACTTGCGGAAATAAATGTTCGTGAACTCGGTAAAAATTTGAATGCTGCTATTGTCGGTCTGCGCAATGTGGAAAATGAAGCACAAGGTACAATAAAAGAATACAATAATTTTGCATATATACTGAAAGATAAAGTTCCTTCAATTTTGCAGAATCTGAATAATTTTGCACGAAACAGCTCAAAGATAACGCAGGATGACTCAGCACTTATGCAGGAACTTTTCCTTACCCTGCAGGCTTTGCGTGATGCTGCCAATTCGATTTCCTATTTAGCGGAATTACTTGAAAATCAACCCGATGCATTAATCTTTGGAAAGGCAAAATAATGAAAAAATATCTTGTTACCTGTTTATTCTTTTTCGTTTGTTCCTGTAGTCATATTTCTTTGCCGACAAATGTGTATGTCATTGATATACCTGATAGTTATACAGAGAAATTTCAGAATAAATTACAGGTAGGTTCCGGACCCGTTTTTGCGATTATGCATATCAATATTCCCTCATATTTGAACAGACCGCAAATTGTATTGCGGGAAAAAGGTTCAAAGATTTATATTGATGAACGGCACCGCTGGGGGGAAAATCTGGATAAAGCCATAAGCAGAGTTTTATCTGATGCATTGACAAATAACCTTGCTTCCATTAACGGCGTTGCTGTGCCGTTAAAACTCGGCATACACCCGGATTATACTATACAGCTCGATATCAGCCGTTTTGAAGGAAGCTTGAATGATTATTTAGAGCTTGACGCTTTTTGGACACTGCAAAAAGGCGGGGCAAAAATTATTCAGGCAAGTTTTTATAAAAAAATTGCTGTAAAAGGTGATTATTCCGGTTTTGTTCAAGGATATGGAGAATTGCTCTCTCTCTTGGCACAAGATATGGTGAAAGCATTTATGACCCACATTCAATAAAAAGGGAAAAAACATTGCGGTATTTAATTCGTTTTTTATTGAAAATATTTTTTAGGGTTCAAGTTGTTGACATTGAACACTATACCAATGCCGGGGACAAGGTCTTACTGGTTACAAACAGTGGTTCTTTGCTTGATCCTCTTCTTCTTTCCTGCTTTTTGAATAAAACCATAACTATTGCCATAGACAGTAAAATTCGTAAAAAATGGTGGATACGTCCTTTTTTGTCTTGTTCCAAAATTTTGGAAGCAGATTTCAATTCCCCTGTTTCCACGCTGAAACTGGTAAAAGCACTTGAAAAACATGAACACTGCATGGTTTTTCACGAAAAAGTGTTTTTGCAGGACAGCCATTATATGAAAATACTTGAAGCAACGTCTATTATTGTAGAAAAAGCAAATGCGCAAATTGTTCCTGTGCGTATTGACGGGGCTGTGTATTCGAAATTTTCTTATTTTCGGCATAAGCAGTTACTGCGGTATTTCCCGAAAATTGTGTTAACTGTTCTTCCGCCATATTCCATTGAAACGGATCAAAGTGTAAGCAGTAAAGAACGCAGAAAGCTCAATGCCATTAAATTATATGATATTATGAGCAATCTTCTTCTTGAGTCCACGAACACGGATATGAATTTCGCACAGGCTTTTGTGGAAGCTATGAAAGTGCACGGGAAAAAGTATATTATTGCAGAAGATCAGGACAGGGTTTGCGTTGATTATAAAACAATTTTATTAAAAGCCAATGTGCTTGGACGGGCAATTGCCAGACTGACAAAGGGTGAAACACGTCTTGGTTTTATGCTTCCCAGTTCTTTGGCGGGGATTGTAACATTTTTAGGTTTTCATCTGACCAAAAAAGTTCCTGTGATGATAAATTTCACCGCCGGGGCATTTTCCATGGTGGGAGCATGCAGTACTCTGGATTTAAAAATTGTCATTTCATCACGCAAGTTTATAAAACTTGGGGAACTGGAGCCGCTGGAAAAAGCGCTTTTAAACGCAGGCATGCGGATTATTTATTTGGAAGATGTGGCAAAGCGGATTAAATTTGCAGATAAAATACGCGGAGTTTTGGCAACAACATTTTGCAGGGTTGTAAAAACGCCGTCAACAGATACCTTTGCAATTTTATTCACTTCCGGAACGGAGGGGCTGCCGAAATCCGTTTTTATCAGTCATAAGAACGTGTTGTACAATAAAGAACAAGCTCTAACCGTTTTATCGGTTCATTCCGGTGACAGGCTTTTTAACTGTTTGCCTTTATTCCATGTTTTTGGCTTAGGCGTAGGCACAGTTTTGCCTTTGACAAGCGGAATGAAAGTTTTTTTCTATCCCTCTCCCCTGCATTTTCGGATTGTTCCTAAACTTTTTTATGAAAGCCAGTCCACGGTTATTTGCGGAACAGATACATTTTTAGCCGGTTATGCACGGTACGGTCGTCCTTATGATTTTTGCAATTCCCGTTTAGTTATTGCAGGTGCGGAAAAATTGCGTGAAACAACAGCGCAGACATGGCGGGAAAAGTTCGGCGTTGAAATAAAAGAAGGGTATGGTGCAACAGAAACATCTCCTGTTCTTTCTGTCAATACTGACGCAAACAATGCAAAAGGCAGTGTGGGCAGGTTATTGCCCGGGCTTCAATATAAACTGAAAAAAATTGAAGGTATTAAAGAAGGCGGTTCCCTGTGTGTCAAGGGCGGAAATATTATGCTTGGCTATATGCGCTCAAGTAATAAGGGGGTCCTTGAAATCCCGAATATTGAAATCGACGGGCAAATAATAGACGGCTGGTACGATACCGGCGATATTGTTGAAATTGATAAATATGGTTTTATTTTTATAAAAGGAAGGGCGAAACGTTTTGCAAAGCTTGGGGGCGAAATGGTTTCCCTTGTTGCCATTGAAATGGCGTTATCGGAACTTTGGCCGGATATCCCCTTGGGCATTGTTGCTATTCCTGATTCTAAAAAAGGGGAGCAGCTCGTGCTTATTATTGAAAAGCAAAATGTGACAACCAATGAAATTGCAACCTATTTTGCAACAAAAGGCGTATCTGCTTTATGGACGCCTAAAAAGATTATCTGTGTGAAACAGGCGCCGCTCCTTGGCTCCGGAAAATTTGATTATAATAAGGCAAAGGAACTTGCAAAAGCATTGTAAGAATTTTTTTGCTTTGCATAATCTACAGTTGATTTTATAACAATTGGATTTAATAAACGAAAATTTCCGGTTAATCTTTTTTATAGGGGAAATGATGAGTTCTGTTGTCCATTTCTCCAAGCTTCGTATAGCGTTTTTCTCCTGCAGGAAATTCGTAAGATTTAACGGAATTGCTCTCAGGCATTTTGTTCAATATTGGGAGTATTTTTACAGCGAAAGAATTTTTAATTTGAGAATTTCACCTCAATTATCCTTTCGGGTCAAATTGTAAAACTGTTGCTTTTTTTTGAGGCTTTGTTTCTTTTTTTAGCCCTTTGACCATACCGTCAAATTTGAGATTAGTGCCTGCTTCGTCAATATCTATAAGAGCAGAAAGCTTTGAACGCATTGCCCATTGTGTATTGAAAAGCTGATTTTTCCAGCTTTTCGCCTGAATAAAGGAAAGGACAAGCACAGCTTCTTCCCATTGTGTTGTGGGTTCAAAATTATTGACGATTTGGGCATACTTTTCCCATAAGTTCTCAAGTGATGCTTCGTCTAACCCGTCGAGCTGCTTTGCCATTTTTAAAAGTAATTGTTCCATACGTATCCATTTTCTTTTTTCTGGCATAAGTATAAAGCGAAGAGCCAAGAAGCGCAAGCAAAATGACAGGCACTGAAAAAGAAAGGTTTTTCTTCGGAAAAAATTTTTTGAGGGGAAAATTTTTCCGTATCTTAATAAGACATCATGTTTAATACACCGGTTATTTATCGCGTTAGCATAAAAAAACACCCGCTGATCGGGAGTTTTTTTATGTCCGCTTGAGTTCCAAAGCTCGCTGCAGCATGGTATCGACGGTTTGCAAACTCTTGCTGTTGGATTGGAAGCCGCGCTGTAAAACAATAAGGTTTGCCATTTCACTTGCTATATCAACGTTTGATGTTTCAAGGGTTTGGGACATAATGTCGCCGTAGTTTTCTGTTCCTGCAATACCAAATTCCACATTTCCCGCTTCATCCGTATATTGATAGAGATTATTTCCGGCACGGTATAATCCGTCTTCACTTGTAAATCTGGCAAGGGGAATTTGATAAAGGTCATGGCTTTGTCCATTGGTATAAGAAAGCTGCACCACTCCATTTTCATTAATGAACATATTTTGCAGTTCACCTCTGGTATATCCGTCCTGACTGAGGTTTTTGAGAGAAGCGCTTGTCCGGAGAGCAGTTGTTGCATTGGAACTAAATTCCGCACTTGTCATACCGGGAAGACTGCTGAATTCATTGCCGATAGCTGCTGCAGAAATACCGTTCACACCTTCACTGCGTCCGTTAGCCCATGCATTATCATTACTTCTCATTCCAAGGTTCAGGGAAATAGTTTGGCTTGGAAGTCCTGCCTGCTGCAATGTTATGGTGGGAACACCATTTTGCAGACTGGATAACGTCCAGTTATTAAGGTCGGTTAAGTCACCGCCTTGCGGAGAAAAAGAATTCATATTCATCAGTTCCCCGGCACTGGAGAATGTCATGGTACCTGACAGCAGAAGTCCGGCACTTTTTGTTCCTTGGTATCCCGGACGGGCGTCCTGATTGGGGTCCATGGCAACAATATATTCGTATACCTGTTCACCATTTTTAGAAGTGACAGGGTCAAGGTAAAGGTCAAGACTTTGCTTCATTCCGTTGGCATCATAATATTGCAGCGTAAGCGACTTGACATCGCTGCGAAGAGGCGGGTCGTTTTCAGCATTCCAATTTTGCACCATGGAAAAATAGGGATTATTTTCATCTTCATAAATATTTTGGCTGTTATAAAGATTAAGGGATGCTGTAATACCGGTTGTGGCTTTAGGAGGGTCACTGGAAACGGCTGTACTGTTGGTATTAATTTGAATGGGCTGGAGTGTGTTTGCTACAGCACCATTTTCATTAATAGGATAACCCATGAGATGATGCCCGGTAGGCGCCGTTAAAAATCCTTCTTCATTAAAACGGAAATTCCCTGCCCGCGTATAAAAGATTTCATCGTCTAAGGTAACTTGGAAATAGCCCTTACCGGAAATCGCCAAATCTGTTTCTGCACTTCCCGGTTCAAAAGCACCGATTTTATGATTTGAGCGGACTTCACTTATATGTGAACCGACACCTATTTGTTTTACTTCAACTTCGTATGCGCCGCCTGTCGGATAGCCTCTGCTTGATAAATCACCAATAAGATAAAGCTGTTGCTTGAATGCAACAGTATTAACGTTGGCAACATTTTGTGAAACAACGTTGATACCCTTTGCTTGGCTTTGCATGCCTGTTGCGCTTGTATATAATCCTTGAATCATAAATGGCTTCTCCTGCCAAAAATAAACCGTTCGGCAAAAATTTCCCTCAATTTTGCTTGCAACATATTAAGCATAAATTGTGCCAAACCATGTTTTCTAATATATAACTTGACAAAATAAAAATGCAGGTTTATAAAATACAACACACTAAATTTTAATCGGTTATAATAAGGAGAAAACATGGCACCAGTTAGTACAGAACTTAAGGGAAAATATGTTTTAGTTATTAATGCGGGCAGCTCTTCCTTCAAAACACAAATTCTTTCATGCGACAACGAAAAACCAATTCTTGCCGTTTTGGCCGAAAGAATTGGCAGTGAAAACGGCAGAATAATTTTTAAAATTAATCCTGATACGGATAAAGAAGATAAACAAGCTTTTGATGTGCACTATAAAACCCATGGCGATGGTATCCGTGATATGATGAAACGTATTGTGGATATGGGAATTTTGCCTAACTTTGATGCCATTGTTGCTTCCGGTCACCGTGTTCTTATGGGCGGACCAAATTATACTGAAGTAAAAGTTGACGCAACAGTAAAACAAGTTATCCGTGACTATATCCCCCTTGGACCGCTGCATAACCCCGGCAACCTTGCTTGTATTGAAGTTATTGAAGAAATTTTACCGGGCGTTCCTGCTGTTGCAGTTTTTGATACCGGTTTCCATACAACTATGCCCAATTATGCATATACCTATGCTATTCCGCAAAATTACTGCAAAAAGTATTCCTTACGCCGTTATGGTTTTCACGGTATTTCTCATAAATATGTTTCCAAAACTGCTGCAAAGTTCCTCGGTAAGGATACTTTCACCGGTATTTGCTGCCACCTTGGAAACGGCTGCTCCATTACAGCAATCAAAGACGGCAAATGCATTGATACAACCATGGGACTTACTCCGCTTGAAGGTCTTTTAATGGGAACTCGCTGCGGTGATATTGATGCTTCTTTGCCTCTTTTTGTTATGGAACAGGAAGGAATCAGCCCAACGCAAATGTCTGATATTTTGAATAAGCAATCAGGCTTGAAAGCTCTGACAGGCAGCAATGATATGCGCGATGTTGAAAGTATGGTTGAAAAAGGCGATGAAAACGCCATTTTAGCAAATAATATGTTCAACTATCGTGTTATCAAATATATTGGTGCATATTTGGCTGTACTTGGTAAAATTGACGGAATATTATTTACCGGCGGCATTGGTGAAAATTCTGCTACTAACCGTGCGCCTATTTGCCATGCTTTTGAACCTTTCGGTTTGGAGCTTGACGAAGAAAAGAATAAAGTGCGTTCCGGCGAATCTCGTGAAATCAGCAAGACAGGAAGCAAAATTAAAGCTCTTGTTGTTCCGACTAACGAAGAACTTGAAATTATGCAAACTACCTTGAAAATTTTAGGTTACTAAGATTATATGAGCAAAAGTCCCTTTTATTGGTTTGAAGCCAATAAAAGGGACTTTTTTTTTATCTGATATTTTTAATTTTATGAAAAAAAAGCAAACGTGTGAAAAAGCAAAAATATCATTTCAGTATAAAAAAAGCATGCAAAAAATGATATTCAACAGAGGTAAGACCTTACCAAAATTTTGGATAGGAGCGTTTTTTTGAAAGATTATTGATGAGTATGCCGCAACTAACAAGAATAAGTGCATTTGTCAGACACGGTATGAACGCAAAAGAAAAGCCTAAATCCGTTATTCGTTTCTCTCCAATCACTGCTAAAAGAGCGGTAGCACCTCCGGGAGGATGAATGGTTTGCGTTCCATACATGGCACCCATGGCAAGAAATACGGCTAATGCCCCTGAAAATATTGGAATATCCGGAAAAAGACAATACGCAAAAACGCCGCATATTGCTGATAAAAAATGCCCGCCTATGACATTACGCGGCTGAGCATAGCAGCTTGTAGGAATACCAAAAATCATCACAGAACTTGCACCCACCGGTGCGACAAAAAGAGGCTGGTTGCTGAGTATGTCATGAGAAAATTTATCAATGAGAGAAATGAGCATGATAGTAAAAAAACAGCCAAAACAGGCTAAAAGCATTTCACATACATCAAATTCTTGTGCAGGACATTTTTCCTGTCCTTTTATCTTTTGGAAATATGATTTACTTTTCATACGCTGCAAGTATTGTGCTTTGTAACGGGTTAGTCAGTATATTAAAATAAGGCGGAAGAACAAAAGCCGAAAAATCAGGGCAATTGACAGCATAGTGATGCAGGCAAAAATTTTCGCTTTGTTTTTGATAATTGTCAAGTGTAAAGGAATAAAGAGGAGCAGTTTTTTCCATGGGCTTTTTTTCAGACAGAGGAAAAATTGTTTTTAACGTTGTGTAATCACTTGTTTTTGCTCCATATTTTTTATCCCCGACAAGAGGGTATCCTAAAAATGCCAGATGTGCCCGTATTTGATGTCTTGCCCCTTGAAAAATGGTACAGTCCACAAGGCTGCATGTTTCATTTGTTCCAAGGGCATGTACAAGCGTAACTCTCTCGCCAAGCTCATGACTTACTTTTACATTTTTGTAATTACTTGTAATAATTTTATTTTTTATGCTGAAATTTTGCATGATTTTCCCTTCCACAAGGGCAAAATATTTTTTGGAAATTTTTTGTTCACGCTGCCATGTTTTCCATTGCAGGGCAGAATGTTTATTTGTGGCAAAGACTAAAATTCCTGACGTTGCAAAATCAAGCCGATTGAGGAGGATATATTGAGGATTAATCGTTTCATGCACAAGCAGTTCAAGGGAAAGGGTATTTTTACCTTTTTGGTATTCACTGTGAAAAAATGGTTCCTTATAGCAAAGATAAAAGTCGTCAGTTTCGGTAATGAGGCGGATTTCTGGCTTATCAGCCGATCTTTCAGGTTCAAAAACAGTAAGAATGTCATGTTCTTTGACTTTATAGCTTGCTTTTTGCTGTTTTTCATTCACGAAAACTGCATTTTGCTCGCAAAGCCTTTTGATTGCCCGAGTGCCATATTCGGAAAATACTGTTTTGAGCACATAATCCAGACGTTTGTTTTCATCTGAGGACGTGCAGTGATATTCTTTCTTATGCATTTTTATACCAAATTTGTGACATGGTCAGCCCTTGGGGCGGGGCTGTAGGCGGGGATTTTTTTCTATCTTTTGAGGCAATAAGCCGGGGAATATCCTCTGCTGCAAATTTTCCTTTGCCGCAGGCGACAAGCAGTCCCACTAAATTTCTGACCATTTGTTTTAAAAAACCATTGGCAACAAAGGTCAGCTGCAATTCATAATTTTGGGGATTATTTCTTCTTTGCTCTTCAAAATGCGTGCGATGAATTGCATAGAGGGTACGTATGGTTGAATGGAGTTCAGTTCCCTTGTTTTGCACAAAAGAAAAATCATGTTCGCCAAGAAGATAGGGAATGGCAGTATCAATGGCTGTTAAATCAAGTTCTCCGCATGCCCATGTATACGGATAAAGCTTGGGAGGAACAAAGTTTCGGTTAAGCCACAGACTGTAGGTATAGGCTTTTTTTTCCACATCGAAAAGGGCATGAAAATCATCACGTGCCAGAGTAAAATCTTTTACCCGTATGTCTTGGGGGAGAGCCGTATTTAATGCCAGCTGCCAGTTGAGTTTCGTTTTATCCTCAGGAATATCGCAATGGGCAACCTGACAATCCGCATGGACGCCGCTGTCTGTTCTGCCGGATCCTTGAAGATGAATCTTTGTCTTGCAAATACGGGAAATTTCTTTTTCCACAATTCCCTGAATAGTCGGCAATTCCTCATTATTGAGGAGCTGACGCTGCCAGCCGTTATATTTTGTTCCCACATAGGCAAGAGTAAGACGCAGTCTTGGCATTATAAATCCACTAATTCTACAGGGCTTTTATCAAGGGAAATCCCTAAAAAGGGTTCACCAACGGCTTTGAATTTGGCAATATCGTCAGTTGTGAGAAAATGCATAAAAGGCACGTTATTTTCCGCAAGGGCGTTGTTTTCCTGTAAACAGGCAAGGACTTTGAGCGCTGTGGTTTGGGCAGAATCAACCAATTGTATGCTGTTTCCCACCACGTTTTGGATTGCATTTTTTAAAAGAGGAAAATGGGTACAGCCAAGAACCATGGTGTCCGGCTTATTTTCCTGCAATAAGATGTCATTTAAATAATGCTTAGCCATTTCTTCCGCAAGAAATCCTTGGGTAATCCCTTCTTCTGCCATGCCCACAAAGAGCGGACAGGCTTTGCCTGTCACAACAGCATGAGGATTTTTTGCCATAATTGCTTTATCATATGCTTTTCCCTGAATAGTTGACTGTGTTCCCAGAACAGCAATGTGATTATTTTTTGTGGTATTGCACGCAGCTTCTGCTCCTGGTTCGACAACACCGATAATTTCTATAGCCGGATATTTTTCTTTGATACTGGGAAGGGCAACGGAACTTACGGTATTGCAGGCAACCACGAGCATTTTTAAATCGTTTTCCATGAGCTTTTCCGTGCATTGCAACGCATAGCGGATAATAGTTTCCTTACTTTTTGTTCCATAGGGAAGGCGGGCAGTATCACCTAAATAGATATAATTTTCTTGTGGAAGGACATGCAGAAGCGCTTTTAAAACAGTAAGTCCCCCAACCCCGGAGTCAAAAAGTCCGATAGCTTTATTATTCATGAAGATTCCTTTCTAGCAAGACCTGTTTTTTGTACAATGAATACAGGAGAAAAGCAATACGCATGCAATAAAAAAAGGCAGGTTACACTGCCTTTTTGCCGCAACATTTTTATATGGTTTGAATACCGTCAAGTACCCATGTTCCTTCTTTGGCTTTATTGCGGGAGAAATTCCAGATTTCTTTAACCTGTTCATTCTCAGGACTTTCTGCTTCTTTTAGGAGCACGTCAAAAAGGACGGCAACTTGCTCATAATCGCCTTCTTGCTTTACTTCCAGCACACCGGCATTGATGAGGATAATTTGGGTTTTGGACGGATTAGGATCTTCTTTAAATTGTTCTTCAATGTCTTTATGCATAATAGGGGAAGTGAATTGTTTTATGTCTTCAATATCACGTAAATCCCATGATTCCTGCATACGCACATAAAGTTTTTTTGCCCCGTCTAAAAATTCTTCTGTATTAAACGTACCTGCTGCAGAAGAGGCAGTTGGCTGCTGTGGACGTTCAGAACGTAAATTATCCCAAGCAGATGCGGCACTGCTTGTCTGATTTTGCATTGGGTTTTGATTAATATCTTGGCTGCTGTATTCATTTCCATAAGATGAAGAGCGTGAAGAGGATTGATTGTTTTTTTGCTGACGATTTCTAAAGAATTTCAAACCGAAATAAATTATAAGACCAAGAATAATAAGGTCCAAAAGCCCACCGCCTGCAAAACCTCCGCCGGAAAGCAAAGAGCCAAGCAGTGTTCCCGCTAATAAGCCGCCAAATAAACCGCCGAACATGCCTCTTCTGTTGATGGCGGCAGCTCCTGCATTATTGCTCATGGCGGAATTTTGCTGCTGGTTAAAACGCTGTTGATTTGTGGTTACACCGGCAGGGGCAGAAGGTCTGACAGTTGTTGTTCTGCCTATGGAGCGTCCTCCTCCGAATCTTCTTGCATCAGCGTCATCCGGCATGGCAAAGGTGCTAAAAACTGATAATGCCAAGATCACGGTGAATATACGTATTATTTTGTTCAATTTCATATCTTCCTCATATTCAGTGATATTTTATTCTTAATACCTGTTTATGGAAAAAAAGCAAGTTAATGTCTTAAGGGGTGAATAATTTAAATGGCTGTACAATAAGGTTTGAAAAAATATTTAAAACTCCGGCTCCAATATTGCCAATGGTTTTTGAAACTGCGGTCATGACTTTTACCTCATATTTGGGGTCACTGATTGAACCGGTAATGTAAATGGGAATTTCCGGAATACCGAGATAGGTGGCATGGACAAAGGCGTTTATTTTTTCTGTCACAAGATTGATAATTCCTTCTCCCTGCACCAGCAATCCCGTTCCTATTAAAGAAATATTTTTTGTTTGGGCAATACCATTCGTTATGGTTCCGCTTGCAGAGAGGGAGGTATAATTGGTTTTTCCTGTGTATCCATGAGAACTTTCATTATTGCTTAAGAAATGTTGTGAAGATTCCCGGTTTTCAAGCATGACAGCATGGTCTTTTGAACTTTGGAAATATCCGTTATTAAACTGCATACTCCATTCTGCATTCATGGTTTTGAAAATATCTGAAGTCTTGCTGACAAGGGCATTTCCCTGAATAGCGATATTTCCTGCTCCGGACATGAGTGTGTCCTGTTTGCGCATTTTTGTAATGGAAAGCATATCAAGGTTTGTGCCTTTTAATTTAAATTTCGTCTGCATTCTATAGACATTATTTTGTTTTTGAACAGAACCTTCAAGCAAAGCTTGAATAAAACCGTTTTTTATGTTTGTTTTCAAGTTGTTTATACTGATTTTATTATCAACAATTTTGATATTGCCGGTGAATGTATTGGTTGTAATATCATAAAAAGTAAGCTTATCCGCTTTGACGGAAAAATTAACATTGTTATTGCAAATAAAATCAAGGGGCAGTTCTTTATCTTCTTTTAGCTGAGCTTCTGCTGTATTCTCCTCAGGTATATCTTTTCTCTTTTTATCCTGCTGCGGTTTTTTTTCATCTTTTATATAATCGCTCAGATTAAGATGTTGAAAATACAAGTCACCGTGATAGTATGTTTTTTCTTTTTGTTCATACGTTATATTGGCAATAAGTTTTGAATTTTTTAATGCTCCTTTATAATTTTCAATAATAAATTTGTTGTTTTTTATATTGAAACCCAGCTTTGCAGTACCGTTTAAAAGCGTTTCTTTTGTTGCTTTCTCTTTGAATAAAATATCTGTCAGCTGCGGGGTACGGGAAAGCGGCTCTCCTGTATGCGTGCTGAAAAGTATGCTGGAATCTTTAGAATGTATTTTTGCCGTATATTCCGGAAATTCTCCGTCTAACTGCCATAAACCGCTCAAAGCAAAACTTTCCGGAGCTTTTTTGTTAGTATTAAATGGTTCGGTTTTCAGGGCAATGTCGGCGGCAAGTTTTGCAAAAGGAGTCAAAAGACGTTCTTTTGAATGGATAGCCCCATTGCTGAGATTCACGTTTCCCTTTATTTCCAGTGAATTTAAAATTTGTTCAAAGTTTTCGCCCCTCAACTTGACTGTCACTGCTCCGTCTGCATGTCCCGTGCAGACAGTATGCCCAATAATAGCGCGTAAGGGTGCTTCGATGAGGATTTTCTGCAGCGTGGCAGAAATTTCATGTTTTTGTGTTGAATAAAGCGTTACAAGGGCATTGGCACTTCCTGTATAGCAATTTCCGATATTAACGTTTATTGTAGGATTGCTTTTTTTGTCAGGTGCAATCAGAACATGGGCGTTTGCACAGTCAAGTTTCCAAATGTGCAGCTGTTGAGGAACATGAATATTGATGTGATAGGAAACAGAAGGGCTGTCAGATTGAGAACTTTTCTCCTCAGCTATGACCACTGCAGGAGGAGGAAGTTTTACTTTTCGGGTCTCTTTTCCATTGATTTCAGGAAAAAGCTCATTGAGATTAATGGGAGTATTATTAGGGGAAAGCATTTCCAAATCAAAGCAAATATCGGCTTTTGCAAAATCAGCGGTAACACTTTTTCCCTTTACAGTATAGTTTAACACGTTTGCTGTCAGGTTTGGCGAAAAAACTCCTTTGAGTGTGCAAAAAACATCGATATCAGCTTGGATTGCATTGAGAGCATTGTATAAGCCGCCGTTCATTTCTCTCGTTGGACCAATCCAGCGGGGCAGACTGAATTTCTCTACATGTGCTTTTCCAAAAATTAATGGATTAAAAGGATATAATCCTGTTAGGGCACCTGTAAACATTAATGAATCGGTATCAGCTTTGATAACGGCGTTTTTTATCTGTATTTCATTAATATAAAATCCTGCTAAATCAAGAGCATAATCGTTTAATGTATTTTCCTGCAAAAACATTTTTCTATAGGGGTCGTTCTTGTTCTCAGAGGGAAAATCGAAAGAGCTCGGTTTTTCTTTTTGCGGGGTACTCAATAACGTAAACGGTATGGTCAGTTCAATGGGGGTTGCATAGCTGTTCATGGGCAAAACCGTTTTGTTATACAATTTTCCTGTAAGCGCTATGGTTTTTTGGCGAATTTTTATATTGAAATCTGTGGTTAGCTGAATAAAACTGGGTTTGGGCATGGGAAAATAACGATATGCTTCCCGAATGGGGGTATCATAATAGGGAGCAAGAGAAGAAACCTGCAAATTGGTTTCAAAGAGCAGGGTTCCCGAATAGGTGCGCGGATTGTAGGAAACATCCTTTGCCTGAATTTTTGTTTGTCCCAAATGGAAAAGCAGATAGTTCTCAGAAAAAATTGCCAGTTCATCAAGGCTAAGGTCTGCATCTCCGTCAAGAATATCAGGTGTTTTGATAAGGGCATTGAAATTTTTAAAGCGATATTTCACGGAATGATTGGGATCAAGAATTTCTCCGTCAGCATGACTGACAGTCAACTGCAAACTGGAAAAATAGTGAGGAATGGAAAATTCCTTCAATCTATTAAAAAAGAGAGTTGAAAATTCCTCTGAAACTTTTTCTATGGAAAATTCTGCTTGTTTTTCTTTCTGTCTTGGTAAGGTGACCTGTGCATCGACATCTGATACTGTCAGGTGCTTGAGGACAGGTTTAAACAGAATTAATGAGCGCCAGCTGAGTTCGCTGTACGCATTTTTAATTGTAATTCTGGCAGGCAATGAGGTATCATAAAGAACAATATTGCTGATATTGACGGCAGGTTTGGGTGAAAAAGAAAAGGTCACGCTTTCAATATCAAATTCTAACTGAGTTTTTTCTTTTAAATAGGAAGAAATTGTTGCGCCCAGTTTAGTTGGCTGCAAATAGCCAAGATACAGGAATAATCCTGTTGAAACAAGAATTATCCAGCAAGTCAGAAAAAATAAACCAAATGAAAACTTTTTCACTGTCAACTCAATACATAAATGGATTAAGAAAAGTATAGGAAGTTTTTTGATAATTTTCAAGAATTGATTTTCATTAATTTTTTATGATTTTTGCTTTGTGTGAGAAAGCGGCTGATACCTTTTTTTTGTGAATTTATCATCTTTTCACGTATAAACATAGATTCTTCTTTTCATGAAATAAAAACAAGTGATGTGGGTAATGGGGAAGCTGCAGCCGATAATGGGTTTGCGAACTTCGCGGATAGCGACGGAATACGGAAATGGACAGCAGAGCCCGTTATTTCCCGTAAAAATACAAAACGGATTGGTTGATAATTTATGATAATATATCAAGTTGTTATAAATTTAACCGCTCACGATAACAGCATACAAAAACAGCATAATGATTTTTCTTGCTCATAGGGCAGAGTTTTTATATGATTGCAAAAAATTATAGAGGGAAATTTTTTCTATGGAGTTACTCATTTTTTTTGCTGTGTTTTTTCTTTTTTCCGTGTATCTTATGCCTGTGGTGGGTTTAGGGTATAAAATTTGTGAAGGAATGCATAAACGGGCTTTATTTTCAAAATCAGCCATGCAAATCCAAATTTTTTCTTCTGTTTTATTGCTTTTGGTAAGTATTGCTTTTGGGGCTGATTATTATTTGCAGGGTACCTTATATCAAGCAAGTCTGCCTTTTCAAACTTCGCTGGAACTTGATTTTTGGAAAAATCTTTTGCTGTATCTTTGCACTGCTTCTTTGGTGTTATCTGTTTTTTGCGCCATGAGTGCCCGTTTTCCGAAACTTACTGTATTTTATTTTCTTTCTGCCCTTGGTGGAATTTTACTGGTGGTCGGTTTGGCTCAATTTATAAATTTTGTGGCATTTTTTGCTGTTGTTGCTGAAAATACAAGTAAATTTTCTTCCTATTGCCTGCAGGTAATGAGCCATATGTTTGCGCTGCCCCCTGATGCATTCATGCAAAATCCCTATGCCTTGTTTACGAATACGCAGCTTTTTTCCTATGTTGTGACGTTGTTCTTTTTTCTGGCTGTTTTTATTTATGCTTTATATATAGTCTGTATTTTAACTGTTCTATTCAGAAATTCTATGGATTACGGGCGTGATTATTATACTTTTATTTTGAATAAGTACGGACGGGGCATTTTTTCCTTTTCACTGCTTGCTTTTATTTTAGCGGTTATCATGCTGGCAGGTTTTCAATTGCCTTTCCAGCCCGCCATAGCAAATAGTATTCATGTGTATTCTCCGCATGTTTTTGTGTGGCAGACCGTGTGCATTGTTGTGCCGATTTTGTATTTTCTTTTTTCAATCCAACTGAAAAAAAGTTTTTGTTTGGCTGCAATTCCTTTGCAAAAAAAGAGCAATATTTTTATTACAGCGTTTTTAGATATTGTTTTTAGCGGATTTATTTTTTATTTGTGTATACATTGCATATAGTTAACTATATGTTTTTATAAGCTTGGCAAAAGAAAAAAATTAAGCTATTTTTATGCAGAAATTATGAAAGGAGTATTTATGAGTTCTTCTCGTTCACAAGTATATACAAATGCAGGGGTAAATATTGAAGCAGGCAATGATTTGGTTTCACAAATTAAATCCATAGTTGCCACAACCCATACAACCGGTGTTTTATGCAATATAGGAAGTTTTGGCGGTTTATTCAGACCGGATATTTCTTCTATGCAGGATCCCATTCTTGTTGCTTCAACTGACGGTGTCGGTACAAAATTAAAGCTTGCCTTTGAGTTTGATAAACATGATACAGTGGGCATTGACCTTGTTGCCATGAGTGTTAATGATATTCTTGTGCAGGGGGCAAAACCGTTATTTTTCCTTGATTATTATGCCTGCAGCAAGCTTGATGTGGCAAAAGCAAAAAATGTCATTGAAGGTATTGCAGAAGGCTGCCGTCAATCTTCCTGTGCGCTTCTGGGGGGAGAAACCGCGGAAATGCCCGGTATGTATGATGCGGAAGATTATGATCTTGCCGGTTTTTGCGTTGGTATTGTTGACAATAAGGCTTTGGTAGATGGTTCTAAAATTAAAAGCGGGGATGTGATTATTGGTATTCAGTCCTCAGGGGTACACTCTAACGGCTATAGTTTGGTACGGAAAATTTTTGCTCAAAGCGGGGCAAAAAAAGAGGATATTTTTCCTGGTACCAAGAAAACCTTTGCCGAAGTTTTGCTTGAGCCAACCATTATTTATGTGGAATGTTTGAAGTCCGTTATGCGTGAAGTAGAGATTAAAGGCATGGTTCACGTGACGGGCGGCGGTTTTTACGATAATATTCCCCGTGTGCTTCCGCAATCGGTAAAAGCTGTGATTGATTTTGGTTCATGGGATATTCCTCCTGTCTTTAATTGGCTGAAAGAACAAGGTAATCTTTCATGGCCGGAAATGCTGCAAATTTTCAATAGCGGCATTGGCTATATTTTGGTGATTGATAAGGAACAGGCTCAAAAAGTTCTTGATATGCTGAATGGTGTGAATATGAAAGCATGGCAAATCGGTGTAATTTCCCTGAAAACAAAAGAAGACACAGAAGCTGTACAAATTAATTTTTAATTTTTTAGGGGGCGTTCAAACGCCCTTTTTTTGTGTATGAATATTGTTGTCAGTGCATGTTTGGCGGGTTTTTCCTGTCGGTATGACGGTAAAGCAAACACCGTGCCGTTTATTCGGGAGCTGTATCGGAAAAAACTTGTTTTGCCTGTTTGTCCTGAATGTTTAGGGGGACTTCCTGTTCCCCGTGTCCCTTGTGAGATACAGCACGGCAGAGTGATTTCAAAGGAAGGAACTGACTGTTCGGAAGCTTATTGGAAAGGGGCGTTTTTAGCTTTGCACTATGCTCGCTTTTACGGAGCAAAGACAGCAATTTTAAAAGCAAAATCTCCCAGCTGCGGAGTTGGGCAGATTTATGACGGCACATTCACAAAAACGCTTATTGCAGGAAATGGTATTTTTGCTCAATTGCTCATGGAGAATCAGTTTTTTGTGTATACAGAAAAAGATACGGTTATGGAAAATTTTTTTAAAGGGGCTCTGAAATAGCTTATTATGGGTACAAGATATAACTGGGCAAATACGTTAGATAAATTATCATTGGAAGCGGCAAAACCTAAGGTGGGAATTTTGATTGCTTCCTATGGTTCTTCTACTATGCAAAGCAGTCAGGCTATGCGAAAACTTCAAGCAAAACTTGAAGATTATTTCGGTGTTCCTGTACGTATAGCGTTTACCTCAGAGGCACTTCGCAAACGCTTAGCCCATGCCCGAACAAAATCGGATTCAGTGCTTAAAGCATTAAAAAAAATGGAATTTGAACGTTTTACCCATATTATCGTGCAAAGTTTGCATTTAATTGCAGGCATTGAATATAATGATGTTTTGGAAGATACCAATATAGCCGGAAATTCCGGTACATTAAAAATCCAATCAGGCTTGCCGCTTTTGCATACGGAAGCCGATATTGTACCTGTTGCCGAGGCGTTAAAACAATTGCTTCCCCCTGATTTTCAAAAGAATGACGTGGCTGTTTTTATGGGGCACGGCACAAAGCACGATGCGGAAAAATTTTATTTTGCCCTTTCCGAAACACTGCATAGCTTATATCCCTCATTGTACATAGCCTGTATGGAAGGAAAATGTACACTCAGCCGTGTTTTTGAAGATTTAAAGCAAAAACCTGCTGTGCACAAAATTTGGCTTTTGCCGCTGCTTACTGTTATTGGCAAGCATGCACTGTGCGATATGGCAGGTGATGAGGAAACATCATGGAAAAATCAGGTGATGCGGCAGGGATACTGCTGCGAACCTTATTTAAAAAGTTTGGCGGAATCAGTTGAAATACAAAATATTTGGATAAAAAGAATAGAAGAGGCGATTTTAGCTTTATAGGAGTACTTATGTCAGTTGTTGCAAAAATGATGAAAGAAAGCATTGAACAAGGTTCACTTATTCGGCAAATGTTTGATTTGGGCTTGAAACTCAAACAACAATTTGGTGCTGAAAATGTGATGGATTTTAGCCTTGGCAATCCTGATTTGCCCCCGCCGCCCGTTGTGCAGGAAGCAATGGCTGATTTGGCAAAAAATCTCAACCGTCCTGCAAGCCTTGGTTATATGCAAAATGCAGGGTATGCTTGGGCACTCGATGCACTTGCCGAGGAATTATCCAAAGAACAGAATGTGCCCCTCACCCGTGCGGAAATTATGCTCAGCTGCGGGGCAGCAGGGGCGATGAATGTTTTTTTTCATTCTGTCCTTGAACCGGAAGATGAAGTCTTGGCTTTTACGCCTTTTTTCGGTGAGTATAAGTTTTATGTGCGAAATCACGGCGGTATTTTTAAAACAGTGCCAACCCATGATGATTTTATGCCTGATTATGAAGCCTTGGAAAAAGCTATAACCCCAAAAACTCGGGCGTTGATTATCAACTCTCCCAATAACCCCACAGGGGTGATTTATTCCGAAGACGTTGTAAAGCGCCTTGCGGCTGTTCTTGAAAATGCAAGTCTGAAAAACAACAGACCTCTGTATTTAATTTCTGATGAACCCTATCGCTTTTTGGCTTATGACAATTGTGTTGTGCCGGCGGTTTTGCCTTTATATAAATATGCTGTTGTCATCAGTTCCTTTTCGAAAAAATTTGGCATTGCCGGCGAAAGAATTGGGTATCTCGCAGTATCTCCGCAAATAGAAGACAAAGAGCTTCTTTTAGGAGCCTGTATCATGTCCAACAGGATTTTGGGCTTTGTTAACCCCCCTGTTGTCGGGCAGTATCTCATGAAAGCCGCCCTTGGTTCTTCGACGGAATATGCACTGAATATTTATGCAAAGCGCAGAGAAGTTTTTTGTGATATATTGGATGCGGCAGGCATCGAATACCGGAAGCCCATGGGCGCATTTTATATTTTCCCCAAAGCTCCCTATGGCGATGATGATTTATTTATTAATTGTCTTCGGGATGAAAAAATCCTTGGTGTTTCCGGCAAGGGTTTTGGGCTTGCAGGGTATATCAGGCTTTGTTATGCTGTTGAGGACAGCGTTATTGAAAAATCACGTGCCGGTTTTAAACGTGCTGTTGAAACAATGAAGAGTCTGAAAAAAGTCTAGAAAAAGTCTGAATTTTAATTTGTTTGAGAAAAAAATTGTTATTTGCATTATTTTTCTTGACAAAATCATTAACTTATCTGTAAATTACACGTTCGCAAGGAGAAAGTATGAAAGAATTTCAGATGTTATTGCGAGATGTTCCACAGAATGGTCAAACATTTCAATATAATAATCAAAACATATGGCTTGAGCCACTGAAAGAATTTCATATCTCCTGCAAAATCATTGACGATATTCAGGCAGAAGTTTTTATTCTTCCGGAAGAGGACGGCGTTCTTTTCAGGGGAAAACTTCGGGGGAAAGTTTCTGTTCCCTGTGACAGGTGTGCAGAAGAAACAGAAATTCCTGTTGACTATTCGTTTGATGAATTTGAAGGCTATCCTCAAGACGATTTTTCTGTTCAGTCAGAAGATTTGCTTGAAGATAACAGAGTACTTTTTAAAGATAAAAATGCTCTTATTGTTGATATGGGAGCATTGCTTTGGGAAGAATTTGTACTGACATTGCCTACAAAACCTTTGTGCAGAAGTGACTGTAAGGGTGTTTGTCCAACATGCGGTAAAAATTTAAATGAAGGAACATGCAATTGCGAGGAAGGCGGAAAAGATCCTCGTTTAGCTGTCCTGCGAAATTTAAAAATACAATAAAGCCAAAAGCTTAGTCAAGGAGATTGGAATGGCTGTTCAACAAAATAAAAAATCACATTCTAAAAAAGGTATGCGTCGTTCTCACGACCGTGTTGCAAAACCTGCAGTGATTTATTGCTCTTGCGGTGCGCCTACTGTTCCTCATGCTGTTTGCCCAACATGCGGAAAATATAAAGGTCGCCAAGTAGAAGCAGTAAGCTCCAATGAAGAATAATAATATTTTGGCAGTGGACGCAATGGGAGGCGATTTTGGTCCTTCTGTTGTTGTCCCTGGAGCGTTATCTGCTGCTCAAAAGTGTGGAGCAAAAATTCTTCTCGTAGGGATTGAAAATGCCGTACGGGAAGTGATTGACACACTTCCTGAAAATTTAAAACAAGTTGACTTTTCTATTGTTCACGCGTCACAAGTTGTGGAAATGAATGAAAAGCCATCTGATATTTTACGCCAAAAGAAAGATTCTTCTATCCAGGTTGCGTGCCGGCTTGTGAAAGAAGGAAAAGCCCACGCTGTCATCAGTGCCGGACATTCCGGTGCATGTGTGGCGTGCGGCATGTTCATTATTGGAAGAATACCCGGTGTTGAGCGTCCTTGTTTAGCCACCATTATGCCTTCTAAAACAACTCCGCGATTAATTTTAGATGTTGGTGCCAATGTTGAGTGCAAGCCCTATTATTTATTCCAGTTTGGGTTAATGGGCTCTGCCTTTGCACAGGATATTTTAGGCTATGCAGAGCCTCGAGTTGGGATTTTAAGTATTGGCGAAGAAGAAGGCAAAGGCACAAATACGGTGAAAGAAGCCTATGACCTTTTAAAGTCCGCGAATAACATTAATTTTGTCGGCAATGCTGAAGGTCGTGATATTTTTATTGGTGATGTTGATGTTGTCGTGTGTGACGGCTTTGTTGGCAATGTCGCTTTGAAATTGAGCGAAGGTCTTGCTCTTTCTCTTATTGATATTTTAAAAGAAGAGTTGTTAGGCAATGGGTTAATGCCTAAAATTGGTGCCTTTTTAGCAAGAAAAGCATTCAAAAATCTTGCCAAAAAAATTGATTATTCCGAATATGGCGGAGCGCCTCTTCTCGGTTTGCAGGGTATCAGCTTTGTCTGTCATGGTTCCAGTAATGCAAAAGCCATTGAAAATGCCGTGCTTATGGCAAATACCTATATTGAAAAAGATACCCATAATCGTCTTTTGGCAATCCTTAAAGAAAATGAAGAATTGACGAGTTTTGCTCGTTCCTCTGTGTAACGTATTGTATCATGAATGTTAACTGTCATATTTCCGGACTTGGGGTAAGTGTGCCTGATAAAATTCTTACCAATCAAGATTTGGAAAAAATAATGGATACAAGTGACGAATGGATAGTGACGCGCACAGGTATTAAAACTCGCCATATCGTTAAAGACAACGAAAATATTTCTGATTATGCTTTTCTTGCTGCAGTCAAAGCCATAGAAGAAGCACAAATTTCTTTTTCTGAAATAACCCATGTACTTGTTGCAACCTGTACACCGGAAACGCTTTCTCCCAGTGTTGCCTGCGTATTAGCGGAGAAACTCGCTCTTTCAGCCTATTCCGGTTTGCAGCTCATATCTTCGCATAATCCCGGTCTTGTTTGTCTTGATTTTAATGCTGCCTGTTCCGGCTTTGTTTATGGCTTGGAACTCGCCCGGGCTTTTTTAGCATTAAATCCTCATGCCACTATTTTACTTGTCGCGGCTGAATGTCTTTCCCGAAAAATGAATTATCAGGACAGAAGCACCAGTATTTTATTTGGTGACGCAGCGGGCGCTTGTATTATCAGCGCCAAAGGCAATGCTCTTTTTCGTCTTCTTGATGTGTCCGTTGGTGCAGACGGAGATTATAAGGATTTAATCCGTATTGGCGGCGGAACAGATAAAAAAGTGCAGGTCGGGGATACCATTTCGGAAGATTTCTTTTTAACCATGCAGGGCAGGGAAGTTTTTAAATATGCAGTACGCGGCATGGCGCAGGAAAGTTTAAAATTATTGCATAAAAACGCATTACAGGCAGAAGATATCGATTTATTTATTGCACATCAGGCAAATCTTCGTATTATCGACGCAGTGCGGGAACGTTTGCAGCTTCCCCAAGAAAAAGTTTTTACTAATTTAGATAAATATGGCAATACGTCAGCGGCATCCATAGTGCTGGCAATGGCAGAGGCAAGGGAACAGGGGATTTTAAAAAAAGGACAAAAAATAGTATTGACGGCATTTGGTGCCGGGCTCACATGGGGCTCAGCTCTTCTTGCATCATAAAAAAGCGCCTTTAAAAAATTTCAAATAAGTAAAATTTTAGCTTGAAAAAATATAAAATCTGTTTTAATATTTGTGAATAAATTGATACTATAGAGTATGATTATGAGTAATGAATTAGTTTCTACAGCTCTTGTTACTGGAGCCTCACGGGGAATTGGCAAAGCTATTGCCCTTACCCTTGCAAAAGACGGTTATCAAGTTTATCTTACCTATGTTTCAAAGCCGCAGGAAGCAGAAAGCGTTGTTCAGGAAATTATCTCCCAAGGGGGATGTGCAAAAGCATTTTGCCTCAATGTTGGCGATGGTGAAGCCGTCAGCAAATTTTTTCAGGAAGAAATCAAAGACAAAGTCCGTTTAGATGTTTTAGTCAATAACGCAGGTATTACCAAAGATGGTTTAATTCTTCGCATGAAAGATGAAGATTTTAATGCTGTTATTGACATTAATTTAAAAGGTGCTTTTACATGTCTGAGAGAAGCAACAAAAATAATGGCAAAGCAGCGCGGCGGTCGTGTTGTCAACATTGTTTCTGTTGTCGGTCTTATGGGCAATGCTGGACAAGCTAACTATGCTGCTGCTAAAGCTGGTCTTATCGGTATAACAAAATCCGCTGCAAAAGAATTTGGCTCCCGTTCCATTACTGTCAATGCTGTTGCTCCCGGTTTTATTGAAACAGATATGACAGCAAAACTTCCGGAAGATGTGAAAGCGAAATATGCTGAAGCTATCCCGCTCGGTTGTTTTGGTTCTGTTCAAAATGTAGCCGATGCCGTATCATTTTTAGCTTCTGACAAAGCTGCATATATTACTGGTCAGGTACTATCGGTTAACGGTGGTCTCTATTGTTAACTAAAAAATAAAAACCCGTTTGGAGGGAATATGTCTGTTGAAGCAAAAATTAAAACAATTATCAAAGATCAATTAGGTGTTTCTGAAGAAGAAGTAAAAATGGATGCATCTTTTGTTGAAGATTTAGGTGCTGACTCTCTTGATTTGACTGAGCTTATCATGGCTATGGAAGATGCCTTTGATTGCGAAATTAAAGATGAAGATGCACAAAAGATTTTAAAAGTTCAAGACGCTATCGACTACGTAAAAAAACATGTAGGCGAATAATTTTGCAGGACGCCTCAGGGCGTCCTCTTTTTTATACAAAAAAATGAGGATATAAGATGTCTAGAAAACGTGTTGTCGTTACAGGTATTGCTGCCATTACCCCGTTGGGACTTGATGTGAAAAACACATGGGAAGGAATTTTGGCAGGAAAATCCGGTATTAAAAAAATTACAAGTTTTGATACCACCGGTTTTGATACTGATATTGCAGGAGAAATTCCTGATTTTAATCCAGATACTTATATTCCGGCAAAACAAAGCAAACGCATGGATAGATTTACTCAGTTTTCCGTATGCGCCGCAATGCAGCTTATGGAAAATTCAGGGTATAAAGTAACTGACGAAAACGCTGATCGGCTCGGAGTTATCATCGGTGTCGGGCTTGGCGGTTTGAACACTATTGAAATGTTCCATTCAAAACTGCTTGAAGCCGGTCCGTCCCGTATTTCACCTTTCTATATCCCCATGCTTATTTCCAATATGTCACCGGGACAAATTGCCATTATGGTCGGCGCTAAAGGTCCCAACTATGTGCTGACCAGTGCCTGTGCTTCTGCAACCCATTCCATTGGAGCTGCTTATACTGAAATTGTCATGGGTCGCTGTGACGCCATGATTACCGGCGGAGCGGAATCCACCATTACTCCCATGGGTATTTCCGGCTTTACTTCCATGAAAGCTCTTTGTACCAAGTATAATGATACTCCCGAAAAAGCTTCCCGTCCTTTTGATGCTGAACGCGGCGGCTTTGTTATGGGCGAAGGGGCAGGTTTGCTGCTTTTGGAAAGTTTAGAGAGTGCCCTTGCCCGTAATGCACATATTTACGCTGAAGTTGTTGGCTTTGGCGCTTCTGATGATGCCAATCACATGGTTGCCCCTCTTGAAAGCGGTGCAGGCATGGCTCTTTCCATGAAGCGTGCTCTTGAAGATGCAAATGTTGCTCCCCATGAAATTGACAGTATCAACGCCCATGGTACCTCAACCCATGCTAATGACGAAGCAGAAACAAAAGCTATTAAGCAAGTTTTTGGTGAGCATGCGAAAGATATTGCCATTTGTTCCAATAAATCCCAATTGGGACATTTGCTTGGCGCAGCAGGTGGGGTTGAAAGTGTTATTTCCGTGTTGACCCTTGAAAGCGGAACTGTTCCGGGAACTCTCAATCTTGAAAATCCCGACCCCATGTGTGATTTAAATTATATGGCTCACGGACCGAAAAAACTTGATCCCAAATATGTTCTTTGCAGTAATTTTGGCTTCGGCGGTACAAACGCAAGTATGCTCTATAAACGTTATGAAGCATAATTTTTATTGCTAAAATTTTGATAAAACGCTATAAATGAGTTTCACTGTTTATAGCGTTTTTTTTAATAATTATGAGGAGTTTAGCCATGCAGAATATTATTTCCCAAGACCCAAGAATTGCAGAAGCAATTTACAATGAAAATAGACGTCAGGTAACCAAATTGGAACTGATTGCGTCAGAAAACTTTGTGTCCAATGCTGTCCGTGAAGCACAGGGGTCCATATTAACCCATAAATATGCTGAAGGATATCCTTCCAAGCGCTATTACGGCGGCTGCGAATATGTTGATATTCCTGAAACCATTGCGCAGGAACGTGCTATGGAAATTTTTGGCTGTAACTATGTAAACGTGCAGCCTCATTCCGGCAGTCAGGCAAATATGGGTGCCTATTTTGCCATTGCCAAACCTGGAGATACGATTTTGGGTATGGATTTATCCCATGGGGGACATTTGACCCATGGCAGCCCTGTAAACTTTTCCGGTAAGCTTTTCAATATTATTTTCTATGGTGTGGATAAAGAAACCGGCAGAATTGACTATGATAAATTAGAAGAAATTGCCCATGAAAAGAAACCGCAAGTTATTGTAGCAGGGGCGAGCGCCTATTCCCGTATCATTGATTTTGAACGGTTCCGCAAAATTGCCGACAGTGTAGGCGCCAAACTTATGGTCGATATGGCTCATATTGCAGGGCTCGTTGCCGCAGGTTTACATCCCTCTCCTGTTCCTCATGCACATATAACAACCACAACAACTCACAAGACCTTGCGCGGTCCCCGCGGCGGTATGATTTTAGCAAACAGCACTGAAGAAAATAATATGGCAAAAACCATTAACAGCCAAATTTTCCCCGGTATCCAAGGCGGACCTCTCATGCATGTTATTGCTGCAAAAGCTGTTGCCTTTGGTGAGGCTCTTCACCCTGAATTTATCGAATACCAAAAGCAAGTTGTAAAAAATGCCGGCCATTTGGCAAAACGTCTGCTTGACGCCGGCTATGACATTGTTTCCGGCGGTACAGACAACCACTTGATGCTCTTGGATTTAACCAATAAAGATATTACGGGTAAAGATGCAGAACATGCCCTTGATAAGGCAGGCATTACAGTGAATAAAAATACCGTTCCTTTTGAAAGCCGTTCACCCTTTGTTACAAGCGGTGTGCGTATCGGTACGCCTGCACTCACTACCCGCGGCATGAAAGAAAAAGAAATGGATCAGGTTGCTGAATGGATTATTGATGTCCTTGCCCATGTCACCGATGATGCACACTTAGAAAAAATTAACCGCGCTGTTGCAGACTTTGCCAGCCGTTTCCCATTGTTTGCGTATTAATTTTAATTTTATTTTCTTTTTTCTTGGGAGGGATTATCCCTCCCAAACCCACCAAATTCAAAACCGTTATACGTTGTCATGTATAACGGTTTTGTTGTGTGTGGGGATAATTGGTTTTATTGCTGTATCATTATTTGCCTTTTTCTTTCTTTCTGCGGGTCTTGAAAGAGTTTTCAGCAAGCCAGCCAAGTTCATGCAATTCCATATCGACAGTATGGAAGAGGGTATTTTTGGGGAAAGAGCCTGATTTTGAGCGTTTTCCTGCCGGAATACCGGTTAAAAGCTCCAGAGCTTCGGTTACATGGCTGACGGGATAAATGGCAAACATGCCATTTTCAACTGCATTGCGTACTTTTTCATTGAGCATGAGGTGCTCAATATTATCTTTTGGAATAATAACACCTTGTTTGCCGGTAAGCCCTCTTTGTTCACAAAGTTTGAAAAATCCTTCAATTTTTCTGGTTACTCCGCCAACAGCCATAATATCACCAGCCTGACTGACAGCACCGGTCATGGCAAGGCTCAAATTGATTGGAGTTTTGGAAATAGCAGAAAGCAGCGCCACAAGTTCCGCACCGGAAGCAGAGTCGCCTTCAATGCCATTGTAACTTTGTTCAAAGCAAAGGCTTCCTGTCAGCACAAGAGGTTTATTTTGTGCAAATTGCGCAACCAGATAACTTTTTAAAATCATCATGGCTTTGGTATGAATTGGTCCCGCAAGTTCGGATTCCCGTTCAAGGTCAATAATTCCGCCATGTCCAACGCCCACAGTACAGGAAATCTGGTGAGGAAGCCCAAATTCAAATTGTCCTGCATAGGTGACAGATAAGCCGTTCACTCTGCCAACCCCATAGCCTGATGTTTGGATTTTAATCATATCCCTGTTGTATTCTTCCATGAAGAGTTCTTCAATATAGGCAGAGCGGTGCATTTTTTCATAATAGGCTTTATAAACATAGTCTTTGCCTACCATGTCTTTTTTGTCGATACTTGCCAAGGCTGAAGCTTCGATCATGGTTTCGCGGATAAGCGGGAATTTGAGAGTAATTTTTGTATGGTCTTCGCACACAAGGGTAGAATAATCGACCAAGGTTGCAAGCGCTTCTCTGTCAAAAGGAAGCAGGTTGGATTCTTCAATAATATGGGCAAGATTGTGCAGCCATGCTTTGATATTTTGTGCGTTTCTTTCTGTATCAAGACTCATTTGGGCTTTAATTTTGAACAATTTGGAAAATCTATCATCATTTTCCAGTAAGGTTTCATAAATCTGATCAGTTCCAATGAGAATAACTTTTAAATCCAAATCAAGCGCATCCGGGGAAATGGTTTTGGTTTTGATAAGTTCGTTGCTGTCGTCTTCAACTTTACTTTTTTGAGCACGAAGCACACGCATTAAACCATCCCATGCACTGGGGTGAGCAAGGATATCTTCAATATGAAAAGCCAAATAGCCGCCGTTTGCTCTATGTACGGAACCTGCTTTAATTAAGGTAAAGTTGGTGGATAAAGCCCCCATTTCCGATTCTCGTTCAATACAGCCAAGCACATTGAAAAAGGTCGGGTGGCTTTCAAAAATAACAGGAGCACCTTTGAGATTGCTGTTATCAACAAAAAGATTGAGTTCATAACGGGATAAATTATGTTCCTGTGCCGGAAGCGCGGGGAGTGTCAGTTCTGCAAGGCTCAGAGGAATAGGTGTTTCTTTGGCCAAGAATAAATCCATATTCTCAATCATGTCTTTATACATGTTTTCAAAAAAAGTCTTTATGCTTTCCTCGTATTTTCCTGCATGGCTGCAAAACTTTTCCTGAAAAGGAGTAAAATATTTATGCAAAACATCAACCATGACTTCTTTATCAAGTTCTTTTTGATTTTGTTTATAATCACGTTCTGCTTTACTCAACTTTTTAATAACGGCGGTCATGCTGTGGAGCAAATGATCGCTTTTGCGTTTGATAGCAGAGCGGATATTAACGTCTAACATCTCAAAGTCTTCATCGCTGAGACGTTTTCCTTCAATTAACGGATAAAGAGTAAGGCTGCCCTGTTCGTCAATATCTAAGTTAAAACCTTGTTTTTCAGCAATAGTATCCATTTCGTGGATAAAGCTTTCACGGATTTTTTGGAAATTGGATAAAAGAGCCTGCCGTTTTTTTTCATAGGCATGAGTTTCAAAACGCAAAGGAATTTCTTTTTTAATTTGCAGCAAAATCTTAGCAAGTTCTGACTTTAAAATTTTTCCTTGTCCTGCAATAACTTTTAATAAAATGGGATTGTCTTCATTTTCAAAGTTATTGACATAAAGCAAGTCCGGCGGTGTTTCTTTTTTAAGGGCAATGGGTTTGAGAAACTGGGAAAGCATATAGGCTCTGCCAAGATCACTGTCTCCGGCTAAATAAACATTATATCCATTGTCTTTAATATTTAACGCAAGGGTAAGGGCGTTTACTGCACGGGGCTGAGAAAAATCTTTTCGCAAAGATTTGGGAATATCGCTGCTTGTTTCCCAAGGGATTTTTTTTGCATCAAAAGATGTATACAGTTTATTTGCCGGAAGTGGGGTAATTTTGCTCATTTTAATTCCTCTGCATATACTTGTTCAAGAATTTCTTTTCCGCCATTTTCTAAAATTTTTCTGGCGACATTTTCACCCAATGCAATGCGGTTATCAACGCTGTCTTCCAGTGTATAGCGGATAATTTTACTTGCATTCGGTTCTGCCACAAGCCCTTCCAAAACAAGGGTATTACCGTTTAATTGTGTATGGGACGCAATGGGAACCTGACAGCCGCCGTCAAGTGTTTTGAGAAAAGCCCGTTCAGCCTCAACACAAATTTGCGTTTCTTGGTGATTGAGAAAAGCAATAAGGTCAATAATATCTTGTCTGTCTTCACGGATTTCAATCCCCAATGCTCCCTGTCCGCAGGCTGGCAAAAATTGTGGAGCAGTGAGGGGAACTTGATACGGAACCGATAATCCCAAACGTTTAATGCCTGCTGATGCTAAAATAATGGCGTCAAATTCTCCATTAAGCATTTTATTGATACGTGTCTGCACGTTTCCGCGAAGCATTTTTATAGATAAATCCGGACGGAGCGCTAAAATTTGTGCCTGCCTGCGCAGACTGCTTGTGCCCAAAACTGCATTTTGCGGTAATTCTCCGATATTTTTGTAGTTTTTGGAAAGAAAAACATCATATCTGTCTTCACGTTCAGGGATGGCTCCCAATATCAGTCCTTTAGGAAGAACCATGGGGACGTCTTTCATGCTGTGCACAGCTAAATCTGCATTACCGCTCAGGAGTGCATCTTCAATTTCTTTGACAAAAAGCCCTTTTCCTCCGACTTTAGCCAGAGGAACATCTAAAATGATATCTCCTTTTGTTTTAATAATGCTTAATTCTATTTCTAACTCTTTATATTTATTTTGTAAAAGTTCTTTGATATGATTAGCCTGCCATAGGGCTAATGCACTGCCGCGTGTTGCAATAGTAATTTTTTTCATTGATAATCCTTAACATACCAAATAATGCGGATTAATGTCCGCATGTTGCACAAGATCCGCCGGAACAGCCTGCACAGCCGCCTGAAGGCTGGGATGACATGCTTGGAATATCAAGAGCAGAACCGCTTGATTGTCTGTTTCTGCAAGGTCTTGAAATAAGTTTTTCCGTGTTACGGCTGGAACAATGCGGACAAGGAGGTAATTCGGTTTGGGAAAAAACAAGTTCTTCAAATTCGGTATCACAATTTAAACAATGAAATTCATAAAGAGGCATAGTAACTCCCTATAAAAATTTTTTTGGAGTATACAGGAAAGAGTTTAACTTTTCAATATAAACTCGGCAAAGTTTAAAATTAATTTATTTTTTGCTGATATTGACAAAAAATGAAATTATATGCTTTAAGAAAAACATGAGGTTAAAAATGAAGAAGCGTGTTTTATTTGCCATTTGTTTGCTCTGTGCATTATTTGTTACTCCTGCCTATGCTCTTGAAGAAAAACTGGAGTTTATGGAAGTTGCTCTTCCTTTAAACTGGGAAGTCACGAAGTCTACGAAAGAACAGGCTGTACTTGAAAATAAATCCCAGCAAGCTACGTTTATTGTCAAAAAAATTTCTGTTTACAACATAAGTTTAGAAAGTTATGCACGGGCAATTATGAAAGCCTATGCCGGTTATAATTTCACCAAACGTACAAATTCCATATATTATTTTGAGCACTTATATGGATATCGAAATGCGTGGACATTAGTGGAATATTATAAAGGACGAAAGGATATGCTGATTACAAAAACAGGAATTGGGGAGAGTTCCGATTTTGTGTTTATCATGGATTCCATACGCTTAAAGTAAAATTTACAAAAATGTAAAATACGTATAAATTTTTCTTTCTTTTTTTGGCATTTTTTTCTCTTTTTTTATAAAAATTTTTTTCACAAGATATATTTTTCTAGACTATTATCAGTATTTATTTTATAGTGCCTTCAGTTTAGGGAATTTTTCATTTTTGAAAAATTATTTTGTTTAACAATATAAAAGTATTTTTTTTGGAGTTGAAATGAAAAAGATTTTATCTTCAATGTTTTTAGCTTTATCTTTGATGATTGGTCAAGCAGGGGCTGCAGATGACGCAATTGTGATTGCTACAAACCCAACTTGGCCTCCCATGCAGTTTATTGACATGGATAAAAAAATTATTGGTTTTGAAATTGATCTTCTTGACGCAATTTGTGAAGCTGCAAACATTAAATGCACATGGAAAAATGCTACATGGGAAGGCATTTTCGGTGAAATTGAATCTCATAATGCCGATGTTATTGCTTCTTGTGTAACCATTACTGAAGCCCGTCAGAAGAAATACCTCTTCTCAGAACCGGTTTATAATATTGTTCAAGCTCTTGTTGTTCTTAATGACAGCCCGATTGCAAAGCCTGAAGACTTGAAGGGCGGAAAGAAAGTTGGTATCCAAATCGGTACAACTGCCGGTGAAGCGCTGAAGAAAATTGATGCTGATTATGAACTTGTAACCTATGATGAAGTGGGGCTTGCTCTTGAAGACTTGGCAAACGGACGTCTTGACGCTGTTATGTGCGATGACCCTGTTGCTAAATATTATGCCAGCCAAAAAGAAGGTTACAAAGGTAAAATGAAGATTGCATTTACCAGTCAAGATGCAGAAGTCATTGGTTTCTTAGTTTTGAAAGACAATACTGCTCTTATGGATAAACTTGCTGCCGGATTCAAAACAATTAAAGAAAATGGCAAAGAAAAAGAAGTCCACACCAAATGGTTTGGTGAATTTTAATTGCTGATATTTGCATAATATAAAAAAGCGGCTTCACATGAGGTCGCTTTTTTTATGTCCAAGTGTAATACTATGACAAAAAATAAATGCTTTGTTATAGTTTACGGTTGATTTTATAACTACGAAATATAATTATAAGATTTTCTTTTTATGGGGGAAATGATTTCCCCCATACCCCCGTATTGCTTGTTTTTCTTTCAGAAAAACAAGAAGATATGTTTTATAAGTGATTGGTTATCAACCTCTTTCTATAACAGAGCAAAAATAAATTATTTTAAGTCGTTATCCATTTTAAATTGAAAATAGGTATGATATTCACTCATTAAATGGTGAGAGAGAAGTTCCACAAGATTATCAATGGAAGGTTGTTTTATTGAGCTTGCTTCTGTTTCCGGAAAAAAAACAGGATAGTCACGTAAAAAACCCAGTGTGGTATTGATAAGCATAAAGGCACTCAGCCTTGCCCGTGAGGGATTGATGGCATTGGTTGCTTTATTGATAATGACTTCAATGCTGGCAATAAGAGGGGAAAACACATCACGGTACACTGTAATATTATAGGTATTTTTTTCATTGATATTTTGTAAAAGAAAGAGGGCATGCCCCGCAACCTGTTCCATACCGATAAATTTGATAGCCAGTGCGTTAATTTCGTTTGCTAATTCCTGAAAAAGCTTTTCGCCTTCCATATTGCCTTTTGCAAGGTTTTCAAGTTTTATGACAGAAGGGGTCAGCATTTCCATAAGACGATTTTTTACCCTGAGGATAGCCGCTTCATAAAGTCCCTGTTTTCCGCCAAAATGAAAGGTGATAAGACCGAGATTGCATTTCGCTGCTTCTGCCAGAGCCCGAGTATTGGTTGCTTTGTATCCATATTGCCCAAAAAGGCGGATTGCTTCAATGACAAGTTTTTCCCGTGTTTGCTCGCCTTTAAGCTTTCGTTGATCTGTTGTTTTTTCAATCGGCTGTGTTTTTTTCATTATCGTTTTCATCTCAAAGTAATTATTTTTTCTTGAAAAATAGTTTTTTTTTATAATGATGTCAATAAATTAATGTTAATCACATTCGTATTATTGCAAATAAACAAAAAGTATTATACAGTAAGCAAAACCGAGGGTATTAATATGAAAGAAAGTAATAAGGCTCAAGAATTATTGGATATTATTCAAAAATCAAAGCATGTTGCCGTACTGACAGGGGCAGGTATTTCCACATTGTCAGGCATACCCGATTTTCGTGGTGTCGGCGGTTTGTATTCCCGCAAGGATATTGATGCAAATAAACTTTTTGATATCCATTATTTTAGAAAAGATCCAAGTTATTATTATAAAAATACCCGTAATTTTTTGTATGAAGTTGCAGCTAAGCCCAATATTGTGCATGAAACATTGGCAAAAATGGAACAAAAGGGCTTGATAAAAGCTGTTATTACACAAAATATTGATTTGCTGCACCAAAAAGCAGGATCAAAAACTGTATTTGAACTGCACGGCTCACCTATGAAACATTATTGTCTGTCATGTGGCAAAGAATTTGATTTTGATACTGTTCTTTCCATGATACAGGAAAAAGAAGTGCCATATTGCCCCCATTGCGGCGGAATTATCAAGCCTAAAATTGTTTTTTTCGGGGAATCTCTGCCTGAATATGATTTAGACAATGCTGAATATCATGCCCGGCACGCGGATTTTCTTTTGGTGCTTGGCACAAGTTTAACCGTATATCCCGCGGCTGCAATTCCGGAAATTACCCACAGGGCAGGGGGGAAGCTTGGCATAGTCAATGCTTCACCAACCTATATTGATAGTGTTGCCAGCTATAAAGCAAACGATTTAGGAGAAATTTTTGAAAAGCTTAATGCTTTGCTTTAATAAAATTATAAAAAGGATTATATATGAATAATTTAACACCCCGTGAAATTGTTAATGAATTAGATAAATATATTGTTGGACAGGAGCAGGCAAAAAAAATGGTGGCTATTGCTGTGCGCAACCGTTGGCGCAGGCAAAAACTGGAACCGGAAATGCGTGATGAAATTGCCCCTAAAAATATTATTTTAATGGGACCTACGGGGGTGGGGAAAACAGAAATTGCCCGCAGACTGGCTAAACTGACAGGAGCCCCTTTTGTTAAAGTAGAAGCAACAAAATATACCGAAGTTGGTTACGTTGGACGTGATGTGGAGTCAATGATACGTGATTTACTCGATATCGGGATTAAACTTATACGCGATGAAGAAAATCAACGGGTAAAAGCTCAGGCTGAAAAAGCGGCGGAAGAACGTTTGCTGGATCTGTTGCTGCCCCATAATCCCAGTGAGGGAAACCGTGAAACAACGCGGGAAAAACTGCGTAATTTATGGCATTTGGGACATTTGGACAACCATGAGGTAGAACTGGAAGTCAAAGAAACCTCTCCGCAAATAGATATGTTTGCCATGCCCGGTATGGATCAAATTGGCGATCAGATAAAAACCCTTATGGGTAAAATATCTCCTGCAAAAACACAGCGTAAGCGTCTGAAAACAAAAGCTGCCTACAATATTTTATTGCAGCAGGAATCGGATAAGCTTATTGATGAAGACAAGCTCATTGAAATTGCTAAAGAGCGTGTGGAGCAAAGCGGTATTGTTTTCATTGATGAAATTGATAAGGTGGCAAGTTCTGCAAATTCCCAAAGAAGCTCGGAAGTTTCCCGTGAAGGTGTGCAGCGGGATTTATTGCCCATTGTTGAAGGAAGCACGGTTAATACAAAATACGGTATGATAAAAACAGACCATATTTTATTCATTGCCGCCGGCGCATTTCATTTCAGCAAACCTTCTGATTTAATTCCTGAACTGCAGGGACGTTTTCCTTTGCGGGTGGAATTGCAGCCCCTTGGCAAAGACGAATTTTATCGCATTTTAACCGAGCCTGATAATTCCCTGCAAAAGCAGTATACAGCACTCTTACAGACAGAAGATGTGCAGCTTTCTTTTACGGAAGACGGTTTACTAGAAATTGCAGGTTTTGCAGAAGAAATCAATGCGGAATCAGAAAATATCGGCGCAAGACGTTTATATACCATTCTTGAAAAAATCCTTTCTGATATTTCTTTTGAAGCACCGGAACGAAAGTATCAGCATATTGTCATCAACAAAGACTATGTCAACGAACACTTGGATGATATTCGGGAAAACAAGGATTTGAGCCAATATATTTTATAAGGAAAAGATACTTTTTTTGAGCAAATATGAAAAAGTATGTCACTGTTCACCTTACGGGCATGAGCCATGATGGGCGTGCTGTCGGAAAAATAGAAGAAAATTCCCCCTATCGGGGGATGGCGGTTTTTGTGGAAAATGCTCTTCTCGGGCAAACAGTACGGGCAGAAATTACAGCTCAAAAAAAGAATTATCTTGTTGCTCAGCCGGTTGAAATTATACTGCAATCTCCTTTTGCAACTACCGGCATATGTCCGCATCAAAAAGAATGCGGCGGCTGTGCATGGCAAAATTTGGCGTATGAAAAGCAGGTACAGGAAAAAGAAACACAAATCAAAAATGCTTTGAAACGGCTGGGGAAAGTACAGGATGTTGAACAATATTTTTATCCTTTGCTTTCTCCTTTCTCTCATGGAAATTCTACACTTTTTTACCGCAATAAAATGGAATTTGCCTTTTCCTTGCAGCATGCAAAGCTAAAACTTGGCTTGCGCAGAAAAAACAGCCATGAACTGGCGGAAGTGACGGACTGTCAATTGCAAAACCCTCATGCCATGAAAATTCTTGCGCTTTTGCGTTCTCAATTACAGAATTTTCAGTATGATTTTTATCGTTATGCCGTACTGCGTTTTTTTCAAAATACATGGACAGTGGAGCTTATTACATACCCATACTCAAAGCAGCATAGAAAAGAAGAAGAGCAAAGCATTGCAGCCTGTTATGAAGCATTAAAAAATGATATTGCAGGGTTGGTGCACAGTGAGCGCAAAGCGAAAACCGACATTGCCTATGGAGAAAAAATTGTTCGGGAATTTGGCAACACTATGCTTTTTGAGACATTAGCTGTTGCCGGAAGACAACTGCAATTTAAGCTTGGCAATTCTGCGTTTTTCCAAGTCAACTCCAAAATGGCAGAAGTCCTCTATCAAGTGATTTATGATTTTGCGGCTTTGGTACTGCCGCAAAAAAATGCGCATATCTGGGATTTTTATTGCGGCATTGGCTCCATTGGCTTGTCGTTGGCTGGTCTGTGCCTTGAAAATAAGAAAAATTTTTCTTTAGAATATGTGAAAGGACTTTCTGTTACTGCCCCTGACTATTCCTATAAAAAGCCTTTTTTGCTTGGAGTTGAGGTGATAGAAAAAGCCATTGATTTGGCAAAAGAAAATGCTCAATTTAATCAATGTGATTTTGCAAAATTTGCCTGTGCCGCAAGCAAAAAGCTGCAAACATTTTTTAAACAATTTTCTTTGCCCAATTTGCTTATTTTAGATCCGCCCCGTGCCGGCATTGAAGATGAAGCAATTTCCGCCATTTTGCAATATGCACCGCAATTTTTAATTCTTGTTTCCTGCAATCCCACAACATTGGCTCGTGATTTGGCAAAACTTACCCAAAAGTATTCCATAAAAGCCATACAGGGAGTGGATTTATTTCCCCATACTCCCCATGTGGAAACAGTGGTGTTGCTGGAACGCTAACAACTTACAAATACGCAAGTTTCAATTTGCGTATCCGTTGCCAAGACGTCAGGATACGTTCTTTGGAAATTTTGCCTTCGCTGACAAGCTCTGCAACACAATTGTAGACTTGTTCGGGAAGTTTTGGATCGTATTTGAAATTATTGCTGAAAAGCAGAATATCGTTTCCGGCTGCAATTGCTCTGTAAATACTTTCTTTGAGGGAATAATGCTTTACAATGGCACCCATTTGCATATCGTCCGTAATCACCACACCGTCAAATTTCATTTTTTGGCGCAGCAGTTTTGTGATACAATTATAGGATAAACTTGCGGGAACAGTGTCCAGTTTTTGATGGTACACATGGGCAACCATAATCATGCCGTCATACTTTTTTTTGATAAATTCCGTATAGGGGAAAAGTTCCTTGTCTTGCCACGTATTGGTAATATCCGTAAATCCTTCATGGGTATCTTTTATGGCATTGCCGTGCCCGGGAAAATGCTTGATTGCGGGAATAATGCCGTTTTTCCGCATGGCTTTTGCATACGCATAGGCATGGTGAAAAGTTTTTAATCCTGTTTCATGAAAAGCCCTTTCTTTTCCGCCAATGGCAGGGGAGTTTGGATTATGCAAATCAACACTGGGAGCAAAATTTAAATTAAAACCACATTCTTTCAAGGTGACGGCAATATCGTCAGCCACCTGATAGGTGTATTCTTCCTTGTCAGTTTTTCCTAGGCTGTATGCTGTAGGGTAATTTTTAAACCCATTTTTTTCACTTAAACGCTGAACTTTGCCTCCTTCCTGATCAACGCCTATCAATAAAGGATAGGGACTGGTTTCTTGCAGTGAACGGGTAAGCTTGATAATTTGTTCTCTATTTGCCAAATTATAGGGCACAATATTGCCATGGGTATAAAAGAGAATAATACCCCCGACTTTGCCTTCTGCAAGCATTTTTCGTATTTCTGTATCTTCCGTAAGGCTTTGACCCCGCATGCCAAACATGAGCATTTGTCCTATCATAGCCTGCAAATTTCTATCTATTTTCTGAAATTTTTGTTCATTTTGCAGCTTGTCTTGTGTGTTTGCCAAACCGGAATGGGCAGAAAAAAAAGCCGTGATTGCAACGATAGTAGCAATAATAAATTGTTTCATATTAAATCCTTTCACACTCTTTTGGCTTTGAGTATACTTTTTTGTTGGCTTTGTAAATAATCTTTTGTATACTCAATTCACTTAAGTCCTATTCTTGCTTAACATCTTGAGGTTGTTATGAAAAAAGATATTTTGCACATAGTTTTGTTTTGTTGTCTGCTTTTTTTCTTTCCCTGCATTGTTTTTGCCCAACCGGCATTGAAAATAGGGGGAATGCCTGCTGCCGATTCTCTTTTGCTCTATGTGGGGGTTCAGGAAAAAGTTTTTGAAAAACATGGGTTATCCGTGGAAATTATCCCTTTTCAAAGTGCTATTGAAATGGGGGCAGCCATGCGCAGCGGAGCTATTGACGGGTATTTTACGTGTATTATTAATGCAACACTTCAACATTTATCCGGAACACCTCAAACTATTATAGCAACAACTTCTTATTCCCGTCCGGACCAACGGCATTTTGGACTTGTGGTATCCCCGCAAAAAAACATCACCTCTGTGGAAGAATTACAGGGCAAGACCGTTGCTGTGGGCAAGGATACTATTATTGATTTTTTATTGACGCAATTTTTAGCGAGCAGAAATCTTCCTGAAGACTATATTGAACGCCAAGATATCCGTTCTGTTGCCATGCGCTTGCAGCTTCTTATGGCAGGGCAAGTGGATACGGCTCTTTTGCCGGAGCCTCTTGTATCAACGCTGGAAGCCCGCGGGGCAGCAGTTTTGCTTGATGATACTAATTTACGTTTGCCCCTTGCAGTAATCAGTTTTGCCAAGGAAAAGTTAACTCCTGAAGTGTATACACAATTTCGGCAGGCATTAAATGAATGTGCCGATTTAATTAATCAATATCCTGAAAAATATAAAGAAACTATGCTTCACTGCAAGCTTTTATCACAGGACGGCAAAGACGCGTATACAATGATCGGTTTTGATAAAAAAAATACACCGTGCTATCTTCCGACTGAACAGGAATTGGATTTATATTTTACGTGGTTATATGATAGAAAATTAATACATACCAAACCTCTTGCCACAGAGTTATTACCCAATTTTTAATATGCCGCATACGCTTTCTTCTCCTTTGGAACAGTATCAGGCAGGCATAAACGTGCAAGGCTTGTCAAAACAGTACGGCACGGTTTCAGTGCTTGAGAATATTTCCTTTTCCGTGTTATCCGGGAAAAGTTTGTCCGTTATCGGGAAATCCGGGTGCGGGAAAAGTACTTTGCTGACACTTTTGGCTCAATTGCAGGACTATCAGGCAGGCAGAATAGAATTTACCGCTCATTCCGGTGAATCGTTTTTAAAAGTTCATAAAAGAATGCCCCGTTTATCCTATGTATTGCAGGAATACGGGCTTTTCCCTTGGAAAAATGCAACGGAAAATCTTATGCTTCCTTTACAGCTGGCAAAATGTGCGAAAGATTATATGCAGGAACAGGTTGCGTTAATGCTGCAGGAATTAGGGCTTACAGGGCTTGAAAAGCGGTATCCGCAGGAGCTTTCCGGCGGGCAAAAACAACGCCTTGCCCTTGGCAGAGCATTGATTTCCAAGCCGGAAATTATTTTGCTGGATGAGCCTTTTTCCAGTGTGGACGCCATTAACCGCGAGAATTTGCAAAATTTGATTTTATCCTTATGGGAAAAATATCGGTTTACCTTTGTGCTTGTTACGCATAGTGTCAGCGAAGCGGTATATTTGGGAGGAAATATTTTGTCCTTGTCAAAAGCCGGCGAAAGGCGAAATTCTCACTATACCCTTTATGAAAATCCCTATTTTGCAGAGGAAAATATCCGCGATAAAAAAGAATATTTTGAACTTTGCAAAATTATTCATCATTCTTTACAAAAACCCTTCGCAGAGACACTATGAAAAACGTCGCTTACTGCATAAAATATTGTTTGACCCTTGCATGTATTCTTTTGCTTTGGCATATGGGAGCGCTGTATTTTGGTGAATTTATTTTGCCAAAGCCAGTGCATGTTTTCTCCTTTATGGGGGATTATTTGCTGACCCATGAATTTTGGATTCATTTTGGAATAAGCTCTTATCGTGTCTGTACCGCACTTGCTGTTTCTTTTCTTTTTTCTTTTCCGCTGGGGATATACATGGGGTATAAGAAACGTTTTGACAGCTTTTTTTCTCCTTTTGTTTTTATTACCTATCCCATTCCGAAAATTGTTTTTTTACCGCTTTTCTTTTTGATTATGGGTATTGGCGATTTTTCACGGATTTTCCTGATAGTGCTGACTGTTTCGTATCAAATTGTTGTGGTAACAAGAGCAAGTATTTTGCATCTTGACAAAAAATATTATTATTCCTTTAAATCACTGCTGCCTTTGCATATTGAGGGAACACCCAAAAAACATTATCGGCTGGAAAAACTTATGCATTTGCTTATTCCCTATGCCTTGCCTTCTGCGCTTACCGCCCTTCGCATTGCCTCCGGTACGGCAATAGCGGTCTTATTTATAACTGAATCCTTTGCAACGCAGGAAGGCTTAGGTTTTCTTATTATGGATTCTTGGGGAAGAGGGGATATGCTCCCCATGTTTACAGGCATATTAAGTCTTTGTTTTTTAGGTGTTTTTTTATATGAATTTTGTAATGGCATAGAATATTATTTTTGCAGGGGAAACAGGTTAAATGCAAAATAAATCTATTGTCTTTCTTGTAAAATATACGTATGATACGTTTATCATAGACAGTTGTGAGGGTATGGTATGGCAGTTACTGTAGGACAAAGAATAGAGGCTCGCTGCACACGGTGTAAAGATTTAATGGGGCATGTTGTTGTTTCCATGCTTAATGGTGAAATTGCAAAAGTGGAATGCTGCGCGTGCGGCAGTGTGCATAAATATTATCCTCCTGCAAAGAAAAAAGAAGAAACCGCAGCAAAACCTGTGCGGGTACGGGCAGGGGAAGAACGCTCTCAAGCTGTAAAAGAGTCAACACAAAGAAGTGCAAGAATTTCTGAACTAAAAGAAAAAGCTCCTGCAGCAGCAAAAGTTTCTGTTTCCAAATCAGAACGGGCAAATTTGAAAGCACTGGAAGAAATGCAGGCAAAATGGAAAGACAGAATGGTGAGCTATTCCGGTAATGCAAAACCCTATGCTATGGATTTGCTCGTGCATAAAGATGATTTTGTAGAGCATAGCGTTTTTGGGCTTGGAGTTGTTGTCGAAGTTTATCCTCCCAATAAGGCAGATATTCTCTTTTCTTTAGGAATAAAGAGTTTACGTTGTCAATGTGAATAATGTATTTATGCTTTGGTATGTTTAAGATTGATTTTTATAACGATTAGATTTAATTACAAAAATTTCCGGTAAATTTTTTATGGGGAAATGTTTTCCCGTACCCTTATATCGCTTATTTTTCTTTCAGAAAAACAAGCAGTTATATTTTGTAAGTGAAGGGATACTATTTATTTACCGACCGCTTTCTATAACAGAGTGTTTATTTATAGTATTGACGGACTAACAAAAAATGATTATTATCTAATTGAATGCTTTTGGAGGGTTTATGTTTGTTTTGGGTAATATCCTGCTTACTGTGGCAGGAAATCCAGGCTGATAACAATATATTCTTTTGTTGTATTTATTGCATGTATTTTGACATGGGTAAATGCAGATCCGTATAATCCTATTGTGCGTATCATTAATACCTTGACTGAACCTGTTTTTTACCGCATTAGAAAATATTGCCCCTTTGTGATGATTGGGGGGATTGATTTATCTCCCATTGTGCTGATTGTTCTGCTGCAGTTATTTGACGGCATTGTGATTGGCAGTTTATACGATTTGGCTATAACCTTAAAGGTTTAAATAGAGAAATTTAAATAAAAGTTAAAGGAGTGTGCTTATGCAAGCAGACGAAATTAAAAAAATTGAGGAATTGGCTCAAACCGACAGTCAAGTCAAAGAATTATATGAAAAGCACCTTGAATTAAAAAAAGTCATTCAAAAATTAGAAGAAAGACCTTTCCACACTCCGGCTGAAGAAGTTGAGTTGAAAACCCTCAAAAAAGAAAAACTGGAAGTTAAAACAAATTTATTAAGTTTGCTTGAAAGCAAAACAAAATAATATATTGTAACTTTCTAAAAACATTGAAAAAGAGAAAAACAACACTTGGAAAAAAAAGTGTTGTTTTTTTTTGTGTCTTTTGGCATAGTAACAACTTAACAATTCTATAAGGCAATGGTGTATAACTTTTGTGATTTCGAGGTATTTTATGGAAGAAATGACTGGTGCTGCAATTTTAATGGAATGCTTGAAACGGGAAGGTGTTGAAGTCATTTTTGGTTATCCTGGCGGTGCTGTCCTTGATCTATACCATGAAATGAGAAATCACCCGGAACTCCGTCATGTTCTTGTCCGCCATGAACAGGGAGCAGCCCATGCTGCTGACGGGTATGCCAGAGCTTCCGGGAAAGTTGGCTGCTGCATTGCCACAAGCGGACCCGGAGCAACAAATACGGTAACCGGAATTGCCACAGCTTTTGCTGATTCTATTCCCATGGTGGTGATTACCGGACAGGTTCATACCCATTTAATCGGGAATGACGCCTTTCAGGAAGTTGATATTGTAGGCATTACCCGTCCTTGTACAAAGCACAATTATCTGGTTAAAGATTTAACACAGCTGCCCCGTATTATCCGTGAGGCATTCCATTTGGCACGCTCCGGACGTCCCGGACCTGTTCTTGTTGATTTTCCAAAAGATTTAATGACAAAAAAAACGAAATTTATCTGGCCTGAAGACGTGCGTATGCGTACGTATAATCCTACCTATAAGCCAAATTTAAACCAGCTGCGCCGCGTTGCGGATTTAGTCTGCAAAGCGGAAAGTCCGGTTGTTATTGCGGGGGGCGGAGTCATTTCTGCGAACGCCAGCCAATTACTGCGCTATCTTGTCAGTTCCTATCAGCTTCCTGTAACCTGTACACTTATGGGACTTGGGGCAATCAGCACCCTTGATCCGTTCTATATTGGCATGCTTGGCATGCATGGCACCTATACTGCCAATAAAGCGGTCAGCAATGCAGATTTAATCCTTGCCATCGGCTGCCGTTTTGATGACCGTGTCACAGGTCGTTTGGATCATTTCGGAAAAAAAGCAAAAATTGTTCATATTGATGTTGATCCGACTTCTATCCGCAAAAATGTGCAGGTGGACGTTCCCGTTGTCGGGCATATTTATCCTGCTTTGCAGGAACTTTCTGAAATTATGGCAACAAAGCTGGAAAGCAATCCCATTGATTTCAAAGAAAAACATCAGTCATGGCTGGATGTTCTTTATGGCTGGAAAAAGGCTCATCCGCTTTTTTATTATACTCCCAAAGATGTGCTGCGTCCTCAGCAGGTACTTGAAGCCGTGCGTTTTATTTTGAATGATGACTATATTATTACCACTGAAGTGGGACAAAATCAAATGTGGGCAGCTCAGTTTTTAGCGTTCAAAGAACCAAGAACGCTCATTACTTCCGGCGGACTTGGTACTATGGGCTATGGACTTCCTGCTGCCATCGGGGCACAAATTGCCTTCCCTGATAAAACCGTTATCGATGTGGCAGGCGATGCCTCCATTCAGATGAATATTCAGGAATTAATGACAGCTGTTGCAAATAATCTGCCTGTAAAAGTTTTGATTTTGAATAACCAATATATGGGTATGGTACGCCAGTGGCAGGAATTTTTTTATGAAAAGAATTACGCCCATACCAATATGGAAGCGCAGCCTGATTTTGTAAAATTGGCTGAGGCTTATGGCGCGGAAGGGTACAGAATTAAAACTAAGGAAGATTTGAAAACGATTCTGCCGAAAGCACTGACTTCTAAGCATGCGGCAATTATTGATGTTGTTGTTGAGCGCGAAGAAAATGTTTATCCAATGGTACCTGCTGGTGCTTCTCTTGATGATATGCTTTTAGTTTAGGAGTTGATATGCGTAGAGTTTTATCTATTTTAGTGGAAAACGAACCCGGGGTACTTTCTCGCGTTGCAGGGCTTTTCAGCGGACGTGGCTTTAATATTGAATCTTTAAACGTTGCACCGGCGTTGGAAGACGGTGTTTCCCATATGACGGTGACAACATACGGCGATGAACAAATTGTTGAACAAATTATCAAGCAATTGCGTAAACTTGTTATTGTTATTAAAGTTGTTGATTTTATTGACCATACTCACGTAGAACGGGAAATGATGCTTGTGAAGGTTAATGCGGAAGAAACAAAACGGGAAGAAATTTTGCGTATTGTGGATATTTTCCGCTGTAAAGTTGTTGATGTCAGCATAAATGAATTTACCATTGAAGCAACAGGAACATACGATAAATTACAAGCAATTTTGAATTTATTAAGTCGTTTTGGCATAAAAGAAATTGCCCGCACCGGAACTGTGGCTTTAAAACGTGCAATGCAGCTTGATTAACAGGCAATGGTGTGGAATTTATTGATAATGGAATTGTTTTACGGATTGGGAAATTTCGTGAAACAGATTTATGGGTACGCTTGCTGACCCATAATCATGGCATTGTGACTGCGTTTGCTTTTGGCGGAAGCAGAAGCAGGCGCCGTTTTAGCGGGTGTTTGGACAGCTATAATTATATTACTGCAAGAATTGCCAGTTCTAAAAATGGGCAATTTATTAATTTGCAGGAAACAACCTTATTAGAGCAATTCCAAACCTTGCGGACGAATTTTAAACGACAGGGCATGGCAGCAAACTGCATACGCTTTGTTGAGGCGCTTGGGGTAACACCGGACGACAGCGAAAAGATTTTTTTATTGACAAAATCCATGCTTCGTCTCCTTAATGACGCAGAAACGGTAATGGCAATGCTGCCCATACTTTTTCGTTTACGCATTGTTGCAGAACAGGGATATTTATTAGATCCGAAATGCTGCGCCAGATGCGGAAAAGAATTAGAGGGCAATTCTGTCTTTTTAGTTTCTGAAGGGTATTTTACCTGCGCTTCCTGCAAACCTTCAGGAACTATGGGCTTGCTTGCTTCCCGGCAAACACGTGACATTCTCGATAATATCCAAGAATATTCACCTGAATATTGGGCATTGGAAAATGTGGACAGTGGAATTTTCCGGGAACTTGGAAGAATAATAGATGCACATATTCTTTACCATGTCGGGCTGGAATGGAATGACGGAAGTTTCCGTCACGGCTTTGCCTAGCGTGGAAAAATGATATTTAGTGAGGAGTTAAGTATGAATTTTCAAGATGTTATTTTAACCTTGCAGCAATACTGGGCAAAACAAGGCTGCGTCATTGTACAGCCAATGGATATCGAGTGCGGTGCAGGGACGTTTAACCCCTCAACATTTTTACGGGTTTTAGGTCCTGAGCCATGGAAAACAGCCTATGTAGAACCTTCCCGCCGTCCTACAGACGGAAGATACGGCGATAACCCGAACCGTTTGCAGCACTATTTTCAATTTCAGGTTATCATTAAACCTTCTCCTAAAAACATTCAGGAACTCTATCTGGGAAGCCTTCGGGCATTAAATCTTGACCCGGCTGAACATGATATCCGTTTTGTGGAAGATGACTGGGAATCTCCAACCTTAGGTGCATGGGGACTTGGCTGGGAAGTATGGCTTAACGGCATGGAAGTTACCCAGTTTACCTATTTTCAGCAAGTCGGCGGTATAGAATTAAGTCCTGTCAGTGTTGAAATTACCTATGGTTTGGAACGCTTGACCATGTATTTGCAGGGGAAAGATTCTGTTTATGATATTATGTGGAATGATCATGTGACCTATGGGCAGGTATATCACCAAAATGAAGTAGAGCAATCCCGCTATAATTTTGAAGAAAGCAATGCACAAATGCATTTGCAGCATTTCAACGATTTTGAGGCGGAATGCAATCGTCTTATTGAGCTTGGTCTGCCTCTGCCTGCTTATGATTATTGTATGAAATGTTCCCATACCTTTAACCTGCTTGATGCCCGCAATGCTATTTCCATTACAGAACGGGCAGGTTATATTGGAAGGGTACGTGCCTTGGCGTCCGGCATTTCCCGTCTTTATGCGGAACAGCGCAAAGCATTAAATTATCCGCTGCTCAATACCATCAATAAATAATTTGTGAGGAAGCTATGAGTCATTTTATTTTAGAAATTGGTACAGAGGAAATTCCTGCACGTTTTTTACAAAATACTGAAAAAGAATTAGTAAGCCGTTTTACAGCACTTTTAAATGAAAATCGTTTAGGTTTTGAAAAAATCGAAGCACATTCTACTCCTCGCAGAGCAATATTGCACATATATAATCTGGATAAAGTTCAACCAATAGTTGAAGAAACTGCCATGGGACCTGCCGTGACTATCGCCTATGATAAAGAAGGTAATTTAAGCAAGGCGGGACAAGGCTTTATCCGAGGACAAAACGCAGCGGAAAATGATATTGTGCGTGTAAAAACTGAAAAAGGTGAATATATTTCTGTCAATAAAAAAACAGGCGGCAGAAAAGCGGAAGAAGTTTTACAGGAAATTTGCCCGCAAATTATTGCCGCTCTGCCGTTTCCCAAACGTATGCGCTGGGGTGAGGAAAGCTTTGCATATGCCCGTCCTTTACAGTGGATTTTAGCCATGCTCGACCATGTGCCTGTCATTTTTAAAGTGGGTGATGTGACATCTTCCAACCAAACCTATGGACACAGAATTCATGGCTTTGGACCATATGTTCTTGGACATGCTGATGATTTGGAAACTGTGCTTCTTGAAAAAAGTCAGGTTGTTTGTGATGCAGCCAAACGCCGCCAATATATTATTGATACAGCAAATACCTTGGTTGCTGAACTCAAAGAAGGCGCAAAAATTATTTGGAACAATGACTTGCTGGACGAAGTGCAGGGGCTCGTGGAAAAGCCTGTTCCGCTTATTTGCAGTTTTGATGAAAGTTTCCTTGAATTGCCCAAAGAAGTTATTTTAACAACTATTGAACATCACCAAAAATGTTTTGGTATCCAAGGACAAAACAGAAAATTGCTCAATAAATTTTTAACCGTTCTCAATATTGAACCGGAAGATATTGAAGTTGTACGTGCAGGCTGGGAACGTGTTGTCCGTGCAAGACTGGAAGATGCCCGTTTCTATTGGAAAGAAGATTTAAAAGACAGTTTCAATACATGGATACCCATGCTTGATTCTGTTATTTTCCTTGGTCCTCTTGGTTCTATGGGGGATAAAAGCCGCCGTTTGGAACAGCTTTGCGGCTGGCTGGGTGAAAAAGTGGATCTTCGCGGCGGTGACCATTTGGATAACGGTGTGCTTCTGGCACAAAGGGCAGGTCGCTGGTGCAAAGCTGACCTGATGTCAAAAATGGTCGGGGAATTTGATACCTTACAAGGAACCATGGGCAGCATTTATGCTATAAAAGAAGGCTGGGAGCCTCCGTTTGCCATGGCTCTTGCCGAACAATACTTACCGACAGGTCCCGCCAGTCTTTTGCCTATGAGCGACTTGGGCGCTTGCCTTTCCATGGCTGATAAGGCGGATACCTTGGTTGGCTGTTTTGGGCTTGGCAATATTCCTACCGGTACGGCTGACCCGTATGCACTTCGCCGGGCTGCTCTTGGTATCTGCAGAATTTTGCTTGAATTTGGTTATGAAATTCCTTTGTCAGAATTATTTGAAAAAGCATATTCTTTCTATGCAAAAGATATTAAATGGAAATTTAACAAAAAAGAAACTTTGGAAAAACTCCTTGAATTTTGTCAGGCACGTTTAAAACATTATTTTGTTGGTGAAGGCAATGAAACCCTTGTCGTTGATGCTGTAATGAACGGCAAAGACGTCAAAGGAAAGCTGGAAGCAGATAACGTCTGGGCAACAGAAAAACGTTTGAATACCTTGAAAGCCTTTATGCGTAATGAAGACTTCACAGCCAATGCTCAAGTTTTGAAACGTATGACCAATATTTTGGCAAAAGCTGAACATAAATTGTCCTGTACCTATAAAACAACGTTATTTGAAAACGATGCGGAAAAAGAACTTGGCAAAGCAATTAAAACCTTTGCTAAAGATTTTGATGCAAACTTTACCAATAATAATTTCATGCCTATTATGGAAAGCATGGCAAAACTTCGTCCATTTGTGGATGCTTTTTTTGAAAATGTCATGGTTATGGCAGAGGATAAAAACGTACGGGAAAACCGTATGAATATGCTTTTTGCAATTATGAGCCGAATGAACAGAATGGCTGATTTTGCAAACCTGCAAATATAAGATTGTTGTTTTATTTCGGTTTTAGGTTGATTTTATAATTGCTAAATATGATTTAAAATTTTCTTATAAATAATTTTCTATGGAGGAAATGATTATCTCTGCTTTCGCTATCCGTAAGCCAACAAGTTGGCAACGGCTAGCGCTCTCCCATATCCCCTCATTGCTTGTTTTTGTTTTATAAAAACAAGAGGTTATGTTTTATTCGTGAGTGGATTATTTTTGTTTATCAACCTCTTTTTAAAACAATGCAAAGATTGTTTTTATAGCATATTATTGCTTGACAATTATATGTATTGCGTATAAATAAATTGTTCGCGTGAGAACATATAAACAATAAATGGATATCATTCCGTTTTTTTGGAGGATTTCGTGGCTAATCATAAATCAGCTCTTAAGCGTCATAGACAAAGCATTAAACGTAACGCTCGCAACCGTGCTGCTCGTACTCGTATGAAAAATCTCGTAAAAGAAGTACGTACTGCAATTTCTGCCGGTGATAAAGCTGCTGCTGAACAAGCACTCAAAGGTGCTACTGTTGCTCTTGATAAAAGCGCAGGCAAAGGCGTTATTCACTGGAAGAAAGCTGCACGCAAAGTTTCCCGTTTAGCTAAAGCTGTGAACGCTATCGAAAAAGCTTAATTTTTTCGCACCGTTTTGACACGAAGTCCCTTTGGGGACTTTTTGTCGTTTAATTTGCAATGTTTTTAACCTACCTTTTTTTAGGCACAAGCTTTTATGGATTAATAGAATATATCGTGCTCTTATGGTATATTCATTAATCCTTTTTTATTTTAATTAGAGCGTTTCCCTATAATATTCGTAATTTTTATTTTTCTTGGGGGAAATGATTTCCCCCCAATTCCCCTCATCTCCTGTTATGGATGTTGTCCATAACAGGGAATTAATATTCTTGATGTTAACAGGAAATGCTCTAGGGTGTGTTTCCAAATTATCTTAACCAAACCAAACAACAAGCAATAAGAACAAAATTTTTATACATTATTTGCAATTTATCATACCTTGTTGCAACTCTGCGGCTTTCTTTTATTTTTTGGAAGAAGCATTCTATTACATGGCGTTCTTTATATAAATGCTTGTCATAATTCCTTGGATTTACAGCATTTTTAAACGGTGGGATTACAACTTCACTATTCTTTTCTTTTATGAGGGCTGCAATCTTATTCGTGTTGTAACCTTTATCTGCCAAGACGGCTTTTGCTTCCATTCCAAAGAGCAAATCTTCTGCAAGCTTTGAGTCATGGACATTTCCTGCTGATAAAATAATTTTCAAAGGATTTCCCAAAGCATCAGTCACCGCATGGATTTTGGTGGTTATCCCCCCTTTGCTTCGTCCTATGCTTTGTTTTTTTTTGTCCGCCTCGTGGGGCTGAACCATGCTTGTGGACTTTTATACTGCTGCTGTCTATTGACAGCCATTCATTGTCAGCACTTTCTTTAAAGGTGTCCAACAGCTTTTCTAATGCTCCTGATTTAGCCCATCTGGCAAAGAGTTTATAAACAGTTTGCCATGCTCCAAATTTCTTTGGCAAATACCGCCATGGAATACCTGTTTTTAAAACATAAATAATGCCCTCAAAAGCAATTCTGTCATCAATCCTTTGAGGTCTGCCTGCCTTACTCTTATTGTTTCTTGTTAGATACAAAGAAAACAATTTCCATTGTTCATCTGTTATTTTTGTCTTGTTCATAACTGCTTTATATCATAACTTAAAAACAATTAAAAGAAAAATTTAGAAACACACCCTAGTTTAAAATATATTCTTATCCTTTTCATTTCAGCGTAAAAATTTTTCTTGTTTTATTATTAAGATTATGTTTTCATTTTTTTTTTGCTGTTTGGATTGGATACGTCATTTTTTGACGTATCCAAATGATAGATAATAGAGTATTTCCTTATAACATCAAGAATTAAATAGATTGCTTCGCTATCCGCTCGCAATGACGTGTTAATGGAGTACCATTCTCATCTCTCCGTCATTGCGAGGAGCGTAAGCGACGCGGCAATCTTTTAAAG
>OFGQ01000099.1_pt1 | contig 77298 bp, 61 predicted proteins | sample 1521791 | NCBI WGS metagenome assembly OFGQ01 (sample SAMEA3504116, study PRJEB24116) | mouse gut metagenome | biome: mouse gut; feature: mouse-associated habitat; material: faeces | place: Denmark | collected 2011 | reverse complement strand
GACGGAGCGGGGACGGCATTTTATTTTCTTCGCGGTCAACATGCCGCAAAGTTAGGGAGGAATCGGAGGGAGAGGAGGTCTGTTTCTATTTTTGAGGGAGGAGAGGGTATAAAAAAAGAGTCAATTCCGATTGGGGAACTGGCTCTTCTGTAACGTTTGTTGTATAGTGCTTCAGCTTAGGCCTTAACTGAATCAGCAGCAGCAGTGTCAGCAGCAGCAGTGTCAGCAGCGGTAGTGTCAGCAGCAGTAGTGTCAACAGCTTCTACAGAATCAGCAGCAACTGAATCAGCAGCAGCATCGGTTTTCTTTTCGCCACCGCAAGAGAAGAGTGATGCGCTAAATACAACAGCAAGTAATAAAACTAACTTTTTCATTTTCTTTTTCAATTAAAATAATAAAACAATTTTTTAGCTTCAAAAACGATACAAAGGTACTACCTTTTTTTTATTCTGCAAATAAAAATTAGTTTTTTTTTGGCCTGATAGATTTTTTGTACTAAATGTTGTAAAATTTTCACTCTGAAGAGTGGTGGTTTTAACTTATTTTACCAATTAAGGCATTTTTGGCTCTGAAAACCGAGAAAAATATAACTAAATAATTTTACCCGGAAGGGAGCAATGCCATATCAGGTCAAAAAGAGATATTATATAATTAAGGTGTCAAAACTCCATTTCTTCCTCAAAGGGAAGTTCGACAGGGGTTGTTGCCGAAGGGTAGCCCGATACGACTTTCGCCGCGACAGTCAAATCACCGTAGGTAATGGCCGACAGAGGTTTCGAGCCGAGTTTCTTTCCCTCCGCATCAAGAAGAGAACATGCGCCGCCGACAGTGCGCGCGACAAAGGCGAAACCGCTTTCCTGAGCATAGTGACCGGCGGGAGCCACAGAGATGATGCCCGGCAAATCCACACGGTTTTCACCATTACTATCCATGAGCGCCCATATCTTACCATCGTAAACGGCCACCCGGTTATCAGCCCCTATCCTTATCTGTCGGAAGACGGGTTGCAGACAGAGCTTTCCATCAATGTCGAGAAGGCCTTTCATGCCTGATGCCACCCGATAGACAATCAGATTGCCGGCAGTCTCGGTGACAGCCCTGACAGCAGCCGGGAGCGGCGTCACGGATCCTCCGGAACTGATGTCGCAGACACCGAACCCTGACGGAGTCCTGACCACGACCCGGGAGGAATGAAGTTTCATGTCAACGGGAGTTATGCCTGAAGGGAAATCATAGAGGGTGTGTCCGTCGAAGTCAACCACGACAAATTGCTGACGGCTCACATTACCTTCGGCTGATTCATACATGGCCACAAACCGTCGGTCGGACACGGGGCCGACAGAGCTATAGATAGGATCGACAATCATTTTGCCACGGTTATCAACAAATCCCGTTGTGGCCTTGTCGGTAGTCACGGCAAGAAGCCCGTCAACAAAACACGGGCCGCATTCGGTTATCTCCCCTTCAGGCAACTCAAGCTCGGCGACAACCTTCGCATCGGCATCGACAAGCTGTATGTGGCTGCCCTGACGGCTGACGGGTATGACACCCTCCGCGAAAAAGCCTGCCGACTTCAACTTCGAGAGACCGGTCAACGGCTCGGGATTACCGTCGTTCCAACGATAGACAGCTATTCCGTCGGAAAGCGAAGCGTTAAAAAAGCCGTTGACAACCGGAGACAACCGGAGCGCCGGAAGAGCGCATTCAGTGACATTGCCGTCGGGAGTCACAAACGCGCAATCCACAGAATCTATCTCACACGAGAGGGCTTCGACCCGAAGGCCGCCGTCGGAAGAACAGGAGAAAGAGATGACCGCAGTCAAAACTGAAAGAGCTATGCCAAATCGCTTAAACATGGTGGAAGATGATTATTCTGAGCAAATAGAAAAACAGATTGTTATCCGAAAAGCCGGGATTTATGCCACAAATGTACGATTTCCGAAATCAAATTCCAAGAAAATAACTATCTTTACATGCTGAACCATTCAGAGAAGAGCGCCAACGCGCCAAACCCAAACCAATACCCCCGAGCCTCATAAAGCAAGACTATGAACAGAACAAGGATAGTCAGATTACTTCTTATTCTTTCAATACTCTCCGCAGGCACCTCGATGACGACATCGTGCAGCGAGGACACCATAGTTGAACGGAGCGGCGCCGCCACTCTGCGCCCGACAGTCACGGTCGATCCGAGTCTGATCACAGGCTCAAGCACACTCCGGGCCGTGACCTCGGCCCCGTCGGCCGAAGAGATGGCATTCACGCTCTCGGCAGACGACGGCAAATATGACCACACGTGGGCGTCGGTCAACGATTATCCGCTCAACGAACTGCTGCAGCCGGGCATATACACGGCGACTGCATCATACGGAAGCGAGAACGACGAAGGCATAGGGCGCCCCTACTTCTCGGGATCACAGAAACTCAATCTGCAAAGCGGAGCAGAAGCGGAATGCAACATCACAGCAACTCTCATCTCCGCACTATTTCAGACTGAAATCCCGGATAATCTGACATCTTCATTCACCGAGGCATGCGTCACATATCACAGTGAAGGCCATTCATATATCACAGTCACGCCTGATGAAGCCCGTGCAGCGTATCTTCATCCGGGAAAAACGGATATAATAATGAGTCTCACCGACGCTACAGGAAATGAGGCAAACATAAGGGTCTCGACAATCGACCCGACGGAAAGCCGGCATCTGTATGACGTCAGACTTGAAAGCGACGGCCTCGCGGAACCCACCGTCACCATATTTGTCAACGGAAAGGAAACGGGTAAAAAGACCATAACGGAGAAGCTGATGAAAGAAGAAGCGCCCGCGATCACCCCGCAGGGCTTCGCTTCCGGGACACCTGTGAACCTTCCTGAAGGCACCAACCCTACGGAAGCGCTTTCGTTCAACATATCCGACACGCCATGCTCGTCGCTGATACTTACGACCATGGCACCCTCACTGACCGAAAAAGGGTGGCCGGTGCAAATCGACCTGGCAAACGCATCGGAAGATGAGCTCCGGGCGCTCGAGACACAGGGCCTCGCAGTGAGCCGGCACGCTTCGGGCGAAATCAAGGCGATCGATCTGAGCCGGACGGCAGCCCTGCTCAGATATTCCAAAGGGAACAGCGTGGCCCGCTTCATTCTGGCAGCGGAAGGAACCAACGGAAAGCTGTCGGAACCATGCGAGCTCCAGATCAATCTGCAACCTGTTGAAATAAGCGTGGTTTCGGCAAGCGACATCATGATAGGAGTGAATGCCGCCGAAATAACGGTTCTCAGCCGGAGCGGCGACCTGAAGGAGAATCTGGTCATAGAGGCCCGAAACGACAACGAGACATGGCAAAGCTGCCGCATAGACGCAATAGAGCCGAGAAACGACGGAGAATACGCCATCAGGTTCACGGCTCCTGAAGGGAGCACTGAAAAAGTCGATGTCAGAATCATCTACTGCGGCAATATACTGACCGAGACCTCGATGAAGAGAACCGCTCCGAAATTCAATTTGGCCGCCGACGCGTTCGCCATGAGCGCAACGCTTAAAATCACAAGCGAGAATGAGAAAATGATTCCGCTGATAACCTCTCTGGCGAGAATCTACGTCAACGGAGAACAGGCCATTTCCCTAAGACGCGTTCCGGAATCGGGTACGATATACGTAGGCAATCTCTCGCCGAAACAGACCTACACTCTGACAGCGACGATGTTTGACAAGCCGACGGCCGAGAACATGACCGCCCCGGTGGAGATCAGGACAGAAAACACGGCCGGACTGCAGAACAGCGATTTCGAGGACCACGCCACGGCCATCAAGTATGACAATCTTCCGCAAGGAGGCCTCTACAGCCAGTCGATAATCGACATATTCAACCGACAGAACTATACTTCTTTCAAGCTTGACGCTCCAAGCTACTGGACGACAGTCAACGCAAAAACATTCTGCACTCAATCGACCAACCCGAACACATGGTACATGGCCCCTTCGGCCTATTCGGAAGTTGACAATGTGGAAGGTTATTTCGCCGTGAAACTGCAGAGTGTCGCCTGGGACAACACGGGAGAACAGATCACGCCTTACCGTCAGAAACCTGACAGCTATCTGGCATATAATCCCAATATCCCCAATATAAAGTACAGGGCAGCGGGCAAAGTGTTTCTGGGGGGCTACAACTTCAATCCGGAAACAATGGAGGAAAACTATTACGAAGGGATAGAGTTCACCTCGCGCCCTGCGGCCGTCAACGGCAACTATCACTTCACGCCCTCGCCGACCGACCTCAACGACTGCGCGAAGGTGACGGTGGAGGTCTGTGGAATAATCGACGGGCAGGAGAGAGCCATAGCCTCCAACAGCGTGGAGCTTCCGGCCGCCCTCACATACACGGCATTCACCGTACCTCTCTCCTACAAATATTTCGGAGTCAAGGCGACCAGACTGAAGATTATGCTGTCTTCATCGAAATATACGGGCACAATCGAATATGAATCCTCAAAGATAAAGACCTATTCCGACCCGGAGAAAGCCACGTCGATAGGCGGACAGCTATGGGTGGAAGACCTGCAGCTCTCCTATTTCTGACGGAACCAGCCCCATTTGTTGAAATAGCGTACCATATTGACGCAATGGATTCCGAGCATGCGCAGAGAATGATATGACTCCTGGCGGTGACGGTGGACGACGGTTACGAAGGGAACGTACATGGTGCGGTAAGATTCATGAATCCGTCGGGTGAGATCTATGTCCTCGCCATAGAGGAAGAAGCGTTCGTCGAAAAGCCCAACCTTGCGGAGGGCGTCGGTGCGGAGAAACATGAAAGAACCCTGATGGCAGGGAACGTTGAACTCCACGGAATGATCTACATTGCGCAGCTCATAGTCATCAAGACGGCCGCGCATAAGCGACCGGGGAAAAAAGCGGCGTCCGATCAGATCGATCGGGGCGGGAAGACGTCGCACGGTATATTGGAGCTCACCGTGGGGATTCACTATGCGCGGCTGAAGGCAACCCACATCGGGATTGTCCTCCATATATTTTGCGAGAAGAGCCAGAGAGTCCGGAGAAAAAGAGATGTCGGAATTCATCACGAGATGAAGACGCGCCCCCTCCTGCATGGCTTTTTCAATGGCGCGGTTGTGTCCGGCCCCGTAACCGCGGTTGGCCGAGGGAATATAGACACACCCCGGGAAACGGGCGCACAGATCCTCAACACCCTTCTGCCGGGCATTGTCTATCACAAAGACCTTCTCCACACAGGAACGCGCAACAAGGTCAAGAACTTTTTCAAGCTCCAGGAGATCCGTGCGGTAAGTCACTATCGAAGCGGTCAGTCTCATATCATGATGCATTGCGATCAATCATATTCTCGCCTGTAATCGCGATAATCAGGGCAAAGTTACTAATAAAACGCGATTTTTTGCGTAACTTTGCGCCCGTTTACACATAGGACCTACTTAAATCAGGTCATTATCCAATCATTATACACTATTAACAAGGTATGAATTTATCAGGACCAATTGATTTCAAGCCAAAGATTCTCTCCACGCTGTCAAACTATTCCGCGTCGCGGTTCAAGGCCGATCTTATAGCCGGAATCGTAGTTGGCGTGGTAGCTCTTCCCCTTGCGGTGGCTTTCGCCATAGCGAGCGGAGTGAACCCGTCCATCGGCCTCATCACGGCCATAATAGGCGGATTTCTCGTCTCCGCGCTCGGAGGCTGTTCGGTTCAGATCGGCGGCCCGACGGGAGCCTTCATTGTTATCGTCTATGGAATCATCGCCAACTACGGACTTGAAGGACTTGCCATAGCCACGTTCATGGCCGGTCTGATTCTTGTGCTTTTAGGACTGTTTCATCTGGGCACGGTAATCAAATTCATCCCCTACCCGATTGTCGTCGGGTTCACCGCAGGTATCGCTCTGACCATTTTCTCGACCCAGATCAATGACTTCTTAGGTCTCGGCCTGACCGATCTTCCCGCCTCGTTCATTCCGAAATGGGGACATTATCTGACACATCTGGACTCTATCGACTGGCTGACAACGGCTGTGGGCGTCGTCTCACTGCTTATAATAATATGTGTGCCCAAGATTTCCAAGAAACTCCCCGGCGCACTGATCGCCATCATTACGGTCACTACAGCCGTATGGTTCATCAATACGTATGCCGAAGGATGCCATATCACAACGATCGGCGACCGCTTCGGCAATCTCTCGACCGACATCCCGCTGCCTCACGGATTCGTCCTGTCGATGGACACGATCAACGAGCTTCTGCCGTCAGCGTTCACAATAGCGATACTTGGAGCGATAGAGTCGCTGCTGTCGGCCACAGTAGCCGACGGTGTGACAGGTTCCCGCACCAACTCCAACACCGAACTTATAGGTCAGGGAATGGCCAACATCGTTGTACCGTTCTTCGGGGGCATACCGGTAACCGGGGCCATAGCGCGCACGATGACCAACATCACCAACGGTGGCCGCACCCCTATCGCCGGCATCATCCACGCGCTCGTGCTGCTGCTTATCTTCCTGTTCATGATGCCGCTCATCAACCTCGTGCCTATGGCTTGTCTGGCCGGAGTGCTCATCATGGTGAGCTACAATATGAGCGGTTGGCGCACGATCCGCGGAATGTTCTCCAATCCCAAAGGAGACATGGCGGTGCTCATTGTCACTTTCCTGCTGACAGTCATCTTCGACCTGACAATAGCGATAGAGATCGGTCTGCTTCTTGCAATCATACTTTTCCTGCGCCGTGTCACGGAAAACACCCAGATACGTGTCTATGGCGAGCAGCTTGACGTAGCCGAAGGCTCTGAGTCAACGCGCCATGAGGTTCTTGACGTCGCTCAGGGAGTGGAAGTATATGAGATCGACGGTCCGTTCTTCTTCGGAGTGGCCACGAAATTCGACGAACTGATGAGGACCACGCTGGGTTCGAAACCGATTGTCAGAATCATCCGCATGCGCAAAGTCCCGTTCATCGACGCTACGGGCGTACACAATCTGGAGATACTCATCAAGTCATCTCTCGCAGAGGGAATCCACGTTGTGCTTTCGGGGGTTAAGCCGGAGGTACAGGCAGTGCTGGACCACGCAGGCATAGACAAGCTGATTGGGGCTGACCATATCTGCCCTCACATCACCATCGCTGTAAAACGCGCCAACCTCATCGCGAGGGAAAACGCGTAAGCCGATCAGAGACGGCTTTCGTCGGCATAGGAATAAAATCCGGCAGCCGTGATTATCAGATGATCCGGCACAAATATATCCAGCAGCGCACACGCCTGCTGGATTTTTTTTGTCAGCGCATCATCCTGGGCGGAAGGTTTGAGATTTCCCGAAGGATGATTATGGACGAGAATTACGGAGGCGGCCATATTGTCAAGAGCTTTTTTCACAATCATCTTAGGCTCGACATAGGTCGCGGCACTTCCGCCGGAGCTTATCAGCTCGGCACAGATGACACTGTTGTTCCGGCGTAGGAACAGGCACCAGAACTCTTCGTGGGGAAGATTCTCGAGTTTCGGGCGCATGTATTCATAGACATCGGCCGAGGACCGGACGGAGGAAATTTTCTCATGTCCCGACTTGCGGCGCGAACCGAGCTCTATCGCGGCAGCTATGGTGGTGGCCTTTGCGGGACCTATACCCACGAACCGGCGGCTGATGGCCTGTATAGAAAGCCGCGCGAGATTATTGATGGAATTGTTGCAGGAGTCAAGAATCTCCCTGGCAAGATCAATGGCCGACTTTCCCGGGACACCGCCTCCGATAAGGAGTGCCAGCAGTTCGGCGTCGGACAGAGAACGGATGCCGTTGGCCAGAGCTTTTTCACGAGGGCGCTCGTCATCGCTCAGATCGGCAATGCGGCGCGTAATGTTTTCAGCGCGGCCCATCACTTGCCCTTCCTGATTTTTATCTCTTCCTCGATGTTTCGTCCGCGACGGAGAATTATCTTGGTGAAGAAAGCCTTGATGAAGCCGCAACCGTAGCCGCATATCTGGACAACGGAGGCGGGAACGGCCCGCAATGCGATGCCGAGCGAGCGCGTTGCGATCCATGCCGACAGAAAAATTGCGAGCAGATAAATCCCTATCGGGAGCAGGAACCAGGGAGTGACGAATATTCCGAGAAGCACGAGGAGGACTCCGATAATTACCGCGAGGGCCGGAAGGGTGTGAACAAGTTTCAGGGAATCGGGATAGAGGAGTTTCAGGGTTATGCGCGACATCCCGAACACATATACCTGACGCCAGAAGCGGGCGAAATCGACGCGCCGCTTGTGGAATACATGAGCGGGATGTATCAGGCCGATCGAGAATCCGGCCTGACGTATGCGCGTTGACATGTCGATGTCTTCCGAGAACATTTCGCGGAACCCGCCGACAGTGTCATAGACCTTGCGGCTGTAGCCCATGTTGAATGAACGGGGCACGAATTTCTCCATCTGGACCTTTCCTCCGCGTATGCCGCCGGTGGTCAGGAATGAAGTCATGGCGAAAGATATTGCCTTCTGGACCGGAGTGAAGGATTCGTGTGCCGCATCGGGACCGCCAAAGCAGTCGAGAGGCTGACGGTCAAGTTCGGCGGACAGAATGGCGAAATAATCGCGGGGAATGACGCAGTCGCTGTCAAAAAACACGAGATAATCTCCCGAGGAACGGTCTATTCCGTAATTACGGGCTATGGAACGGCCCTCGTTGGGCTTGTAGAAATAACGCACGTCCACCTTTCCGGCGAAACTTCTGACAAGGTCGCCGCAAGGCTCGGTAGATCCGTCCTCGACAATGATCACTTCAAAATCACGGCATGTCTGGGCCGACAGGCTCTCAAGAAGGTCGTTGATCTCATCCACACGGTTATACACCGGGACTATAACTGAAAATCTGGGCATCTCTGGAGGTTGTTTTAACTCATTCTTGATTCATAATCCTCAAACGTGAAGCGGCGCAGCAGCGAACATTCGCCTCGGGAGTCGCAGTAAACGATGTCGGGATGGCTGATTCCGTTGAACATATTGGTCTTCACTGTCGTATAGTGGTTCATATCCTCGAATCTGAGGCGCTGTCCCGGTTTCAGCGGCTCGGGAAAGCTCCAGTCACCGACATAATCGCCGCTAAGACATGAATTGCCACCCATCCTGTAGTCGATGCCTGCTCCTGGTTCGAGCGCTCCGGTGATGGCCGGCTTATAAGGCATTTCAAGACAGTCGGGCATGTGGCAGGCAAAGGAGGCGTCGATGATGGCGGTCCTCACACCCTGATTCTCGACCACATCGACCACGGAGGCGACAAGATCGCCCGTGCGCCAGGTGAAAGCGCTTCCCGGCTCGAGAATCACTTCCAGCCACGGATAGCGCCGGCGGAAGCGGCGTATGATATCAACGAGGCGCTCCGTGTCATAGCCGTCGCGTGTCATCAGATGGCCGCCGCCCATATTTACCCATTTGACGTGGGGAAGATAGCGGCCGAACTGCTTTTCAAACGCATCCAACACACATTCGAGATCTTCGGCCGAAGACTCGCAGAGCGAATGGAAGTGGAGCCCTTCGATTCCCGGGGGCAAACGGTCGCCGAGCATGTCGGCGGTCACGCCGAAGCGCGAACCGGGAAGAGCGGGGTTGTAAATGTCGGTCTCTATGACCGAACACTGCGGATTGACTCGCAAGCTGGGAGAAACGCCGGCTTCAACGGCACGGTCTGCGAAGCGGTCGGCCTGAGAGAGAGAATTGAAGGTTATATGCGAGGATCCGGCCAGGAATTCCCCTATTGTCGAATCGGTATAGGCGGGACAATAGGAGTGGGCCTTAACGCCAAGATGCCTGTTGCCGAGTTTCAGCTCGTTGAGGGAAGATGCGGTGAAACGTACACCATACTCGCGGAAAATGCCGAAGGTGCGCCACAAGGCATTGGCCTTGAAAGCCATTATGATGGTAGCACCCGACCGCTCCGCCACGTCGGTTATCAGCTCGAGATTGCGGCGCAGTTTGTCTTCATAGACAATATAATATGGAGTGGCAAGTTGAGATTCTGTCATGATTCTGTCAATTGAGTATGTTGAAACGGGCGAATTTGAGGAGAAGCGTGCGCATGTCGGTTTCGGAAAATCTCACTGTTATGCGCGCGTCCTGCCGCGAGGTGTCAATGGCGGTTATCACACCTCGGCCGAAACGTTCATGTTCAATCTCCATTCCTTCGGTCAGCTCCGAGGGCGAGTGAGTGCCGGACATCGACTTCGCCGGGGTGCGGGGCTTCTCTTCTTTCGGAATCCAGCGGGATGGATCGCGTCCGGCGGTAAGATCTTTCCTCGGCCCGGGAGAAGAATGGTACGAGTCAATGAAGTTGTCGAATGAACGCCGTGAATTTCCTATGGAAGCTCCTGCATGAAGACGCAACAAGGCCGGATCTATGTCGCGGATGAAGCGCGAAGGAGAGCATGTGCATGTCTGACCGTTTCGATAGCGCGAACGGGCATAGCTCATCATGCAGAAATTGCGGGCTCGGGTGATCGCCACATAAAGGAGGCGACGTTCTTCCTCTATCTCCTGAAGAGACCCGTTGGCCATTGCCGAAGGGAAAAGGTCTTCCTCGACGCCAACGATGAAAATGTTGTTGAATTCAAGACCTTTCGCCGCATGAGCGGTCATCAGGGTGACGCGTTCCCTCTCGCCGTCGTCGGCGTCCTTGAGGTCCTGGTCCGTAGCCAGCGAGACCTCGCCCATGAAATCGGAGAGTGAAATGTGTTCGTTGCCTTCCTCGATGCGTGTCGATACGAATTCGTTGACGCCGGAAAGAAGTTCATTGAGGTTCTCCTGTTTCGAGAGGTTTTCGGGAGTGCGGTCGCTCATAAGCATCGAAAGAAGATGCGTGTCGGCAATTATGCGGCGTGCGAGTTCGTTGGCATCGACGCCCTCGGCATTCATGTTGACAAAATTGGCGATAAGCGACCTGAAGTCGCCAAGTTTACGGGCCGTTCCGGAATTGACTCCGGGATTGTACGTTTCGAGATCGCAGATGACATCCCAGATGCTCACCTTAGCGTCAGTAGCGGTGCGAAGGAGCTTGTTGAGGGTCGTCTCCCCTATTCCACGGGAGGGGAAATTAATTATACGCCGCAGCGCCTCGTCATCGGCGGGATTGACGGCCAGACGGAAATAGGCCAATGCGTCCTTTACTTCCTTTCGCTGATAGAAGGACAGCCCTCCGTAAATACGGTAGGGAATGTTGCGCTTTCTTAGCGATTCCTCGAGTACACGGCTCTGGGCGTTGGTGCGGTAAAGGATGGCGAATTCCTCAAAACTGTCATGGGTCTTCATCTTGACAAGCGATATGCGGTCGGCCACAAGCCGGGCTTCGTCGAAATCGCTGTAACTCTCAATCACTTCTATTCTTTCGCCGGGATCATTTTTTGAGAAAACGTTTTTCCGGATCTGATGGACGTTTTTCTCAATCAGCGAATTGGCGGCTTTGATTATATTCTGGGTGGAACGGTAATTGCGTTCGAGCTTGAATGTGGCGAGTTCGGGATAACTCCGTTTCAGGTTGAGGATGTTTCCTATGTTGGCTCCGCGGAAAGAATATATGCTCTGGGCATCATCGCCCACAACACAGAGGGCGTGGCTCTCCCGGCATATCTGCGAGACAATCACATGCTGGGCGAAATTGGTGTCCTGATACTCGTCAACAAGGACATAGCGGAAGAATTCCTGATAGTGGCGCAGGACGTCGGGATTGTCGCGCAAAAGGACATTGGTGTAATACAGCAGGTCGTCGAAATCCATCGCGCTGGCTGCAAAACAACGGTCGCGGTAATTGTGATAGAGAGCGTAGAGCATGGGGCGCCGGGCGCGACGGTCGGCCTGCATGACGTCATCGAGCGTAGCATATTTCTCGGGAGAGATAAGTGCGTTCTTCGCCGAAGAGATGGCAGAAAGGACAGTCGATGGCTTATATATCTTCTCGTCGAGATCCATGTCCTTTATGACGGACTTGACGAGCGATTTGCTGTCGGCGGCATCGTATATCGTGAAATTAGGTTTGTAACCGATGCGTTCGGCGTTCTGTCGCAGTATGCGCAGGAAAATGGAATGGAAAGTCCCCATCCACAGTTTCGAGGCGGTCTTTTCGCCTACAAGCTGCTGAATGCGCTCGCGCATCTCGCGGGCCGCTTTGTTAGTGAAAGTAAGAGCGAGAATGCGCCAGGGCTCATAGCCGCTATTGAGAAGATGGACTATCTTGTAGGTCAGGACGCGTGTCTTACCCGACCCGGCCCCCGCAATCACAAGAGACGGGCCGCCGGTATATACCACTGCGTCACGCTGCTGTTCATTGAGATTATCGAGATATTGCTCCAAGATACAGATCAGTTATTTTCATTCAAAATTTTGTCAAAAGCTTTCCAGAGCGGGTCGTCGGGTGTCGGGGCGGTAACGGAGACAGGTTTGTGGCTGACAGGGTGCTCGAACTCGATACTGTGGGCCTGGAGGGATATGGAGCCGTCGGGGTTGGAACGTTTGTCGCCATATTTCAGATCGCCTTTTATGGGACAACCGATAGCCGAGAGCTGGACACGTATCTGATGCTTGCGTCCGGTCTCGAGGTTGACCTCAAGAAGATGGTAGCGGTCAGAGGAGGCGATAAGCCTGTAGCCGAGGACGGCTTCTTTAGCTCCGGGACGCGGGGTTGCCGAGGCGTGACTCTTGTTATTTCGCTCAGTCGAGGTGATATAATGGACCAGACGGTCCTCAGGCCGCGGGGGCATGTTGCGCGTTATGGCGCGATAGGTCTTCTTCACCTCACCCTTTCGGAACATCTCGTTCATGCGGGCAAGCGCCTTGGAGGTCTTTGCATAGACGACGAGACCCCACACGGGCCTGTCAAGGCGGTGGACTACCCCGCAGAACACATTTCCGGGTTTATCGTATTTCTCCTTCAGATAGCGCCTGACAGTATCGACAAGCGGCTCGTCGCCGGTTTTGTCGCCCTGCACTATCTCTCCGGGATGCTTATTGACTATTATAATATGATTGTCTTCGTAAACTACTTCCATAGACTGCAAAGTTAACGAAAAAACGCGGGACTGGCAACCCCGGAACGAGGGCACGCGCCTCAGCGCAGAGAGTGGAGCGCATCAAGCATCTCCATGACCCGCGCCCGCATTTCCTTGAGTCGGTCCAATGTCTTGTGGCGCTGTTCGATACCTTCGGGATTTACGCGCAGCTGCTGCTGGGCGGCCTCGAGCTTAAGGCCCCGTTCCTTGACAAGATAATGGATCTGGGCGATCTTGTCGATGTCGGAAGGCGTGTAGAAGCGTGTGCCGTGATTGTTTCGCCGGGGTTTGACCACCGTGAACTTCGACTCCCAGAACCGCAGGGTGGATGCGGGGATATTCAGGATGGCCGCCACCTCCGAAATCCTGTAATATTTTTTGTCAAGGTCTTGCATAAGCAATCTGTGTTTTGCGGGCTTTGTCACCGACACTTAACGGCGTCGTCCATAAGCCATAGTGGTATCTATTATTCATTTGCAAATTTAATGATTTTGGCGTAATTTTGCACAAAAATTTTGCATTTGCCCCCGCGGGCGAACCATCAAACAAAACACCAATAAACTAAAATGCTTACAGCTAAAGAGATACGCGAGTCTTTCAAAGACTTTTTCCGCGAAAAAGGCCATAAGATAGTGCCGTCGGCACCTATGGTCATAAAGGATGATCCCACCCTCATGTTCACCAATGCCGGAATGAACCAGTTCAAGGACATTATTCTGGGCAACGCGCAGGCGAAAAGCCGCAGGGTGGCGGATTCGCAGAAATGCCTGCGTGTCAGCGGAAAGCACAACGACCTTGAAGAAGTCGGAATGGACACGTACCACCACACGATGTTCGAGATGCTCGGCAACTGGTCGTTCGGGGATTATTTCAAAAAAGAAGCCATAGACTGGGCGTGGGAATATCTCGTGGATGTCCTCAAGCTCAATCCCGATAATCTTTACGCCACTGTTTTCGAGGGCGCTCCCGACGAAGGGCTCAGCCGCGACGACGAAGCGGCAGAAATCTGGGAAAAACACCTTTCCAAAAGCCATATCATCAACGGCAACAAGCATGACAACTTCTGGGAAATGGGCGACACGGGTCCCTGCGGCCCCTGCTCGGAAATTCACATAGACCTGCGTCCGGAAGAGGAACGTAAAGCTGTTCCCGGCGCCGAACTCGTCAACAAGGACCATCCGCAGGTAATCGAGATCTGGAATCTCGTGTTCATGCAGTATAACCGCAAGGCCGACGGTTCGCTCGAACCGCTGCCGGCCAAAGTCATCGATACCGGAATGGGATTCGAGCGTCTTTGCATGGCGCTTCAGGGCAAGCGCTCGAACTACGACACGGACGTGTTCACTCCCCTCATCAATAAAATCGGAGAACTGTCAGGAAAACGTTACGGCGAAGAGAGCCATACGGATGTCGCAATGCGCGTGATCGCCGACCATGTCCGCACGATAGCCTTCTCCATCGCCGACTCCCAGCTCCCCTCCAACGCCAAAGCGGGCTACGTCATCCGCCGCATCCTGCGCCGCGCTGTCCGATATGCCTATACGTTCCTCGACCAGAAACAGGCATTCATGTATCGCCTGATAGACACCCTGATCGAATCGATGGGCGAGGCCTATCCGGAACTTCCCGCACAGCGCGAACTCATCATCCGCGTCATCAAGGAAGAAGAGGATTCGTTCCTGCGCACTCTCGAAAACGGAATCAGAATGCTCGACAACGCCATTGCCGCCGCCCAAACTGCCGGCAAGAAAGAGATTTCGGGCAAAGAGGCGTTCATTCTCTATGATACCTACGGATTCCCCCTCGACCTGACTGAACTTATCCTCAAGGAAAAGGGCATGACTCTGGATCAGGCCGGATTCGACAAAGAGATGCAGGCCCAGAAAGAGAGAGCCCGCAACGCCGCAGCAACCGAGACCGGCGACTGGACCGTTGTCAACGAGGGCGATCCTGAATTCGTGGGATATGACAACACTTCATGCGAGACCGCCATATTGCGCTACCGCAAAGTTAAACAGAAAAAAGGCGAATTCTATCAGATTGTCCTCGCCCAGACCCCGTTCTATGCCGAAATGGGAGGACAGGTCGGCGACCGAGGCACTCTGACCTCCGCCGACGGCGAAACCATAGAAATCTACGACACAAAACGTGAAAACGGCATGGGCGTGCATCTGACCAAGAAACTTCCGTCCGATCCCACCGCCACCTTCACGGCAAAAATCGACGAGAAAGCCCGCAAGGCGACCTCATGTAACCACACGGCGACACACCTTCTCCACCACGCCCTGCGCGAAGTGCTCGGCACACACGTGGAGCAGAAAGGTTCGTTCGTATCGCCGGAAATCCTTCGCTTCGACTTCTCGCATTTCCAGAAAATGACCCAGGAGGAGATCCGCGAGGTCGAACGCCGCGCCAACGCACTTGTCCGCGAGGCGATCAGCCGCGACGAGCAGCGTCACGTGCCTATAGCCGAGGCCCGCGCCATGGGCGCCATGGCCCTGTTCGGAGAAAAGTACGGAGATGACGTGCGCGTGATCCGCTACGGCGATTCGGTAGAGCTCTGCGGCGGAACCCACGTGGATAACACCGGCAACATCGGAATGATCAAAATCGTTTCGGAAAGCAGCATCGCGGCGGGAATCAGACGTATCGAGGCTATTACGGGTGAAAAAGTAGAGAACGCGATGTATGAAGTGACTGACACGCTCCGCGAGATGGCCGGTCTGCTCAACAACGCGCCCGACGTTGTCTCAGCCCTTCGCCGCGCCATCACCGAAAACGCCGACCTTCATAAAGAAGTCGATGAATATTTCAAGGAGAGGATAGACAATATCGCCTCTCAGCTTCTCGCCAACGCCGAGGAAATAGACGGAATAAAGGTCGCCAGCCTTACGGGAGTCAGAATTCCTGACCTTGTCAAAGGAGTTGCGTTCGCCATACGCGCCGCATCGCCCGAGAACACGGTATTCCTCGCGGCGACCGTCGATGTCGGAGGCAAACCGCTTCTGACCATGATGATTACCGAAGACTTGGTCAAGAACAACGGACTGAACGCATCGCAGATAGTCCGCGAGGCAGCCAAGAACATCAAAGGCGGTGGCGGCGGTCAGCCCGGATTCGCCCAGGCCGGCGGCAAGAACGCCGACGGAATTTCGGAAGCGTTCATGGCAATGAAAGCCGCTCTCTGATAAAAATCTTTCCCCAATATATTGATGAAGGCATGCGGAAAATCCGCATGCCTTCATCAATATATCGGGCTAAAATTCGGACCAAAAGCCGCTACTGATGCCAACAGCAAACGAAGCTGAATGAAATCCGCTTCCGTTTCAATGAGTGAGGTGAAAATTTGCAGAAGTGCAATGTTATGACTAAATTTGCATTAAGAGGTTATCCAACAATATCATCAATAAGCAAATGATTGAATTTCTAAGCGGTAAGTTGGCCGAACTGACGCCGGCCTACGCAGTTATCGACACCGGCGGCGTAGGCTATCTGGCCAACATTACCCTGACAGCATACACCGCTCTCGAAGGGCGACAGGAAGCGAGACTTCTCATACATGAATCGATACGCGAGGACGCCTATCAGCTCTACGGTTTTCTCAACGAGCAGGAACGCAGTCTTTTCCGGGAACTCATAGGGGTTTCGGGCGTGGGCGCCAATACAGCACGCATGATCCTGTCGTCGATTCCTGCGCCGGAACTCGAAGGCGTTATAATCTCCGGCGACCATACGAGACTGAAAAATGTCAAAGGCATCGGCACAAAGACGGCACAAAGAATCATTGTTGACCTTCGCGACAAAATAAAACCCACCGGCGATACGTTAATCAATCAGCCCGTCGCAGCCTCGGAAACCTACGACGAAGCCCTCGCCGCGCTCACCATGCTCGGCTTCAGCCGGCCGCAGAGCCAGAAAGCGCTCAAGAAGATTTTCGATGCCGATCCGACGATAAAAGTCGAATCAGCGATCAAAAAGGCGCTCGCAATGATGTAGGGGGCCTCGTCTCCGGGAGGCTACGGGCATTGAGTGCATCCCGACTATCCCCGCAGTGGCATATAAGAAGACCGACATAACATCTTGCAGACGAAAGCGAAAAAGCATAAGGGCGTGGTCATTGACTGCGTTTATAGCCGTCGGTCTGTTTCTTCTGCCGGCTTTGGCCCAGTATAACAAAGACCGCATACACGCGCCGGCCCCCTCGGTCCCTGCAAAAACAGAGAAGGATTCATTGCTGAAACTCCGCTCTCCGGTCAGACACACCGTCCCCAAGAGTTACGAGGACCTTATGAAAAGCAACAGCGCCAACGACCTGAGAATGCCGTCGAACATACTGACGGTTACGGAATATGATCCGGAAACGGGGTGTTACATTGTCCGCTCCCGGGTTGGCGACATGGAGATAACCACGCCGTTCATTCTCTCTCCGCAGCAATATAACGACTGGCAGAGACGCAGTTATCTGACCGAGTACTACCGGAAGAAGAACGCCGAGACTGTAAGTTCGCCGAAAAGCAAAGAGCCTTTCGACATTCTCGACATGAATTTCTCGCTCGGACCGCTTGAAAAGATTTTCGGCCCGGGCGGAGTCCGTCTGCGGACGCAGGGCTCGGTGCAGATCGACATGGGGATAAAATCGACCAAGACCGACAATCCGGCACTGTCGCTCGGATCGCGCCGCCACACATTCCTCGATTTCGACCAGAAAATACAGGCAAGCATCCAGGCATCCGTGGGCGAACGGATGAAATTTGACATGACCTACAACACGGACGCCACTTTCGATTTCGACGCCAAGAACATCAAGCTTCAATATGAAGGGGGAGAGGACGACATTGTCAAAAATATCGAGGCAGGAAACGTGAGCCTGACAACGGGTTCATCGCTGATACGCGGTTCCACGGCACTGTTCGGTATAAAAAGCAAGCTTCAGTTCGGCAAGCTGACGGCTACAGCTCTTGTCTCGCAACAGAATTCGGAATCGCGCTCAGTCTCTACGAAAAGAGGGGTGCAGACCACCGCTTTCGAAATAAACGCTGACCAGTATGACCGCGACCGACATTTTTTCATGGGCCATTTCTTCCGTGACAATTACGACAGCTGGGCCTCGAAACTGCCTTTCGTAGGGTCGGGAATCAGAATCACCCGCGTCGAGATCTGGGTGACTAACAAGACCGGCAATTTCAACCAGAGCCGCAATGTGGTCGCTTTTATGGATCTCGGTGAAAACAGGGTTCTCGCCAACAGCCACTGGGTGACTGACGGTGCCAGTCCCAACCCGAGCAATGCCTCGAACAACCTGCTCCAGACAATCAAAAGCGACTACCCGGGTGCCCGAAACATCGACGAAGTCACCCAGGCTCTCACTCCGCTGGCGGCTTACGGGATAGAAGGCGGAAAAGATTTCGAGAAGGTCGAGAGCGCGCGGCTTTTGGGTGAAAACGAATATACTCTCAACCCTACCTTAGGATATGTCTCTTTCAAGAGCCAGATGTATAGCGACGACGTTGTCGGGATCGCATACGAATACACCTATAACGGCAAGGTATATCAGGTTGGGGAATTTTCGAGCGACATCACCTCGACGTCACAGTCGCTGTATGTCAAGATGCTTAAGGGAACCACGGTGTCACCCTCACTCCCCGCGTGGGGACTGATGATGAAAAACGTCTATTCGCTGGGGGCATATCAGCTCCAGAAACAGGCGTTCAAGTTTCAGGTCAAGTATCTGTCGGATACCACCGGGACAAAGATAAACTATCTTCCGGTGCCGGGGCTGTCGGACAAACCGCTCCTCCAGGTCATGAATCTCGACCGTCTCGACTCGAACCAGGAATCGAACTCCGACGGCTTTTTCGACTATGTCGAAGGATATACCGTCCTGTCGGCTACGGGTAAAATCATATTTCCTGTCGTGGAGCCGTTCGGACGCCATCTGGAAAAGCAGATAGGCAATCCCGCCATCGCTGAAAAATATGTCTATAAGGAGCTTTATGACTCCACTCTCGTTGTAGCCCGTCAGTTTGCCGACAAAAACAAGTTTATCCTGACGGGCGAATATCAGGCATCGGGAGGATCGCAGATACGGCTGGACGCCATGAACGTCCCCCGGGGATCGGTGGTGGTCACTGCCGGGGGCGTCACTCTGACTGAAAATTCAGACTATACCGTTGACTATTCGATGGGAATCGTCACCATCATCAACCAGAGCATCATCGACTCGGGACAGTCGATCAACGTCACCCTCGAGAACCAGTCGATGTTCTCGACACAGCGCAAAACCTTGCTCGGGCTCGACCTGAGCTATCGTTTCAATGACAATCTGACAGTCGGAGGGACTCTGCTTCATTACGGGGAGAAAGCACTGACGGAGAAAGTCAATATAGGTGACGAAACAGTCAACAACACCATCTGGGGACTGAACTTCGCCTATAACCAGGAATTCCTGTGGCTAACGAATCTTCTCAACAAAATCCCGACCGTCAACGCCACGGCACCGTCGCGGCTGTCACTTCAGGGCGAGTTCGCCCAGCTGTTGCCGCAGCAGCAGAAAACGGGAAGCAACCGTGGAAGCTCTTATATCGACGACTTCGAATCGGCACAGACGGGAATTGACCTTCGTTCGCCCTACGGATGGACTCTCGCTTCCACCCCCTACGACAATTCATCTTCAGCCCTATTTCCGGAAGCGGCCCTGAGCAACAACACGGACTACGGCAAAAACCGAGCTTTGCTGAACTGGTATTATATCGACCGCATGTTCACCTCGCGAAACTCCACACTCGCTCCGGGCTACATAAGAAACGACGCCAAGCAGCAGAGCAACCCCTACATCCGCGAGATAACCTCCCGCGAAATCTATCCCGACCGTCAGCTGACCTACGGAGAGTCATCGACAATCCAGACGCTGAATCTTTCATTTTATCCGACGGAACGGGGTCCCTACAATCTGGACGCGGTTAACATAGATGAAAACGGGGCGCTGACCATGCCCGAGAAGCGCTGGGGCGGAATCATGCGCCGGCTCGACAACACGAATTTCGAACAGAACAATATCGAATACGTGCAGTTCTGGCTTCTGAACCCTTTCCTCGATCCGGAGAATCCCAATCTGGAAGGTGGCGACCTGTACTTCAATTTCGGAGAGATTTCTGAAGATATTCTCAAGGACGGTCTGAAAAGCTATGAGAACGGACTTCCCTATTCAGGCGGCACAGAGAACACGAAAACCACAGTGTGGGGACGCGTGAGCGCTGAGAACTCGCTGACCTACGCGTTCGACAACAGCAAGGAAGCGCGCAGCAATCAGGACGTCGGGCTGGACGGTCTGAAAAACGACGACGAGTTCGGATTCAGCTCCTACAGCGATTATCTCGAAAGTCTGCGCCGCAAACTTCCCCCATCGACCGTGCAGAAGATGGAAGCGGACAGATTCTCGCCTTTCAACGATCCTGCAGGCGACAATTATCATTTCTACCGCGGACTCGACTATGACGAGCAGCGACTGGGCATCCTCGAACGCTACAAGCGTTACAACGGTGTCGAAGGCAATTCACTGTCACCCGACGAGGCCGGCGAACCGCTCTATCAGTCATCGCGCTCCAACCCCGACGTGGAGGACATCAACCTCGACAACACCCTCAACGAATATGAACGTTACTACCAATACAGAGTCTCCATCCGCCCGGAAGATCTGGAAGTGGGTAAAAACCACATAACGGACAAACAGGTATCGGTAGTACCTACGCGCGACGGGGGAGAACAGACCGTCGAGTGGTATCAGTTCAAGATTCCCCTGGCCGACTTCGAGAAAGCAGTCGGGGCAATCTCGGGATTCACGACCATCCGCTTCGTCAGGATGTTCATGACGGGCTTTAAAAAGCCGACGCATCTTCGCTTCGCCACACTGGAGCTGGTGCGTGGCGACTGGCGCACGTATGATTTCAGCCTGAGCGAGCGCGGCGATCTCCCCGCTCAGGGTAATCTGGATGTCTCGGTTGTCAATATAGAGGAGAATTCCGGAAGGACACCGGTCAACTATGTGCTTCCTCCCGGAGTGAGCCGCATCTCGGATCCGGGACAGTCACAGATCGTGCAGCTGAACGAACAGTCGCTGTCACTTAAAGTGTCGGATCTTGAAAGCGGAAACGCGAGAGCTATATATCGCAACACCGCCCAGGATCTGAGGAACTATGCGCGGCTGCAGATGTGGGTCCACGCCGAAAGCCTCATTGACAACGCGCACATTCCGGCCAACGGAGACCTTGCGGTTTTCGTGCGTCTGGGAACCGACATAAAGAACAATTATTACGAATATGAGATTCCTCTCGCTCTGACACCGCATGGCCATTACACTGACAGCCCTTCGGACCGCGCCGAAGTCTGGCCGGAAAGCAATTTCCTGAACTGCCGCCTGCAGAATCTTGTCGATATGAAGAAAGAACGTAACCGGGCGAAGCGCGAAGGTGTTGAAGGAGTTGGATTCGGGACCATTTTCCAAGGACCGGATCCCGAATCGCCCGAAAATACGATCTATGTCATGGGAAACCCGTCGCTGAGCGACGTCAGGGTTATGATGGTCGGCATCAGAAACAGGTCAAACTCCATCAAAGACGGAATCGTTTGGATCAACGAACTCAAAGTAACCGATTTCGAGAGCGAAGGGGGATGGGCAGCCACGGGCAACGCACAGCTTTCAATGTCGGACATAGCAACTCTGAACTTCGGCTACCACCATGAATCGGCAGGTTTCGGAAGTGTCGATCAGGGTCTCAACGAAAGGCGAATGGATGATTTCTCACGCTACACATTCGCCGTTCAGACCGATCTGGGGCGTTTCATGCCTGAAAAACTAAAACTCCGGGCGCCGATATTCTACTCCATGACCCGCGAGACCACCACTCCGAAATACAATCCCCTCGACCCCGACGTCAAGCTCAAAGACGCACTCAAAGGCCTGTCAAAGCATGAGGCCGACTCGATAAAAGCATTCGCCGTAGAAAAATCGACGCAACAGAATTTCAGCATCTCGGGGCTGAAATTCGATCGCCGCAGCGCAACGCCGAAGCCATGGGATCCCGCCAACTTCACCGGCAGTTTTTCCTTCAACAAGTCATCCAAGTCAGATCCCGTTACGGAATATGAGAACCAGAACGATTATCGCGGAAGCCTCCAGTACAGCTACACTCCCTATATCAAAGGCCTGAAACCATTCGGCTTCATAAAAAGCAAATCGCGGAATCTCCAGTTCTTCCGCGACTGGGCCTTCAACTGGCTCCCTAATTCCATCTCATTCCTGACAACTGTAAACCGGTTCTATTTCGAGCAGCAGATAAGAAGCGAGACGGACACGGATTTCCAGCTTCCGGTCTCGGTAAGCAAAAATTTCATCTGGGACAGACAACTCGCGCTGACATGGAACATCACGCAGAGCCTGCAGCTCACGTTCAACTCCAACACACAGGCACGCATCGAGGAACCTATGGGGGCCGTGAACAGGAAACTGTTCCCTGACAAATATCGCGAATGGCGCGACACTGTCTGGCAAAGCATTCTGCATCTCGGCACTCCGTGGGCCTACAACCAGACCTTCACCGGCTCCTACCGCGCTCCTTTCAGCCGCATTCCTGTTCTTGACTTCCTGACCGCCAACGCATCCTATAACGCCACCTACCGCTGGGACCGCGGAGCAACCATAGATAACGTCAACACCGGCAATTCAATTTCCAACCAAGCTACATGGAATGTTGACGGCCGCATAAACCTCGAAGGACTCTACAACAAGAATCCGTATCTAAAACGTGTCAACACCCGCTTCGCCAACCGCCGCACTTCCAACGACAACGGACGTAACAGGAACCGGAAAGATAAAACGACGGCACCCAAGGCGAGACGGTTTGAGCGCACCTACACTCTGAGTCCTGACACATCGACCGTAATCCGCCATAATCTCCGCAACAAAAAAGTCAGAATAACGGGGAAAAACGCGCTGACGGGCGAACCCTACCGCATCAAGTCGCGCGTTCTTGACGCAAACCGGATCGAGATACTCGACCGCGACTCTGCGAACATCTCTTTCACCGTCACGGAAATCCTGCAGGAACACAAGAGCTTCCGCGAAGAGGCCGGCGAATACCTGGCGAGATTTCTCATGTCGCCGCGCGCGGTAGCCGTCAGATGGCGCAGGACCAACTCGATGTCGCTCCCTCTGTTCCTGCCCGACATAGGGAATGCCTTCGGACAGACCAACAGTGCCGGACCTCTGGCGCCGGGACTTGACTTTGCATTCGGTTTCACCGACGAAAGCTACATAGAGAAAGCCAAAAGGCGCGGATGGCTTCTGACAGACCCCGACGGCCAGACCTCACCAGCCATATATTCCCATACCCGGGAATTCAATCTCGAAATTGTTCTGGAACCGATTCGCGGACTTAAGATTCAGCTGACGGGCAACCGCACGGACAACCGCAACCGTCAGGTGCAGTTCATGTATGACGACATGCCCGTCTCCTTTACCGGAAGCTACACGAAAACCCATTGCGCCATTGCCACCGCGCTGAAGGGGTCTTCGGCAAAGAACGGCTACAGCAGCGCGACATTCGACAGATTCCTGGAGAATATCCCTGTCATCGCGCAACGCGTCGAGTCACGCTATGAAGGCGTCCACTACCCCACCAAAGGATTCATGGAAGGGAATCCGAACGCAGGCGAACGGTTCAGCACAAAAGTTGGCGGAGTGAGCCCGACAGGCTCCGACATACTGATACCGGCATTTCTCGCTGCCTATTCGGGCACGGACGCCTCGAAACAGTATCTCGATCCGTTCCCGTCGCTGGCGGAAATACTTCCCAACTGGAGAATAACCTACGACGGACTGATAAACATAGGCGCCATATCCTCGAAGCTGAAAGCTCTGGTGCTGACACACGCCTACCAGTGCACATACTCCGTGGGTTCCTACACCTCCTATCTCAACTGGATGGCCGCCTCCGATTCCGATCTCGGATTCATTCCCGACGAACTGACCGGAAACCCCGTTCCATCGTCGCCCTACAACATTTCGTCAGTGGCCATTACGGAACGTTTCGCGCCACTGATCGGAGTGTCGGCCACACTGCGCAACAACATGACCATCAACGCCGAATACCGCGACGCCCGCACTCTGACCCTCAACACTTCGGCCGGACAGATAATGGAAGCGCGACAGAAAGGACTTTCGGCCGGTTTGGGCTATAAGATTGTAGGGTTCAATTCGGTGCTCAAACTCAGGGGAGCGCAGAAAGGCATCAGCAATGACCTGACGGTCAACGCCGATTTCTCCTACTCCGAGACCGCGGCATTGATCAGACGAATAGAAAACTCCTTCACTCAGGCGACTTCGGGCACACGCACGCTGACCCTCAACATCGCCGCAAACTATATACTGTCACGCCGCATGACCGTAGGCCTCTATTTCGAACATCAGGTCAACACCCCGCTTGTTTCATCGGCGGCCTACCCGACGACAAACACGGCATTCGGAATGTCATTCAATTTCTCACTCTCACGATAAACACCTCAACATTATGATAAGCTATCTTCAAATCGAGAATCTGACAAAAAGCTATGGTGACCGCCTGCTCTTCGGCGATGTCACATTCGGTATAAATCAAGGTGACAAAATCGGGCTCATCGCAAAAAACGGGACAGGAAAAACCACCCTTCTGCGCATAATAGCCGGCCTCGAAAGCCCCGACAGCGGAACTGTGACTTTCCGCTCCGATTTGCGCGTGGGCTATCTTGACCAGACGCCCGCTTTCGATCCGGAGATGACGGTTCTCGACGCATGTATGGTGCCTGATACGCCCTCGGCCATAATCGTGGCGGAATATGAGAAAGCTCTTCTCGAGGGCGACCAGAGCCGCATAGAAAAAAGCATGCAGAAAATGGAGGCGGCCGGAGCCTGGAACTACGACGAGAGACTCCGTCAGCTGCTTACTCGTTTTCACATCACTGACATGAACGCCCGCATGGGCACCCTCTCGGGTGGCCAGCAGAAACGCGTGGCTCTTGCGAGAATCCTGCTGGAGAATCCCGACATGATAATCCTCGACGAGCCGACCAACCATCTTGACATCGACATAATCGAATGGCTTGAGAATTACCTTACGCGCCAGAACGTCACGCTGCTGATGGTCACCCACGACCGTTATTTCCTCGACCGTGTCTGCAACAAGATAATAGAAATCGACCGTCAGCAGACGTTCAGCTATGATGGCAACTACGACTGCTATCTGCGTCGGCGCGCCGAAAGAATAGAAGCCATGTCGGCCGAACTCGCCAAAGTCAAGAACACCCTGCGCAAGGAACAGGAGTGGATGCGTCGCCAGCCGCAGGCACGCGCAGGCAAGGCCCGCTACAGGATAGATGCATTCTACGATCTGAAGGAACGCTCCAAAGTGAATCTCAGAGAGGACAACATAGCCATAGGCCATATAAAGTCGAGCTACATCGGCTCTAAGATATTCGAGGCGAAAAACGTCAACAAGCGGTTCGGGGACAAAGTCATTCTTGACGGCTTCACCTATACGTTCGCCCGACGCGAACGGCTCGGCATAATCGGGGCTAACGGCGTCGGCAAATCGACCTTCATCAAGATGCTTCAGGGCGTGGAGCCTACTGATTCGGGCGAATGGAACGTGGGCGAGACCGTCAGATTCGGCTATTACAGCCAGCAGGGCATTTCATTTGACGACAACAAGAAGGTCATCGACGCAGTGTCGGAAATTGCGGACTATATCGTCATCGATGACAAGCACCGCTACACGCCGATGCAGTTTCTGACCCACTTCCTCTTCTCGCCCGCAGACCAGCAGAAATATATCCACACCCTTTCCGGAGGAGAAAAGGCACGTCTGCATCTGGCTGTAACGCTGATGCGGCGACCCAATTTCCTTATTCTCGACGAGCCGACAAACGATCTCGACATAGTCACTCTCGGCATTCTCGAGGATTATCTCGAAAAATTCTCGGGATGTCTCATCGTGATTTCCCATGACCGTTTCTTCCTCGACAACATTGTGGATCATCTGTTCGTGATGGAAGGCAACGGCAATATCAAAGACTTCCCGGGCAACTATAGCGAATATCGCCAATGGGCCGACGAACGCCGGAAACTCGAGGCGGAAAACCGCGATGAAAAGAAGAGCGACACGAAATCGAAACCGCGTCAGGAAAAGCCACGCAAACTCACATTCAAGGAACGCAAGGAACTGGAGCAGCTGACCGCCGACATTGACTCTCTGACCGCGGAGAAAAAATCGCTTGACGAACTGTTTGCTTCAGGAAAGACGCTTGACAACGTGGCCGAACTCAGCCGACGCTATGACGAACTGACGGCAGAACTCGACGAAAAAGAACTCCGCTGGCTTGAACTGTCGGAAATAGAATAGAATTTATTCGTTTTTTTTACTACATTTGCAACATGATACCGAAAATAATACATTATTGCTGGCTCGGGAAAAAACCGATTCCCGAAAAAGATCGCCTTAATATCGAATCGTGGAAAAAATATTGTCCCGACTATGAAATCAAGGAGTGGAACGAAGATAATTTTGATGTAGATTGCTGTCAGTATTCCCGCGAGACGTACGATGACGGGAAATACGGGCTTACGTCAGATGTGGTGCGTCTCGTGGCTCTAAGTAAAGAGGGAGGAATCTACCTTGACACAGATGTTGAATTGTTCAAGCCCTTCGACGATCTTCTTGACCAGACTGCATTCATCGGATTTGAAAGCAAAAAGCACATCGGCTCGGGAATACTTGGAGCCGAAAAAGGAGCCAAATTCATTACTGACAAGCTCAAGACCTACGAAACACGCCGATATATTCAACCTGACGGATCAAAAGATAAGACAGCGATCGTTGTCTCGCTGACCGATTACATGATCGAGCGAGGGATGCGTCTTGACGATTCCATCCAAAAATTCCCGGGTCTCATCACCGTTTATCCCCGCCGCTATTTCTGTCCTAAGAAGAACGAAATTTTCGGTTATACGCGTACTAAAGACACTTATCCCATCCACTATTTCAGCGGATCATGGCAGCTGCATGCCACGCCTGAATACAAACGTCTGCGCCGGAAATACAAGTGGATTCCCTATTTCATCCGCAAGAAACTGATTCTCGCCATCCTCGGCGAAAACAAAAAAGGCTTTTTCCCTACTCTCATCAGAATATTCCCCATACATTGAACTGTCAACAAAACGCAAGAAAATCAGACGGGCGATTCCGATAGATTCGGAATCGCCCGCGCTTTAAAGAGATTGGTCAAAATTATTCAGCTATTGATTTGTCCATGAGTTTCTGCACCTTTGCGGCTGCTTTCTCATATTTTTTCTTTGACTTGGCGTCACCTTTGGCTTTCATCTCGTCATAGAGTTTCCAGAGATCATTCTGAGCTACAGCTTCTTTCTGTGCAGCAGTGAAAGCGTCGGCAGCCTCTTCAGCTGCTTTTTCCTCGGCAGCGGGAGCGTAAGCGTGCTTGTAGCCCTTCACATCGTTCCAGTGACCGCGGGTGAAGTCGGGGAAAGCGACAGCGGCGCTGTTGTTGTCCATCGAGAGCGAACCGAGTTCGGCAAGCGAGCACCATTCAGCGAGGTCATATACATCCATGTCAAGAGGAAGACCGTTCTGGAGGCAATAGACCATGCGGGCATCCATGAAGAAGTCCATACCGCCGTGACCGCCTACTTTCTGGGCCATAGCGCCATATTTCTTGATGATGGGGTGTTCGTATTTTTCCTCGAGAGCTTTCTTCTCGGCGGCAGGCATGAAGCCGTGGGAGCTGAGGTCATCCACTTTGGGAGTGTTGCCGGTAGCCTTGAGCTGGGCGGCATCGATGGCGAAACCTTCAACGGGATACTTGTTTGCGAAGCCTTTGGTTCCGGTGAGCTGATAGAGACGGTTGTAAGGCTGGGGATTCATCACGTTGTGCTGGATCTCGACAACTTTACCGTTGGCGGTGCGCATAAGAGTTGTTGTGTGGTCGCCGTTGCGGTAATCGTCACACTTCTTGCCGGTCTTCTTCTCCACATATTCCTTGCCGTGAACGGATTTGGTATCCATTGCAGTGAGAGTGGTGAAACGGTCGCCGCGGTGAATGTCCATCACCTGTGCAACCGGGCCAAGGCCATGAGTGGCATATACATCGCCGCGGTTCTCCTTGTTGTATTTCATTCTCCAGCCGAGCTTGTCGGGGTCATTTTCGGGATTCGACCAGTAGGCACCCCAGAAATCGTCGAGATTGTGGATGTAGGCGCCCTGAGCGCGGAGCACTTCACCGAACACACCCTGCTGGGCCATGTTGAGAGCGCGAAGCTCGAACCAGTCATAGCAGCAGTTCTCGAGAATCATGCAGTGTTTGCGGTTCTTTTCAGAAAGGTTGATGAGTTCCCAGCACTGCTCGAGGTTCATGGCCGAGGGAACTTCGATAGCGGTGTTCTTACCGCTTTCAAGGGCTGTTTTAGCCACGGGGAAATGATGGTCCCAGTCAGTAGCGACATAAACGAGGTCCACGTCGGGACGCGCGCAGACTTCCTTGTAACCGTCAGGTCCGGAATAAACATCGGCAGGCTTCAGTCCGGCCTTGCGGAGAATCTGCTGGCATCTTTCAGCACGTTCAGGTTCATAATCACACAAAGCGACCACTTCCACTCCGGGAATGTGGCTGAAACGTTCAACGGCACCGGGACCGCGCATGCCAAGACCCACGAAAGCCACGCGCACGGCTTTCATTTTGGGTACAGTCAGACCGAGAGCGGTTTCCTGTCCGGCAGGACGTTCAGGGCTGTCTATGACAATTGTGCCCTTGTCCCAATGCCATTTCGTCGATGGTGAAAGAGACTGCGCCGAGGCCATGTTGCCGCCGAGCATAAGCGACGCGGCAAAAGCCATAGCAAAAAACTTCTTTAGTTTCATAGAAATCTGATATTAGAATTTGATTGATGGATGTTTCGGTAAAACTAGAATGTTTACAAATTTAAGTATAATCCCCGAAATTATGGCTTCATTGCAGAAGTTTTTTCAATAAATTAAGTAATTCAACCGGCGTTTCAACTTTTTTACCTCATTTTCGCGAGGTAGCTGACAAAATATCCGGCAATGCCAAGCGTTATATAAGAGGTTGTTTAAAAACAAATGTGAAAGCTGGAGTCCATTCTCCGGAGGTGGATTTCGGAATGAATTGAAGGAGTAATGCTGTAGCATTATGACTGAAATTCAGTACGAAAGACGCCCGGGAGAATGGATGCGAAGAAGCATTTTAAACAACCGCAAAACCGAAATTTAAATGTATAAAAAAGAAAAATTGTGTTACCATAAGTCGCATGGATGCCTTTTTGGCTCCCCTGTCCCTAATCTTCAGTCACAGTGCCACAGCACTGCTCCTTCAGATTATGAACAGGTTAGCTCAAAAATCCATCCACTCCGGCTTCACATTTGTTATTAAACAACCTCTAAACCCGTCATATTGACATAAATGGAGCTACAGACGCCTTTTTCACGGCCGCTTTACGTCATGGCCAAACCCGCCAGCAGTCTCTGCAACCTGAACTGCAGATACTGCTATTATCTTGAGAAGAACAACCTTTACAAGAACGACAGCCCGCGACAGAGATTCATCATGGACGATGATCTTCTCGAGCGTTTCGTGCGCGACTATATCGCAGCGCAGACCATGCCTCAGGTGCTTTTCACATGGCACGGCGGCGAACCGCTGATGCGCCCTCTCTCTTTTTACAAAAAAGCACTCGAACTGCAGAAAAAATACGGCGGCGCCTACATGATCGACAATTCCATCCAGACAAACGGCACCCTGCTGACCGATGAATGGTGTGAGTTCTTCAAGGAAAACAACTGGCTCGTCGGCCTATCGATCGACGGCCCCCAGGATTTCCATGACGAATACAGGCGCAACCGCCAGGGAGGCCCCACATTCCGCAAGGTCATGCAAGGGATCAATCTGCTGAACAAACATGGCGTCGAATGGAACGCCATGGCTGTAGTCAATGACTTCAACGCCGATTATCCTTTGGAATTCTACCGCTTTTTCAAGGAAATAGGATGTCGTTACATACAGTTCACCCCGATAGTCGAACGAATACGTCCACACTCCGACGGTCGTCATCTGGCATCCATACTCGACCGCGGATCCGACGCCGAACTCGCCGACTTTTCCGTCTCGCCGGAACAATGGGGAAATTTCCTGTGCACGCTTTTCGACGAATGGGTGCGCCATGACGTCGGTGAATATTTCATCCAGATTTTCGACGCCACCCTCTCCAACTGGGTAGGCAAAGAGCCGGGGGTATGTACCATGGGGCGCAGCTGCGGGCATGCCGCAGTCATGGAATACAACGGCGACATATACTCATGTGACCATTTCGTCTTCCCCGAGTACAAGCTCGGCAACATACGCGAACAATCCATAGTGGAAATGATCTCCAGTCAGCGCCAGAATGAGTTCGGCGTTGCCAAACGCGGCTCGCTTCCCACGCAATGTCTCCGCTGCAAATTCACCGACATCTGCAACGGCGAATGCCCCAAAAACCGGTTCATGACCACGGCATCAGGCGAACCGGGGCTGAACTATCTCTGTAAAGGCTATCACAAGTTCTTTGAACACGTTGCTCCCTACATGGACTTCATGAAAGCCGAGCTTGAGGCTCAGCGTCCGCCGGCCAACGTCATGGCCGAAGTTGACAGAATCGAATCACAAAGACGCTCCCGCCCATGAGCAGATTCCTCTCCGTCATATTGCTGAGCTGTCTCGCGCTCGCCGCGGCACCTTCGACACATGCACGCGACAGCCTATACATCTTCAACCGCCACATCATCCAGCTTCCGGTAGCACCCGATTCAGCCGATGTTGAGCAGCTGAACCATAAAGCGTTCTGGCGCGCCTCAGCGGAGACATTCGGTTTCAATATGGGATTATGGGCCTTTGACCGCTATATCCAGAAAGGACATTTCGCATATATTTCCTGGAGCACTATAAAAGAGAATTTCAGACACGGGTTCGAGTGGGACGACGACCATCTGAGCACAAACATGTTCGCCCATCCCTATAACGGCTCTCTTTTCTATAACGCCGGCCGTTCCAACGGTTTCAACTACTGGCAGTCAGGGCTGTTCGCCGTGGGAGGAAGCGCAATGTGGGAAATGTTCATGGAACGGGAATATCCCTCGACCAACGATATCATCGCCACTCCCGTCGGCGGAGCCGCCATAGGCGAGGTCCTCTACCGCACCTCCGACCTGATAATAGACGACCGGGCCACGGGAGGAGAACGTCTCGGGCGCGAAGTGGCGGCGTTTCTCGTGAACCCCATGCGGGGATTCACCCGCATAGTGACGGGACGCGCCTGGCAAAAACGTTCGACATCCGGACGCCGCTTCGGTATTCCGCCAATCAGTGTCGAGCTTTCTTCAGGCGCGAGAATGCTTGCGCTGCATGACAATGACGAGGGCTCAAAAACGGGCGCCGCCACGGATATACATATAGAATATGGCGACCGCTATGCACCCTCGACCAAAGCTCCTTTCGACTACTTTTCATTCCTCATGGAACTGCAGGCCATGAAAACACAGCCGTTGCTGAGCCGCGTGGAAATCATGGGACGTCTGCTTTCCCGCGAAGTTCTTGACCGGAAACATTTCAGTGCGACGCTCGGAATGTATCAGCACTTCGACTATTTCGACTCCGACACTATATCGAATGATCACGAGAGATCCTTTACGCGCCCCTGCGTCGTCCCGTATAAGCTCGGGACGCCGGCATCGGTCGGAATCGGCGCGATGTTCAAATATGAACCCAACCGCCACTGGACAATAGACGGATACGTCCATCTGAACGGAGTTGCACTGGCCGGCATCCTCACCGACTATTACCGTGACTATCACCGCAACTACAACTGGGGCTCAGGCTTTTCAGTCAAAGCATGCCTTAACTGGGCGCTTGAGAAGGACAAAATTTCCGTGACCGCAGCCAACCAGTTCTACAAGATCTATACATGGAAGGGATATGACGCCGATTTCGACTGGTCACTGACTCCGGCCGGAAAACCCGTCAATATCCAGGGCGACAATTCAGTGGCGACATTCAACCATCTCGAGGCTCAGGTCAACTACCGCCTGTGGCAATGCCTGTATCTGACCGCCGGAGTGGATTTCTACACGCGCCACACCACCTACAGGATGACGATAGACAATAACACTTATCCCTCTATCGAGAGCAAGCAGATCGGCGTCCATCTGATGTTGACCTACAAATTCTGAGACTGCGGCGGGGATCAGACGTGGAAGAAACGGTTGACCAGAGAGGTCATCAGGCTAAGATCGGCTTTTGCTCTTTCGTGGAGATCCTTGTCATCGAAACCACGCAGCCGCGATTCGACAGCGTCAAGATAGGCCGGCGAGAACACGCCTCTCTCCTCATAGACCTTGCGCTGCTCCTGCAAAGCGTCGGCGCTCTCCACACACGAAGCAGGCAGATGTGACAGCGAAGCGAGGCGCGAGGCATTCTCCGGCTTGTGTATATCGACATCGACGTAGGTCCTTTCAGCCACTTTCAGCGGATCGCGCATCTCCCATCCGTGACGGCAAGCTACAGCGATCGCAGCAATGAGATAATAGACGTCGGCCGATCCGTCGGCCGAACGGATCTCGACGGTCTGACGCCCGGCTGCCGACCCTTCTCTGGCATAGCTTCCCGGATTGGCCTTTGCGCAAAGATCGTCCGATGTGTTCCATCCGAGCGGAACCCTTACGAGGACCGAACGGTTGCGGTCGCCCCAGCATATATTCGTAGGAGCCTCCTGATGGGGGACGAGACGGAAATATGAAGTCGGATTGGTGTTGCCGAATGCGGTTATGGAACGGGCCATATCCATCATGCCGGCGATTGCCGTGCGGGCATCGTTGCTGAGGTTTCCACACGAATCGAGCATGACGTTACGCCCCTCTCCGTCAAGGAGCCGCAGATGGACATGAAGCCCTGAGCCGGCCTTTCCGGTGGTTATCTTCGGAGCAAAAGTTATGTTGTAGCCCTCCTTCTCAGCAAGTCTGCGGATGACCCATTTTGCTATCGACAACTGGTCGGCAGCCTCCGTGCCATCGACCGGAAGGAATTCTATTTCGTTCTGCTCGTATGTGAGACCGTCGAGCGTGAAATTTCCCACTTCGGAGTGTCCGTATTTTATTCTGCCTCCCGCGGCCGCGATGAGCGACATGCAGCGAGTGCGGAAATCACCAGTCTTTACAAACGGAGCCGATTCATGATAACCTTTCTGGTCAACGGCCGGGAAGGTTCCGTCGGCAGGAAATATCACGTAATACTCCAGTTCACCCATTGCCTGGAACGTCAGTCCCGTCACATCCCTGAATGCTCTGCACGCTTTTTCGAGAGTATAGTCAGGTGAATTCGCCAGACGGTTTCCGTCTTTGTCAAAGAAAGCACAGAGCATGGTGACGGTCGGAATCTCTGCAAACGGATCGAGGAAAGCGGTGTGAAATTTCGGAATCACGTAAAGGTCGCTGTTGCCGGGCTCTATATGCGCGAAAAGACTTGAGCCGTCCACACGCTCGCCCTGACTCAGAATCGAATCGAGATAATCCTCGTCATTGATGACAAAATTAAGCGTTTTCAAACGTCCATCGCCGGCAGGATACATGAAATTTATCATTTCTATCCCGTTTTCAACGATATATCTTTTTATGTCATTTATAGTGAAATCTCTGGCCGGTTTCTGCAGGAATGCAACAAGCCGGTTGCGGTTCAATGTTACAGATGAATCCATGTCTATGTCTTTTATATATTTTTCAATTTTGGTAACAGTCAGTATAAGAAAACAATCAGTAGGAATCGAAATTGAGGGTATTGACAATGTCAAGAGCCTTTTCAAGATCCCTGCGGCGAACCATCAGCCGCAACACGCCGAGGTCAGAGGTCCCGATAGGATAGATCCGCGAAAAAATCTCGTTGTCTATCGTAGCCTCTATTCCCTCGCTTTCCAAAGCGGCAAGAGCAAGACGCGCCTCAACCTCTGTCATAAATTCCCGACAGAGGACAATTTCATTCTCGGTATAATCGTATTTCAACATAAGAAGTCATGTTTTTAATGGCACTTTCAGAAATATGCAACCTCTTTTCAGAATAAAAAGGGACTACTCGCATAGTCCCTTTTTATGAGTTTCCAATAGGTACAATTTCTAAGGTAAAAAAGATTGTGTTAGGTTTACATCACAAAGATACCTTGTTTTTGTTAATGGCGGCAAACTCTTTTATATGTTATGCAACAATGTTTTTAAGACCTCGGGCCTTTACTACAAGAATTTCTACTATTTATATTTCTAAATATCAACAATTTACGATTAATCGCCAAGATTAAGACCACTTTGTTAAACAACGTTAAACATCAGGATTAGTCCGATTCGCGTGCTGAATTTTCTTCAAAGAGAAAGATTTGCCGTCCCACACTCCGTAGGTCATCATGCTGAAAGCCTCGCCGAGAACGATCAAACGAGTATCGTCGGCCACATCCATATCCACGAGAGTGTGGCGGTGTCCGAATACGAAATAATCCACATGGCCATTCTCGCGCATATAGTTTCGGGCGAATCTTACAAGCAGATCATCATCCTTCAAAGTGGAAGAGGTTGAGGCGGGGCGTCCGTTGAGACGCGAATGCTTCGACCATGCAAAAGCGAACCCTACCGTCCAGCGGGGATGAATGGCGGAATAAAGGCGCTGGGCGAAACGGCTGCGGAAAAGAGAGCGGAGAAAGCGGTAACTGCGGCGGTCTTCACCGGCCCCGTCTCCATGCTCCATGACGAAACGGCGGCCGTCGATCACTCTGTCAACCACACCGTCGGCCACTTCAAGACCAATCTCATTTCTGAGATAATCGAAGAGCCACACATCATGATTGCCTTTTAGCCACACTATCTCAGTTCCGCTGTCGGCAAGCTGGGCGAGAGCGCCGAGAAAACGCAGATGACCCTGAGGGGCCACCGTCCTGTATTCATACCAGTAGTCCATCACGTCGCCGAGAAGGTAGAGCGCGCGGGCCGTCGGTGCGATAGAGCGCAGCCATCCGGCGACAAGCCGCTCATGAGCCTTCGGATCGGCGATATAACCGGCTCCGAGATGAAGATCGGAAATGAAATAAGTGCAGTTTCTCATGAGGCGCCGGATTGTCAGAGAAATCCGAGTTCAAGTTTGGCTTCCTCGCTCATCATGTCCTGATTCCACTCCGGCTCGAAGACGATGTTTATGTCAACACTCTTGACATCCTCTATGCTTTCGAGCTTTATGCGAGCGTCGTCAATGATGAAGTCGGCGGCCGGACAATTGGGAGCGGTCAGCGTCATATCGATATGTAGATTGGCCTCATCGTCAAGATCTATCTTATAGACGAGTCCGAGACTGTAGATGTCAACGGGGAGTTCGGGGTCGAAGACTGTCTTGAGCATCTCCACGACCTTCTCGAGTATCTGTTGTTTCTTTTCTTCTGTCATTGTTTTCGAAGTTGATTCTACAAAGTTAATGTTTTATCTCGAAGTTATCAACTCTTCCGTTTTTTCTTCACTTTCTTCAACGGGTTTCTCACACTCGGTCCCGAAATAACGGTCCGTTTCTTCGCGGACTTTCGATCGGAGCAGAATCAAGGTCAGCATTGTGGGAAAGGCCATCAGAGCATAGAAAAGGTCGCAGAGTCCTACGGCGATATCAAGCGAGATTACAGCGAAAACGACCAAAGTCAGGATGAACACTCTGACATAGATGGCCGCTCCACGCTCTCCGAAAAGATAGTGGGCGCAGCGCTGACCGTAGAAAGAGTAACTGAACATGGAGGACATTGCAAAACATGTCACTATCGCCATCAGCAAATATTCGCCTCCCGGAATGGCGTTGCCAAACGCATTCATGGCCACGCTAAGACCCTTTACCCCTTCCCCTTCGGGAATTTCTCCACAAAGCAGGACGGCGACCGCAGTCAGGGTGCACACAAAGCCTGAGTCTATCGCCGGCCCGAGCATAGCCACCAGCCCTTCCCTGACCGGCTCACGGTTGGAGGAAGTGCCGTGCATAATCGAGGCAGTGCCGACACCGGCATCATTCACCAGCGCCGCACGCCGGGCACCGATGATTGCCACTCCTGCAAGCGCTCCCCACCCCGCTTTCAGACTGAAAGCCTCGCGGAATATCGAAGCGAAAACAGCGGGCACGCCATCGAGATGGGTCAGTATCATGTAAAGCACCATAAGAAAATATGCGCCAACCATAAACGGGACAAGCACCGAGGCTACAGAAGCTATGCGCTTGACGCCGCCTATGACAACAACGGTCACCACCGTGGCGATCACGACTCCAATGACAAATCGCAGCAACGCGGGACTGGAGATCTCCGTGAAGGTCCCGACCGTAGAGACCGCGGCCTCTGTCAACTGATTTGCATTCATTATGCAAAGAGTCCCGAACATACCGGCCACCGCAAAAAGAGCGGCCATAGGACGCCAGCGCTGCGACAGTCCGTTGCGTATTATGTGCATCGGGCCTCCGTAGGGGCGCCCGGCGGCATCGAAGGAACGATATTTGATAGCGAGGACTCCTTCGTGGAATTTCGTTGACATCCCGACCAATGCGCTCACCCACATCCAGAATATCGCTCCCGGTCCGCCCATGACCAGCGCGATGGCAACACCGGCTATATTGCCCATTCCTACCGTGGCAGCCACTACCGAGGCAAGGGCCTGCGCGGAAGAAATCTCGCCTTTTCCGGCGCTCTGCTTTATCCTGAGCGCCCGCAGCGCATCGGGGAGATGGCGCAGGGAGACCATGCGGCTGTAGAAAAAGAGGAACAGCCCTCCGCAAATAAGAGTTATGAAAAGAGGATAACCGCAGATGCCATCGGCTACGGCTGTCAGTGTATCGCTGAATTTCTGCAACATGGAAAAATCATTTTTTACGCAACCTCTGAACCATGACGGTTTCGGAGTTGACATTGCAAATGTACGACATTGACGCCTCTTATCCAAAAAAACGAAGCGCGGATCCTTCAGAGGGTCCGCGCTTTGAAATGTATGGATTTAAAACTATTGCTCAGACAAGATGACGCACGAGCTCTTCGCGGTCGCCCGGAAGAAGATCTATGACGGGGATTTCTATCATGGTGTAGGCTCCGGGGCGCTGTTTCATCGACGCGCGGGCAACATCCACAAGAATCTGGGCCGTCAGAGCGGGATTGTTGATCTTCATGTCGAACTCGAAGAGCTGGTTCTGGGTCTTTCCGCTCACGCCCTTGCGGGTCATGTTCACGCCGTGGCCCATATCCTTGACTTCATCGACCGACTCGACCGCCATGACATGGGTCTCGTCGCTTGCGAAATAAGGATCGGCTTTGACGGCTGCGGCCACATCCTCCAGACGTGCGCCCGGCTCAAGCTCCACATAGACCATGCGGCGATGTATGCCGGTTCCGAGGGGAATGGTCATTGAAAGCGCGTTCTTGACGCCCGGTTTCGATTTGACGCATACGGTGTGGCCCATGCTCATGCCGGGCCCAAAGTTGGTATATGTCAGGCCTTTCGGAGCGGCTGCCTGCATCAGGGCGCGGACCACGGAGTCACTGCCCGGATCCCATCCGGCTGAAATAACCGCAACTGTATTGTTGGCCTTGGCTATCGCGTCGAGGTTACGGCGGAGATCGACGATGGATGTGTGTATGTCGAAAGAATCCACGGTGTTGATTCCCATGGCGAGATACTTCGAAGCATGCTTTTCGACCTCGCGGGTTGGAGTACAGAGGATCGCGACATCGACTTTACCAAGCTCAGTGATATCGGTGACAACCGGATACTGCGCCAATTCGGCGGGTTTCTCGCCGAGCGAACGGCGCACGACACCCGCAATTTCGAAATCGTCGGCGGCCTCAAGGGCCTCCACCACAAAATGTCCTATGTTTCCGTAGCCAACAACGGCTGCTCTGATCTTGCTCATTGTTATTTTTTAAGTTTTGAAACGATGTCCTGGGTGTCGCGGGCTATGGTCAGCTCCTCGTCGGTCGGAACAACGAGAACCTTCACACGCGACGAGGGCGTAGAAATGATTGTTTCGGTTCCGCGAGTAACCGCGTTAAGGTCTTTGTCAATCTCGACGCCCATGAATTTCAGCGGTTCACAGACATTCTCGCGGACTCCTGTCTGATTCTCGCCTACACCGCCAGTGAAGACAATCACGTCAAGACCGCCCATTTCCGCTGCGTATGCGCCCACATATTTCAGGATGCGCAACTCATACATGTCAAGTGCAAGTTTCGCACGCGGATCGCCGGCATTGACTGCAGCCTCGATTTCGCGCATGTCGTTGCTGATTCCGGAAATTCCGGCAACACCGCTCTTCTTGTTGATGAGAGTCTGCACGTCGGCAGCGCTCATGCCATGTTTTGTCATCAGATAAGTGATGGCTCCCGGATCGATGTCACCTGTGCGGGTACCCATCATGAGGCCTTCGGTAGGCGTGAGACCCATCGAAGTATCGATGCTTTTACCTCCGTCAACGGCAGTGATAGAACCACCGTTGCCAATGTGGCATGTCACCATTTTCAGCTTTTCGATAGGTTCACCGAGGATTTCGGCAGCACGCTGGCTGACATAGCGGTGGCTGGTTCCGTGGAAACCGTAGCGGCGCACGCCATCGTTCTTGTAATATTCATAGGGGATCGCATACATGAAGCTGCGAGCCGGCATGGTCTGATGGAAAGCGGTGTCGAACACTCCGACCTGAGGCACGTCGGGCAGCAGAGCCGTGATAGCCTCGATGCCGGTGATGTTTGCGGGATTGTGGAGCGGAGCGAGATCGTAGCAGTCCTTGACCTGCTGGATGACCTCGTCGGTGATCAGCACGCTCGATGCGAATTTCTCACCGCCATGCACCACGCGGTGGCCCACAGCGTCGATCTCGTCAAACGACTTGATGCAGCCTACGGTGGGATCGGTGAGGTTTTCGAGAATAGCCATGACGGCTGCCTTATGGTCGATCAGGCCGAGCTGCTTGATCTCTTTCGAGCCGTCGGGCTTCTTGAATTTGAGGAAACCGTCTTCGAGTCCGATTTTCTCCACACCGCCCTCGGCCATAGTGACGTCGGTGTCAGTGTCGATGAGCTTATATTTTACGGAGCTGCTTCCGCAGTTGAGTACGAGTATTTTCATTTCTATATGATTATTTATGCGTTTTCTTTAAGTCCTATGGCCTGGTTGCAGGTCATGATGATTGTCTTGTAGATATCCTCGGGGAAACATCCGCGCGAGAGGTCGTTGACAGGAGCCGCGAGACCCTGGAGAACCGGGCCGACAGCCTGTACGTTGCCCAGACGCTGCACGAGCTTGTAGGCGATATTGCCGACTTCGAGCGACGGGAAGACGAGCACGTTGGCACGTCCGCTCAGCGGGCTCTGCGGACACTTCGTGTGGGCCACGCCGGGCACAATGGCGGCATCGGCCTGAAGTTCGCCATCGATAATCAGCGAAGGATTCATCTCCTTGGCGATCTTCGTAGCTTCGATAACCTTATCGACACGTTCATGCTTTGCGCTGCCCTTGGTCGAGAAGCTCAGAATGGCCACGCGCGGCTCTATGCCTGCGATATCGCGGGCAGTCTGTGCGGCCGACACTGCAATCTGTGCGAGCTGGCGCGCGTCGGGGTCAGGCACAACAGCACAGTCGGCGAACACCATCAGGCCATCCGTGCCGAAAGGCATTCCGTTGGGGAGCAACATCAGGAAAGCGCCTGAAACCACGTCGATTCCTGGCTGGGTCTTTATCACCTGGAAAGCGGCGCGAAGCACATTGCCGGTTGTGTTCATGGCTCCTGCAACCTGACCGTCGGCATCGCCGGCCTTGACCATGAGACATCCGAGATAGAGCGGATTGGCCGCAGTCAGACGGGCCTCTTCCATTGTGATTCCTTTTTTCTTGCGCAGTTCGAAGAAAAGCGGGGCGTAGCGGTCGATGACAGTCTCGTCGGCCGGATCTACGATTTTGGCTTTGTCGATGTGGGTCAGTTTCAACTCTGAAGCCATTGCCTTGATGTCGGCTTCATTGCCGATGAGAATGATTTCAGCGAGACCGTCAGAAAGGATTCGGTTGGCTGCGGTGAGTGTACGCGGCTCTGTTCCCTCGGGAAGCACTATTCTCTGAGGGTTGGCTTTCGCCTTGATGGTAAGCTTTTCGAAAAGTGTCATGGTGATTTAATGACTTAATTGGTTATATTTTCTATCTGCAAAATTACATAAACTATCATGCAAAATCAACACATTCCCCCATCTTTTTCTCAACGTTTTTTCTCAAAACCGTGCAATAGAGCCAAAATGCCGAAAAAAAGACCTGCGGATGATTCGACAATCGCAGGCCCGGTTATTTTTTCAGTATGATTTATTTGGGAATAAAAAGCCCCGGAGGCAGGAAATGAGATGTCTCCGGGGGTGAGTTAGTTCAGGTTTTTATCAGGTTATGTCAGATGACGCCCTGACCCATCATGGCATTGGCAACTTTCATGAAGCCGGCGATGTTGGCGCCTTTCATGTAGTTGATGTAGCCGTCGGGCTCCGTGCCGTATTTGAGGCACTGGGAGTGGATCTCGCGCATGATGCCGTGGAGTTTCTGATCGACTTCCTCGGCCGACCACTGGAGGTGCATGGCGTTCTGGCTCATTTCAAGGCCCGAGGTGGCCACACCGCCGGCGTTGACTGCCTTGCCGGGTGCGTAGGTTGTCTTCGAAGCGATGAATGCGTCGATGGCCTCGGGTGTGCAGCCCATGTTGGAGACTTCGGCTACCATCTGGACTCCGTTGGCGATAAGCATTTTCGCGTCGTCGCCGTTGAGTTCGTTCTGGGTGGCGCAGGGCAGAGCGATATCGACTTTCTGTTCCCAGGGTTTCTTGCCGGGGAAGAAGGTGGCTTCGGGGAACTGCTCTACGTAGGGGGCCACGATGTCGTCGCCTGTGGAGCGGAGATAAAGCATGTGGGAGATCTTGTCGCCGGCTATGCCTTCGGGATCATAGACATATCCGTCGGGACCGGAGATGGTCACCACTTTAGCTCCGAGCTCGGTCGCTTTCAGAGCGGCGCCCCATGCCACGTTTCCGAAACCGGAGATGGCCACTGTCTTGCCTTTGATGTCGTCGCCTTTGGCCGCGAGCATGCTCTGCACGAAATAGAGAGCGCCGAAACCTGTGGCTTCGGGACGGATGCGCGAGCCGCCGAACTCGAATGCCTTTCCGGTCATGGAGCCGTCACATTCGTTGCGGAGTTTCTTATACATGCCATACATGTAGCCGACCTCACGTCCGCCCACGCCTATGTCTCCGGCGGGAACGTCACGGTCGATTCCTATGTTTTTCCAGAGCTCAAGCATGAAGGCCTGGCAGAAACGCATGATTTCGGCATCGCTCTTTCCGCGGGGCGAGAAATCGGAACCGCCCTTGCCGCCACCCATGGGAAGAGTGGTCAGGGCGTTCTTGAAAGTCTGCTCGAAGCCGAGGAATTTAAGGATGGAGAGGTTGACGGATGCGTGGAAACGGATTCCGCCTTTATACGGGCCGATGGCGTTGTTGAACTGGACGCGGTAGCCTATGTTGGTCTGGACTTCGCCATGATCGTCGGTCCAGGTCACGCGGAATGTGAAGATGCGGTCCGGCTCGACCATGCGTTCGATGATGCGCGCTTTCTCGAATTCAGGATGCTGGTTATATACATCCTCCACGCTCATCAAGACTTCTTTAACTGCCTGAAGATACTCTTTCTCACCGGGATGTTTCATCTCGAGAGAGGTCATGATTTTATTAATATCCATAATATATTGAATTTTGTTGTGGTTAACAACGGTATTAGTTTGTCGTGATGCAAATTTAGTGAATAAAATCTGAGATATGGCGCAAAAAGAGGCCTTAAATTTCGTTAAATTCAAGGCCTCCCGTAGCTATTTGCCATAAAACTATGTTTTACATCATCTTCTCTTCTTTTTCTTGGAAGTTTTGGATGTCGATTTGGATTTCGATTTTGAAGAAGTGGCTTTAGCCGCTTTCGGAATCTTCAGCTTGTCGCCCGGATGGAGCATGGTCTCGTTTTTCTTCATGCCGTTGGCCTTGCGGATAGCATCGACGGTCGTTCCGTTGCGTTTTGCGATCTTTTCAAGATTCTCGCCGCTCTTGACAGTTACCTCAACAGGTTTCGATTTGCGGCTCTTGCGGCTCGACGACTTGCGGGCGGAGGATTTCTTTGAGGCGCTTGCATAACCGTTGTTGCGGTATTTCTCGGAATTGCGCTTAGGAACGGCTCTCTGCGTCTGAGTGTAGCTTTTCGAAGAGACGGCGCGGCTGTCGGTCGTGTTCGACGAGGTTTTTGAAGGTATCGTCACGTCGGCCGACGTGTTCGGGCGGTTGGCGCGTGTGTTGACGGCAGCCACCGCATTGCGCTGGCGCAGTTCGATAACCAGCTGGTCGCCCTCGCGCACTTTTCCGCGGCGAAGATTGTTCCAGTGCTTGATATCAGTGGCGCTGACACCGTAGGCTTTGGCGATCGATCCGAGATCCTCGCCGCGGCCCACAGTGTGGGTCTTTCTTACAACTTCATCGGTGTTGACGTCGGCCACAAGCTGCTGGTCAGGCTGCACATTATTATTGTTGTTTCCTCCGTCCTGGCCGGCGGCCTCGGGAGCGGGCTCCTCATCTTTCTTTTTGGGGCCTATGTCAACTGTGGTGCGCGGGTTGTATTTATCTTCTTCGAAGGCCATGATCGCATCGCGGCTCGAGATATAGCTCAACACCTGCTGCGAGGGAAGAGTCAGAAGATAAGGATGGGAAGGCGAGCCGGGAATTACGTCGCGGCGATACTGCGGATTAAGCATGCGAATCTCATCGACCGGAATATTGAGCACATTGGCTATCTGGTTGAAGTGGACGCGCTCGCGGATCTCCACGGTGTCGGTGATCAGCGGACGCTTTACCACAGGGCGATGGATGCCGTAGTCATCGTGGTAATTCATCACGAAGTTGGCGGCGATGAACGCAGGCACATATCCGCGGGTCTCCGAAGGGAGATAGTTATATATCTCCCAGAAATCGGAATTTGCGCTTCCGGCCCTGCGGCGCGCCTTGTTGACGTTGCCGGGGCCGCAATTGTAGGCGGCGATAGCGAGTGACCAGTCGCCGTAGATGTTATAGAGCTGCTTGAGATAGCGCACTGCGGCCTGAGTCGATTCGAGCGCGGCGCGGCGTTCATCGACGAGGGAGCTGACTTCGAGTCCGAGGCCTTTTGCCGTAGCGGGCATCAGCTGCCAAAGGCCTGTAGCGCCGGCGCGGGAAACGGCGTTGGGGTTGATGGCGCTTTCAATGACCGGCAGATACTGGAGTTCAAGAGGCATCCCCTCTTTTTCAAGTTCCTCCACAAACATGTCGCCGTAGTAGTCGTGGAGAGCGAGCATGTTCGACACGAGCTCGCGGCGTTTTCCGAGATACATGTCGATCAGTCGGCCCACTACCGGATTGTAGGGCAGTTCGATCGCCGAATTGATGTCGGCGAGGCGGCGCGTGTATTCGTCATGACTGCCGAGCTTGTAATTCTTCGAATTCGGGCGCGTATCGGTGTAATTGCGCAGGAAAAAGTTCTCTTTCAGCGCACGTGACTGTGTTTCGAAACTTTCTGGCGGCCTGACGTTGTCATCGCGCAGCGAATGCTTTATGTCAAGGACCGACGGCACCGGCTTCGGAGCGGGCGAAGGAAATGCCGTCATTGTGGAGATAGCGAGCAGAGCAGCTGTAAGGATGTGTTTCATGAGGCAAATGAGTTAGAAGTTGAACGCCAGCTGAAATCCGAGAGCGGGCAACGGATGCTGCGGATCCTGGAGCAAAGCAGGCGCCACTTGTAAAGAGAGATCGGGAGAAATATCGAAATTCGATAACGAAGCGTCAACGTAGGCATCAACCATGGCTACCAGATAGACCCCGACCATGCTTATTATACAGAGGTCACGGTTGCGTCTGTAATAATCCTTGCGGCTTTTGAGAGTGCGCTCAAGCCACGAGCGGTCAAGACTGCTCTCCGACGTGTTGGGCGGAAAAAAGTCCATATAGGAATTCGTTGACGGATCATCGTCCATAAAATCAGTGTAAGCGCGGGTATAGTCGCTGAGCATCCCGTTGTTCCAGGACGCTCCGTAGCCCAGACCGATGAAAGCTCCGGCAACGATGGGGAGCTTCCAGTAACGGCGGTTGTATATCTGGCCCAGACCGGGACAGAGCGCCGAAAGCCACACGGCCCTGATCGGATCGGGCGTGAAGACTTTCAATGCTCCCGGAGCGGGTTTCTTCACAATGACGCTGTCATCGAAAAGTTTCATGTTGGATGAATCGACGATGCGCACCGTATCGACAGGATTGAAACGGACCGTGTCACCGTTGACATTGAATTCGACCTCCTCGACGGCCGCCGGAAGAGTGACCGGATCATCGCCCAGCGGAATGGTGTCGGGCAGTTCTCCGAAGGGAAAGGAGAGTGAGGAAAAAGCTCTTGATTCAGGCAACGCAAAATTTACTGAAAAAACGTTAAGAGGCATGAACAGCAGGGTCATGACCATGCCGAGAAGCATTATTCTCCTATGTGATGCCGTATGCCTTATGCGTTGCACTGCGATTTACAATTCTTTATTAAACGCCACATAACCAAGGATTTACCTCCCAAACAAAAGGTAATCCCGGCGACGTCTGTCAGTTGTCGTGAGGTTTCAGATTGTCAAAGATAGTAATTAATCGCTCAAGTTCCGCCTCGTTTTTGAAACTGAAGGTGATTTTTCCTTTGCCGGAACGGTTGCAAACGAAACTTACGGGCGCTGAAAAACGCTGCGAGAGATGTTCGCCGAGAATGTCGAATTCACTTCCCTGTTTCTGTTTGGTTACCTCGTCGGCGTTTTCGCCCGACGCGTTTTCGCGCCACGCCTTTGCCAGTTCCTCGACCTTGCGGACCGAGAGGCCCTCCTTGACAATGCGGTTATAGACTTTGAGCTGCACCGTGGGATCATCGATCGAGAGTAGCGCGCGGGCATGACCCATATCCACGAGTTTGTCGCGCAACCCCAGCTGGACATCGGCCGGCAGACGCAGCAGGCGCAGGAAATTAGCTATAGTGGCGCGTTTTTTTCCGATGCGTTCGCTCAGTCTCTCCTGGGTCAGCTGATACTGCTCGATGAGTTTCTTGAAAGTGAGCGCGATTTCTATGGCGTTGAGATCTTCGCGCTGGATGTTCTCGATCAGGGCCATCTCCGTGAGTTCGGCTTCGTTGGCCGTCCTTATGTAGGCGGGAACGGAATCGAGCCCTGCGCGGGAGGCGGCACGGAAACGCCGCTCACCGGCTATGATCTGATAGGAATCGGGACCGGTTTTGCGGAGCGACAGGGGCTGGATGATTCCAAGCTCGCGTATGGAGGCGGCGAGATCGTCGAGAGCTTCCTCGTCGAAATTGGTTCGAGGCTGGTCAGGATTCGGAGAAATCTGCGAAAGTGGTATTTCATTTATTGCCGATGAGCCGGATGCGGGAGTGTCATCCATGGAGATGAGCGAGTCAAGACCGCGTCCGAGTGCATTGCGTCGTGGTGCCATATATCTGATGTGTTTTTATTTTGACAGAGGGAAAACTAAGCTTTCTGATGGCGCGAGGCGCGGCGGTGTTTCGAGATTATTTCGCGCGCGAGGGCCGTGTGTGATGTCGAGCCGCGGCTTTCCGGATCGTAAAGTATGGCGGGGAGCCCGTGGGAAGGAGCCTCCGAAAGGCGGATATTTCTGGGAATGACAGTTGTGAACACCATGTCTCCGAAATGGCTCTTGAGCTCTTCGTAGATCTGGTTTGCCAGACGCAGACGGGCGTCATACATCGTCAGGAGGAAGCCCTCGATCTCAAGGCCCGGATTGAGCTTCGGCTTTATGATGCGGATGGTGTTGATAAGCTTGGTGATTCCCTCAAGAGCGAAATACTCGGCCTGCACCGGAATTATGACGGAATCGGCGGCAGTGAGAGCATTGACGGTTATGAGACCGAGCGACGGAGAACAGTCGATCAGAATGTAATCATACTGGTCGCGTACACTTTCGAGAGCCTTCGACATGACTTTCTCTCGGTTCGGACGGTTTATCAGCTCGAGTTCGGCACCGGCCAGATCGATTCTGGAACCTATCAGATCGAGACCTTTCATGCATGTAGCCACCTGCGATCCGGCCAGAGGATAATCGTCAACGAGACATTCGTAGATCGACGAGGCCATATCGTCAGGTTTTATTCCATAGCCCGAAGTGGCGTTGGCCTGGGGGTCGGCATCGATTATGAGCACCTTCTTCCCTTCAGCGGCGAGCGACGCCCCGAGGTTGATGGTTGTAGTGGTTTTACCGACTCCGCCTTTCTGATTCGCTATTGCTATGATTTTACCCATAAAAATGTTACTGTGCGGTGATTGTTTTCGGCTGCAAAGTAATCACTTTTTAGGCTAAAGAGAAAGCGCCAACTGCCAAATAATGCGTTAAATGTTCATAAATGGCCCCTAATGTCAATAACTCGTGGAACATTCCCGCGAAATGTTTCACAGGAGGAGCTGCGCGTCGCCGTAACTGAGGAATCGGAAATCGTGACCGAGAGCATAATCATACATGCGTCGCCAGTCACCCCCGGTGAATGCCGACACGAGAAGGAGCAGCGTTGACTGGGGCTGATGGAAGTTGGTGACCATACCCTTGACCACCCTGTAGTCATAGCCCGGAGCGATGATGATTCTCGTCGAAGCGGTCAGGGTGTCAAGACCGCGCGCATCCAGATATTCCACCAGAGCGCCGAGCGCCTCGCCGGTCGAAAGCTCCGGACCGGAATAGGGATACCATTGCGGAACCTCATCGGGCGTCTTCCCTTCGGCCACCATGCGGCCGAGATGGTAGAGTGACTCCAGAGTGCGCACCGAAGTGGTGCCTACGGCTATGACCCTACGTTGTCCCTCGGCGAGTTCTGCTATCAGGTCGCGGCTGACGGAAATGAACTCGCTGTGCATCCCGTGGTCACCGATGCGGTCCGATTTCACCGGCTTGAAGGTTCCGGCTCCCACATGGAGCGTCAGCTCGCGGCGCGGAATGTCGCGGCGGTCTATGGCGTCGAGCACGTCTGGCGTAAAATGCAGTCCTGCGGTAGGTGCGGCCACCGAACCTTCGATCGAGGAATAGATCGTCTGATAGTCGTCGGCGTCGCTCTGCTGCGTCGGGCGGTTGAGATAAGGAGGAATGGGAATTTCCCCGGCCGCCTCTATTATCTGTGAGAATGTCAGATCGGAAGGCTGCCAGGTGAATTCGACCGTAGAGCCGCTGTCTGACTTCGATGTGCGCGTTGCCGTCAGAACCACGTCCTGCTCCCCTATCCGCAGCTCCATTTCGAGCGGTGCGTCTTTCCAGCGCTTGGAATTGCCGACAAAGCAGCTCCATTCCGCCCTACCCTCCGCTGCAAAAGCCATCTGATAGTCAGCGGGAGCTACCGGTTCGAGACAGAACACCTCGATGCGGGCGCCCCCGGGCTTGCGGAAACGTAGCCGGGCGTTGATGACGCGCGTATTGTTATAGACAAGCATGGAATCGGCGGGAAGAAGAGCGGGAAGTTCGGTGAACACGTGCTCCTCGAGCGAGCCGTCATGATTACGCAAAAGGAGTTTGCAGTGATCGCGCATCTGGAGCGGATGCGAAGCTATACGCTCTTCCGGCAGCGGATAATTGAAATCTTCAATCTTTATATCGGTGACATTCATCTCGTTCATAGGATAGATGGCTAAACGGAGTGCAAAGTTAGCGCCACCCGGCCGCAATAGCAAATAAAACTCGCTTTAATTCACAACCCAATTCGTCTTCTCCTCCCATTCCTCTACAAATCCGTTATATAAATTTTGAAAGTCAGTGATTTGTGCTACCTTTGTGAATTGTAAGGAAAAATATTAGCTAAGTTAGCTAACTTAGCTAATTTAGCTCATATTCAAAATACTCGACAACTATGACGACTCCAGATTTTGCCCGGCCCAAAACAAGCTACCGGAAACTGCATGTTTTCCGCAAAGCTGAGGCTATCTATGACCTGACTTATTTCTTTCTACAGAGCCACATAGCTAAAACCGACCGGACCTATGACCAGATGCTGCAGGCCGCGCGTTCCGGAAAACAGAACATTGTTGAAGGACGCTCCGACGCCGCGTCATCGGCCGAAATCGAGATCAAACTGTTTGGAGTTGCCCGTGGCAGTCTCCATGAACTGTTAAATGATTATGAAGACTATATGCGGACTCGTCAGATTAAGTTCTGGAGCCAAAGTCATCCGCGCTTCGCCAATCTGCGGAAAACCTGCCGCGATCACAATGACACCGCATTTTTCACCTCACTCGCCAACCGCCTCAACGATGAAGAATTCTGCAACATGATGCTGACCCTGATAAATCAGACCATTTCGATGCTCAATAAAATGATTGATCTCATTAAAGCCGATTTTCTCAAAAAAGGCGGAATCAAAGAGCAGATGTACGCCGCCCGCATCCACTCACGAACCTCGGAAAACAATTAACAATGAAACGTCTTTGGATTCTATCGGTGCCATTGTGATTTACGGCGATTTCAACAATTGCGAAACATTAGTGAAAGATGTATCCATCCTTCCTCTTGACGACTCCTTTGATAAGGATAAAGTCAAAGATTACGCACAAAAACACAATATCAAATATCATCAGTAGCAATAATTTGTTTGACATGATACTGCCCGATAACCATTTCTGAATAATACAAGGGTGACGTTGTTCCCTATTTTCACACTAAAAATAACTAATTTATGGAGAAAAGGAGACAACTAAAAATTATCCGAATAGTTCTGAATGGGAACCAAGGCGGACAAGGTCTATTTCATCAGATTCCGGATCAAACCATATCAGAAGGAAATCACCTTCGATATGGCACTCCATGTGACCGGCGTAGTTGCCTGTAAGCAGATGAGGACGGTTTTCTTCTGGAATCGGTTGCTCATTTCTCAGCAATTCAAGAATGTTGAATAGTTTCTCTACCTTCTTCGGATTATTTCGAAATCGCTTATAGTCTTTTTTGTATTGAGAGGAGGCCTTAAGCTTCTTCATAATCCCATTGATTTCTCCATCGCTTCAACCGACGTCATGTCAAGTTCCGGAGCATTACGCAGTACACCGCTTTCAACCTCTTTCATGGCAGCTTTAGTTGTCGCATTCGGCTCCTGATAAGCCGCATCAAGCAATAATGTCTCAACATAATTATTGAGGCTGCGATTCTGACGCTTTGCAAGTTGCTTCAACCTGTCAATCAGATCAACGGGAAGTCTGAAACTCTGATTTTTCTTTATTGCTATATCCATATAAGTATTACTTTTGAATGCAAAGTTAATGTAAAAGTATTACAATAACAACATATTCGTCCAATGTGTTTCGAAAAAGAAGTTTTATGCAATTTATTTGGAGATTCGGGATTTGCATATTATATTTGCATCAAAATAATATCAAAACAATATCACATGAAACTACAAGACAAAACTCAGGAAATGCCCTACAGAGGCATGATCCTCAACGGATTCGCCATGCTTGCGGCAGTCATTCTGCTCATTCCGGCGATGGTGGTAGCCGTCGCTTTCATCCTCCCCGACAAAGGTAGCGACACCTACGGCGCCATATTGGGCGTCACGATAGGCGTGGCCATTCTGTTGATGGCAATTCTCTCGATCGGCTTCTTCACTCAACAGCCTAACCAATCGAGAGTCATGATTTTCTTCGGAAAATATCGCGGCACTTTCCGCGGGACGGGCTATTTCTGGGTCAATCCTTTCATGAACAAAAAGAAAGTCTCGCTCAGAATCCGCAACATGGACATAGCCCCGATAAAGGTCAATGACAAGATCGGCAACCCGGTGATGATAGGCATGGTGCTTGTCTGGAAAGTCAACGACACCTATCGCGCCGTTTTCGACGTGGACGCCGCGGACACCCCCTCGATAACCGTCAGCTCCGACGGAAAGATCAAAGAGAACCCTGAGAATGCCAACGCTACCGCAAAAGCCCTGAACGCTTTTGTCAGAATCCAGAGCGACGCCGCGCTGCGGGAAGTCACCGGCCGCTACGCCTACGACGAGGAAGACGGCAAGAACGACGAGATCACCCTCCGCAGTTCGGGCCACGAAATAAACACCCAGCTCGAGGAGAAGCTCAACGAACGCCTGGCAATGGCCGGCATCGAGGTTGTCGAAGCCCGACTGAATTATCTCGCCTACGCTCCGGAGATAGCCGCAGTCATGTTGCGTCGCCAGCAGGCTTCGGCCATAATCGCGGCCCGCGAGAAGATTGTCGAAGGCGCTGTCTCCATGGTGAAAATGGCTCTCGACCAGCTGAAATCGGAAGAAGTGGTGGAACTCGACGAGGAACGCAAGGCAACCATGGTCAGCAATCTGCTCGTGGTCCTGTGTGCCGACGAACCGGCCCAGCCGGTCCTCAACACCGGCACTCTCTATCAATAACCCCCTGAACCATTCCGGACATGGCTAAGCAACAAAGCAAAGGATTCCTGCTGCGTCTCGACCCCGAAACGATGGAACTCGTGGAGCGCTGGGCCACTCAGGAATTCCGGTCAGTCAACGGCCAGATCCAGTGGATAATCGCCGAATCGCTCAAACGTCATGGACGTCTTCCGAAAAAAACGGCAAAATAATGGTCAACGCATTTTGTAATCTGAATTATTATAGGTAATTTTGCACCCGAATTCGTAATCTCTGGCAGGAAAAAGTGGCCTGCGAATATTGCGAGTATTGTTAACATTTAATCGAAAAGAAAAAATGGATCTGATCAAAATTGCCGAAGAAGCATTTCCCGCAGGCACCAACCAAATTGAATTCACTCCCGGCGACACCATCACAGTAGCCTACCGTATCAAAGAAGGAAACAAGGAGCGTATCCAGCAGTATCGCGGTGTGGTTATCCGCATCTCCGGCGAAGGCAACAAAAAGCGTTTCACCGTCCGCAAAATGAGCGACAACATCGGTGTTGAGCGTATTTTCCCCATTGAGTCTCCGTTCATCGACTCTATCACAGTGAACAAATACGGTAAAGTGCGCCGTGCGAAACTTTACTATCTGCGTGGCCTGACAGGCAAGAAAGCCCGTATCAAAGAGCGCCGCGTGATCAAGAAGTAAAAAATCTCTTTTACTTCCATAAACGAAAAAGGAGGACAGTTCGTCACGAACCGTCCTCTTTCTTTTTATTGTCTTCTATTATGGAATATCATACATAGGGCATTACGGCTGCCGCTACATCCGTGTCGCCCCACAGATCGGCCATCGTCAGCCATATAATAAGCAGAATGATCAGAATTATTGCCCCAATGGCAACCCAGGTGCTAACATATCTGTTTTTACGGCGAGCTTGTTTGTCATTCATAACACTTTAATTTTGTCGGGTGAATTATTTCTTTCACCTCCTTTAACGCGCTGCCTCCGAAAAAAGTTCTCCCGCGGCATTAAATTCTGAGCGCGGTCCCTGCCGCAAAGGGCAGGAGCCGCGCTCACTGAATCTGATTGAGGACCTGACTCAGGCCTTGAGGTCAAGAATCTGGGTCGCGTGTTCCTTAGTCTTTATCTGTTTGGGGCCGAACACGTCGGTTATTACGCCGTCGGGACCCACAAGGAAAGTCGTGCGCAATGTGCCGAAATATTTCCGTCCACACATGCTCTTCTCGCCCCACGCTCCCATTTCTTCGGTCAGCCGATGGTCTGTGTCGGCTATCAGATGGAACGGCAGCTCATGCTTCTCGATGAATTTACGATGTGAGGCTTCATTGTTGGTGCTGACACCGAGCACTTCGTAGCCTTTCGCTTTCAGCACATCGATATTGTCGCGGAGCGAGCAGGCCTCGGCCGTGCATCCCGGCGTATTGTCCTTAGGATAGAAATAGAGCACCAGGTTTCGACCTTCGAAGTCACTTCTTTTCACCTCGCGGCCGGTCTCGTCAACGCCGAGTATTTCGGGTATTAAGTCGCCGGGCTTCATTTCTTCGCGTCAAGTTTTTTAAGCAGATGTTTCACTGCGCCTTCAAGCTGAGCGTCCTGACCGGCCTGGATCTGACCCGGGAGGTTATAGATGAGCACGTCGGGGTTGAGCTGGTGGTTTTCCAGAACCTGACCCTTCATGTCAACCGAAGTAACCTGAGGAATACCGAAGACGATCGAGGGATCGATCTGATTCTCCCACCAGACGGCGGTCATTGTTCCGGGAACCGGAGCGCCGACTATGTCGCCTATTCCGAGAGTCTGATAAACAAACGGTGTTCCGTGGGCGTCGCTGTAGTTGCTTTCGTTGACAAGCATTACGGAAGGCTTGGTCCACTGCGAGAACGGTTCAGAGCCGATGTAACGTCCGCGAGGCATGAAACGCACATATTCCTTGCCTGAAAGCAGAAGGGCTATGTCGTTGTGGAGCCAGCCGCCGCCGTTGTAACGGGTATCGACAATAGCAGCCTCGGCATTGCGGTAATGGCCGAGCAGACGGTCATAAACGGTCTGGAAACTCGGGTTGTTCATTCCCTCTACATGCACATAGGCGAGACGACCGCCCGAGAGGCTGTCAACGAGATGTTCGTTGTGTTCAACCCAGCGCTGATAGAGGAGAGAGCTTTCATATCCTCCGCTGATGGGTTTCACGGTGACGTCACGTGTGGCACCGGCGTTGTTCTTGACCGTAAGGCGTACTTTTCGGCCGGCCTTACCCTCGAGAAGAGGGAAATAGTCCTTGCCTGCCTCAATGGTCTGGCCATCGATCGCAACAATTACGTCGCCGGGCACCACATTCACATCCTTTCTGTCAAGCGGACCGCGGCGAAGCACTTCAGCCACTTTCAGACCGTCGCCTTTGTGGGCGGGATCATAGAAAGCTCCGAGAGAAGCTGTTGACATGAAATAGACCGGAGCGTAGGATGAGGTTGAAGCGCCGGTGTGGGAAGCGTTAAGCTCGCCGAGAACCTCGCTCATCAGTATGGCGAAATCGCGATTGTTGTCGATGTGAGGCAGGAAACGGCGATAATGGTTGCCGATTGAATCCCAGTCGAGGCCGTGGAGGTTGGCATCGTAGAATTTGTTCTTGACCTGCTTCAGCATGTGGTCATAAATGTAGGCGCGTTCCTGCGAGGGATGACGGTTGTAAGGCGCGTCAAATTCAATCGGAGTCACTTTGCCGTCGGAAAGGCTCACTTTGTTCATGCCGTAGCCGGTGAAGACAAAAAGGTTATCGCCTTTGTCATCGGGAACGAAACCGCCGCTTATGCCACGGGCAAGCACCTTGGTGTCACCCTTCTTCAAGTCACGGCAATAGAGATTTGCTCCGGCTTCTGTCGATCCGGCGCAATAATAGAACTTGTCGCCTTTCTTTGAAAGATAGTAATCGCCGACAAATGAAGAGCGCGGAGTCAGACGGGCCATGCGGTAACGGCGATTGTCGAGATCGAAATTGAGATCCTTCGATTTCTTTTCCTTGACGTCAGCGTCTTTTTTGTCTTTCTTGGAATCTTTTTTACCTTTCTTTCCTTTTTTGTCCTTGGAATCGGATTTGAGAGTTTCTTTTTCTTTCTTCTCCTTGTCAGCCTGCTCTTTGAGGGCTGCTTCCTCCTCGGTCATGTTGAACTCGTCCCAGGCTTCAGGATCGAGCACCATCATCATGACGTCAGACTGGTTGCCCCAGCTGCCGTGGCTCTTCATGCCGTAGCGTCCGGTCGAATAGGTTATCGCACGTCCGCCCATAGCCCACTGGGGATTGGAATCAGCGTAACCGCTTTCGGTGAGATCGACAACTTTCGAACCGTCGGCAGCCACAAGCGCAATGTCGGAATTGTTCCATCCGCCAACTCCGATATAATCTATGAGGAGCCACTTGCTGTCGGGGCTCCAGGCGAATGATATGTCGCCGTCGGTGTATGAGTAGTTGTATTTGCCGTCAAGCGCCGTGGTCACTTCCTTGGTGTTGACATCGATGACCTTGAGGATCGTGCGGTCCTCGAGGAATGCCACTTTCTTGCCGTCGGGGCTGAAAACAGGCTGCTGAGCCGAGGTCTCGCATGAATAAAGGGGCTCCTCAACGAATTCAGTAGCGTAAGCAAGCTTTTTCTCGTCGGGGTTCTTTATCTTCGAGATGAAGAGCTGCCAGTTTCCTTCGCGCTCGGAGTCATAAACAACGGAACGTCCGTCGGGAGCTATGTCGATTCGGCGTTCCTGACCGGGAGTATTGGTGATTCGGACAGTAGTGGGATATTTTACCGAAGTGGCATAGACATCTCCGCGGATAACGAACGCGACCTCATCGCCAGCCTTGTTGACAGCCATGGTTGAGGCGCCTCTGTTGCTGAAGCTCTTTATGATGTCATTATTGAAATCATCGGTGATGATCTGCACGTTTATTTTCTGCGGTTTTCCGTTGGCCGGCATTGTGTAAAGCTCACCGTCCTGGCTGAAAGCGAGCACGCCGTTGTTGGAAACGGAGAGTGAACGCACGGGATTCTCCTTGAAGAAAGTAAGCTGCTTGCCTTTCTGACCGGCCTTTGCCGTTCCCTGATAGACGTTCAGGTTGTTGTCAGCCTCTTCGGAAAGATAATAGAATGTGTCGCCGCTGCCCCAGACCGGATTGAGGTCATGTCCGTTGAAGGTTGTCAGCTGAGTGAAGTTGCCTGCGGGATCCACCATCCACACGTCGGAGGTGCCGGACGAACGCTCATGCTTGCGCCAGATGTTCTCGAACCCTTTCTTGTCCTGATAGAGGATCTTGCCTTCGGCGTTGGCGCTCGCCGAGAGAGCCGGAACTGAAAGATAGAGCTCGGGACGCGGACTGTCGATCTCTGTGTCGATGACATACATCTGATTTCCGAAGGGAGCCTGCGCCGTAGTACGTCCCGGCATTATATTGGCGGAGAAAAGCAACCGTCCGTCCGGGAGGAAAGTCAGAGGAGTCTCGGTGCCCACGTAGGTTGTCAGGCGTCGAGCCGTTCCGCCCTGTGCGGGAATGATGTAAATGTCATCGGAACCGAGTCTGTTTGATGTGAAGACAATGCGTTTTCCGTCGGGAGCCCACATCGGCGCGCTGTCATACTCTTTGGAGGTTGTCAGCTGCCGAGCCTGTCCGCCTGTGACAGGAACAGTGAAGATGTCGCCTTTGTAAGTGAAAGCGACTGTCTTTCCGTCAGGCGAGATGGCGGCGTTGCGAAGCCAGAGCGGATTTTCAGCCGCTGCGCCGACCCCGCTTACGAGAGCCGCCATGAGTACCATGCTTTTTACTTTTTTCATATAAGAATTAATTTAGATAATGAATTTATTCGGAAATAAAAGAATCCTTGAAGCCGAGAAAATAAAGAATGCCGTCAAGACCGATCGTGGAGATCGACTGGTCGGAAGCCGCCTTGACCTTTGGCTTGGCGTGGAAAGCTATGCCGAGACCTGCCGTAGAGAGCATGGGAAGGTCATTGGCGCCGTCACCCACGGCGATTGTCTGCTTGATGTTCAGGTTCTCGACCTGAGCCAGCAGGCGCAGCAGCTCGGCTTTCCGGCGGCCGTCCACAACTTCGCCGAGATAGCGTCCGGTCAGTTTGCCGTCAACAATCTCCAGATCGTTGGCATAGACGTAGTCAAAGCCGAAGCGTTGTTTCAGGTAATTGCCGAAATATGTGAATCCGCCGGAAAGAATGGCCGTCTTGTAGCCGGTGCGTTTAAGCACTGTCATCATGCGGTCAACTCCTTCCGTTATGGGAAGATTCTCGGCTATCTCTTTCATGACTGACTCGTCAAGCCCTTTGAGGAGCGCCACACGCTCGGTGAAGCTCTCGATAAAATCGATCTCACCTCTCATGGCGCGTTCGGTGATGGCCCTTACCTGCGCTCCGACTCCGGCGCGTTCGGCGAGCTCGTCGATGACTTCCGTCCTGATCAGCGTCGAATCCATGTCGAAACATACGAGACGGCGGCAGCGCCGGAACATCGTGTCCTCCTGAAGAGATATGTCAACTTCCTCAAGCGAGGCAATCTGCATGAAACGGCGCTGCATCTCGCTGTGGTCGCGGGGATTTCCGCGGACAGAGAACTGCACACATGACTTGCTGAGCTGTTTTTCGTGGGAATCGAGAGGCATGCGGCCGGTCAGACGCTGTATGGAATCGATGTTAAGCTGCTGGTCAGCCACCACGGAGCTGACGAGAGCGATGTGACGTGCCGAAAGATTCCGTCCCAGAATGGTGATGATCCATCTGTTTTTTCCCTGCATGTCAACCCAACGTTCGTAATCCTCGGGGCTGACCGGAGAAAACTTGACATTCACTTTCAGCTCGTAGCCTTTGAAGAGAACATCTTTCATTATGTCGCCCGACACTGAACTGTCAGTCTTGATCAGAATGCCCAGAGTCAGATTATGATGAATGTCGGCCTGACCGATGTCAAGAATCCTGGCATCGTACTTTGCAAGAATCTCCGACAAAGCGGCCGTTACGCCCGGTTTGTCTTCGCCGGTAATATTTATCATTATAAGCTCCACGGGGGGAGCTTCGGGAGTCACATGCATATTTATTTCAGTTTTTCTTATGAAACTCAATCATCAGAGGCAACGGATGCCGGACTATGCGGCTTATCTCCACTCCGAGAGATTCAGCCGTCAGACGCAGCTGGCGCTCGAACACAACAGCTATCGAACCGACAAAACCGACCGGCAGTTCCGACGGATAGGCCGAAATGATGTTGCGCTCGAAAAAGAGCCGGAACTCATTTCTGACAAGACCCTCAATCGACGGGTCGGCTATATTGTCGGCTATGAACGGAACGAGCGATGCAAGAAAAGCGTTTGCAGCCTGACGGCGATAAACGCGCTCAATCACCGCGCTCTTGTCAAGGCCGGTGGCGTCGGCGAACCGGCGGCAGAGAGCGCGTGGAAGATACCCTTTAAGCACGCCGTTGAGCAACGCTATTCCGAGCCGGGCACCCGATCCCTCGTCGCCGAGCACATAGCCCAGAGGCGGCGTGTTAGCCACGATGTTTTTCCCGTCATAGCTGCACGAGTTGGAACCGGTTCCCAAAATAGCGGCGATGCCCGGCGCGCGTCCGAAAAGAGCGCGGGCAGCTCCGAGCATGTCGGAAGCGACCTCGACATCAGTTGCGCCCGTAATGCCGGCTATCACATTCTCTACCGCAGGACATATCTCCGGCAGACACCCTGCCCCGTAAAAACGGACCTCACTGACAGAATGAGCCCTTATGCCGGATAGTGCTTCAGTCAGCGTGGACTCCAAGACATTCTCCGTCATGACAGCGGGGTTGATTCCGCCGGTTGTGAAGACCAGAGGGGCGCTACAGGCTGTGTCATCCACCAACGCCCACTGGGTCTTTGTGGCGCCGCTGTCAGCGATCAGTTTCATAGAATGTGATAAAAATCGGTTAATTTATTTTTATTCTGCAAACTTACATATTTTTTCCCGATTGAGGAACAATCAGAGAGAAAAAAGTTGTTTTTTTAGAGGATTGTAGATAACTTTGCCCTACATTAAACATTCTCTCATAACAACCAAAGTATATTATAAAATGGAGAAAAACGAACTTAAGAAATATCTGCTCGACTGCCGCGAACGCTATGTAGCCGATCTGACCGGCAACATCCTCCCCTTCTGGCTCGAACATGGCTGGGACAAAGTGAACGGCGGCGTCTATACATGCCTTGACCGCGAAGGACGCCTGATGGATCCCACCAAATCCGTCTGGTTCCAAGGCCGCTGCGCATTCATCTATTCATTCGCCTACAACAACATCGAGAAACGCCCCGAATATCTCGAATTCGCCAAAAGTTGCATCGACTTCAGCGACGCCCACTGCTATGACGCAGACGGCCGCATGTATTTCGAAGTGGCTGCCGACGGTACTCCCCTCCGCATGCGCCGTTATGTCTTCTCCGAGGCTTTCGCCTGCATCGCTCTGGCAGAATATTCGATTGCCACCGGTGACAAAGCTTACGCCAAACGCGCCCTCGACCTTTTCGAACGCATCCTCTATTTCATCGACACTCCGGGAATCCTCCAGCCCAAATATGAACCGACGCTCAAAGCCCAGGGCCATTCCATCACCATGATTCTCATCAACACGGCCGCTCGCGTGCGCGCAGCAGCCGGCGACAGTCCCGAAATAGAAAAGCGCATCAACACCTCTCTTGAAGCCATCGCCAAATATTTCATGCACCCCGAATTCAAGGCCGTGCTTGAAATGGTGGGACCTGACGGCGAACTGATCGACACCCTCAACGGCCGCGTCATCAATCCGGGACATTGCATCGAAACCTCATGGTTCATCCTCGAGGAGGCCCGTCACCGCAACTGGGACAAAGCAATCAAGGACCTCGCGCTGACCATCTTCGACTGGAGCTGGGACTGGGGCTGGGACGAACAGTACGGCGGCATCATCAACTTCCGCGACTGCAAGAACTTCCCGCCGCAGGACTACTCCCAGGACATGAAATTCTGGTGGCCCCAGACCGAAGCCGTCATCGCCACTCTCTACTGCTACCTCGCCACCGGCAACGAACATTACATCGAACTCCACCGCAAGGCCAACGACTGGATGTATGCCCACCTGCCCGACCACGAATATCCGGAATGGTTCGGCTATCTCCACCGCGACGGAACAGTCGCCCAGACCGCCAAGGGCAACATATTCAAGGGTCCCTTCCACATTCCGAGAATGCTCATCAAATCCGTCAACCTCATCGACGACATTCTCGCCACACTCTGAACAAACCGCTTCTGACAATAAAAAAGTTCCCGCCGGTCCACCTCACTTCCGACGGGAACTTTACTTTTCTCATCTTCGCGGTTTGCATGACGCAAAGTTAAGCCGAGAATTTCCGACGTAATCGCCTGTTTCTATCTTTCCTGATTGATTATCTTAAATAAGAGATCAGAAGCGGAGCTGCAGGGTTGCGAGGATGTTGCGGGGACGGATGGAAAAAACGCGGTCGGTCTTCGAGAGCGTTCCGAAGGTTGTGTAACGGTAATCATGCCGGTCAAAAAGATTGCGGGCGCTCAGAGAAAGACGCAGACGGGAACTCATCTGCCATGTGGCCGACGCGTCAAGAAGAACCATGTTTGCGTCGCGGCCCGCACGGTCGCCGAAACCGGTGAAATAATGTTCGGCTCCTATGATGAAATTCAGCTCGTCAAGAGGCATCCAGGTGAACGACAGTCTCTGATTGACCGATGTAGAGCGTGACAGCGGCCCTGCGTCTATTTTCAGAGAACTGAACGTGGCGTCAAGAGAGTAGTTCATGGAGAGCCATTTGCAGAAGCTTCCTTTGAAATAAGGTGCCACGGAGAGGCGGTCCTGCCGGAAAGGCAAGCGTTGGCCGTCGCGCATCGACGAGGCCTCCGAACGGCTCCATTCCGCATCGATGCCTCCGACCAGCCTGCCGTGGGCGAACCCTTTGCTTACGCCACCCTTGAGCATATAACTGTGTGTACCTGCCGCAATGTTTCTGTAGGTTGTCACTATGAAGTCATCGATGAAAAGCTGATCCGTCATCAGCGGAGAGCGAAAATAAGAATAGGATACCGAGATGTTTCCGAAGAAGGCCGACAGAGGATTGCGGTAGCGATATGTGGCCGACACCGAAGTGGATTTACTGTTTCGGTCGGTAGGCACGGCGACATAAAGATTGCGGTAATCCGTCAGAAAGGCGCAATCCACAAACAACGAGGGAGCCGGCGCGGAGGAATTGTACGACGCCGACAGTGTCAGATCGGATTTCGCCGTCATCTGGCGCCGGATCCACAGATAGGGTCTCAGGGAGATAAAACCATGACTACCGTCAAGTCCGATATGAGTCAGCCGGAAAGGTAGCGCGGCCGTTACGCGCCATCCTCGCATTTCATATACGGCTTTCGGAGTCAGAGAAAACGAAGCGAGAAACGAGTCATACTTTCCGGCTCTCCTGAAATCGCAGTCGAAGTCATCGAGGGCGGAGGCAAGATGATGCCAGTCAAGATCAAGATCAGCGGTGAGATATATTTTCCAGAAGCCTGCGAAAAGGCCATACTGTCCCTCGGTGACGCTTCGTAAATCCGAAGTCCTAACCGACTGGGATGGAGCGGCGCCGGAAGCACTGACACCGAGACGCGACGTGTTGCGCGAAAACTCATTGCGCGATGACAGAGAGAATATCCTCGTGTCAGTCTTGCGGATGAGCCGCAAGTCGTTGCGCACATTAAAACATCGGCGGTTTACTCGCTGTAAAAGATCCATCGATCCCGTGATGGCCGAACGCGAGTCATCAAACCTCGCGTCGAAATTCAGATTGTCTTTCATGAAATATTTCTTTCGGTTAACCTCCGTTTTGAGTTCAGCGGCGATGGAATGTCCGTGTGTCCGCAACCTATTGTCCTGATTATAATTGGGGATATTCTGACTGAAATAATCGGTATATTCTCCGGTCGTGTAATCAAGTCGGTCACCTGTGTAGTTGAGTTTAAGGCGTTTTGACACATCATTCGTGCCCCACGACGTGATGGCGTCGGCCATCCACGACAGATTGTCGCGCGTGCGGTTCTCGGCAAGAGGTGCATTCACACGGTCAGCCGAAATGTAATCCGTCCAGGGCTCATCGTCGTACTCGCCGGAAAACATGGGATCATATCCGGTATCCCTGATTTCATTCGCCGGATTCCAGCCGGTATTGTCGGCCTTCAGCGTAAACATGTTCTGCATTTTACGCGCGAGACGCATAGTGAACAGACCGCCCGTGTAAAGCAGCGGAGAAACACCCGCTCCGGCCGTAGTCACTCCGACCCAGCGTGACCGCGCGTCCTCCTTCAGTTTGAGATTGATTCCCGCCTGCTCCGAAAACTCTATATCCTCCAGTGCCTTTATGGGCTGATGATTTTCCATGACCTCAACCGAGGCTACGTCATCTTTGGAGATATTATTGGCCGCAAGCCCGTAGCTGTCACCCACGAAATCGTTTCCGTCGATATAGAATTTGTTGATCGGTTTTCCGTTATACAATATGCGGCCGTCATCCTCAACCTTGATGCCGGGCAGACGCTTGAGCACATCTATTATGGCATTGTCGGCAGCGGTTGCATATTTCCCGACATTGAACACGAGGGTGTCGCCGCGCTGAAATATGTCTGGCGCCTCGACCACGACTTCCTTCAGCCGGGTCTCGCGGGGCTGAAGAAATAGCTCGTTGTTTTCCGGGGGAAACGCCGTCTCAAAAGTGGCGTATCCTATGGCGCTTACTGTCAGCTTCACGCCTTTAGAATCGGTTTTGACACTGAATGTACCGTCGGTTTTGGAAGAAGTGAAGCTTACGGTTTTGCCCGTTGCCGACAGAACCTTAACGACCGCTCCGGCGACAGGCTCGCGGTTCTCGCCGTCGAGCACACGCCCACGGAAGTCATCGGCTCTTGCGGACAACGCCGCAAGAACGATGACAATCATAAGGAAAAAGCTGTTTTTCATCTCCAGTCCCGTTCAAGATAGTCATAATTGAGTTCCATAGGGTCGAATGCCGTAGGATCGGGATTTCCGGCAGAGTCGGTGACGGTTATCTTAACGCCGCAGACGGTCTCGGCATAGCCATAGGGATTGGTGTCGTATCGGTGAAGGGTATCGTAGAATTTCTTCCGGTCCGTCTTGTTGTACGGAACATCGTATATACAGACCGGACGCGTCGCCGACTGCTTCACTCCGACACACTCGAAGCGGTAGTCGCCCTTGCGGTCAGTGGCGCTCATTATCAGGCCCGGCAGCCCGCAAAGTTTCCACGGACCCTCCATGACGGGGATCTCTTCCGTATAAAACACATGCCAGTCGCGTCCGCGGAAACGGGCGTTGGCTTCCCGACACTCGTAACCGAGAACCGTCTTGACGCTGTCGCCGAGTTCCCATTCTATGACAGGCATTTCCTCCTCATATCTGAACCAGTCCTGTGCAATCTTTTCGGTATGGGTCAATTTCCCGGCGGGATAGTTCTTGAATATGTTCATCATCGGGCCGTTCAGCAGCTTGTCGGCATTCTGGAGAATCTGTTCGTTACTCATGGTTGGGATGATCGAATCTATACGCGCGTTGCGCAGACTCGAAAATTTTGATATGCCTTCAGGCGAGATCTGAAGAAGCATCTGCTCGTCATCGGCGCTCGAGTTATAAATAGTGTCGGCGTTGAAATGATAGTCATAGACGAACTCCATGCCGCCCCGGGCCAATGTCTTGCTTTCGAGTACCGACGTCTGGAGAATATTCAGCTGACGGCGTACGATCTTTCCGGCACGGGCCGCGCAGGCGAGGTTCAGGAGTGCGATAACGATCATGATTGTTTTTGTTCTCATAATTATTTTTCGTTTGGTGATTGATTTTTCATGCCGCAAAGTAACGGACTTATCCGCTCTCCGGCGCTAAAAAATTATTACTCCATTATTCGCCATTTATTACTAAATTATTACTCCGGGCTCATGATAGGGCTTTATTTCGTACATTTGTGCATGGAAAAGAAAATAAAGATTCTCTATCTGTTCACAATATGCGCCATACTCGGGCTCATCGCAGTGCAGATCGTCTGGCTGCGCAAGCAATATGAAATCTCTCTGAAGGAGCAGGAGACGGAAGTTTTCGACATTATGAGCAATGCCATCGAGAAATACCGCGACATCCGCCTATTGTCATCGCGCCCCGACTCTTACGATACTATCAGCTGGTCCAATTCCAACATAGATTACAAACGGACCAATCGTTCCACACAATCGGCTGTGGTCACCCTCACATTCTACGACGGGGACGTACACAAAATTCTCGGCCTTGACGATACAGTCAAATTGACAAAAGGGATGAAGGATCTCGCCATAGAGAAGACTCATGACTACAAAGATCTTTCAAAACTGGTTAACGCCGTCAAGAAATTCGAGGTCGATTCCACTCCTCTCAGAACAGACATCTGGAGCGCCGCCGATGAGGTCACGCTCGACTATAACCATCCTTTCACCATCACGGGCATTGACTCTATCGCGAAAAAAGCCGGCATCGATGCGAAAATACGGCTCGTTTCGCCCGACTCTCTGCTGTGGAACCCGGTCCACCGGTTACACGGGTCGATGTTCCGGCCGGTGATGACTGCCGTTTTTCCTTATGCGACGCTCGAAAAGAAAGCGGTCGAATTCACCTGCGAAATTCAGCTCGCCTCGGTGCTGAAATCGATGGGTGCCATTCTCACAGTCAGCGCTGTCCTTTCGGTGTTGCTTATAATCTGTCTGGTCTGGCAGATAATGACAATCAGGCATCTTGTCAGGATCGATGCCGTCAGAAACAGTTTCGTCCACACAATGATCCACGAACTCAAACGTCCTGTCGCGACGCTGAAAATCTGCGTTTCCTCCCTGTCGAATCCGCGCCTGAACGCTTCGGAGAGCGACCGCAGTTCAATAATAGATGACTGCCGTCATGCAATCAACGAGCTTTCGACTTATTTCTCACGGTTGCGCGACATCACTTTCAATGAATCCAGCCAGATTCCGCTTGATCTGTCGCCGTGTCGCCTCAGGCCGCTCGTCGATGAAATAATTTCAAGAACGGACATTTCATCAGGGAAATCTGTGGAAATCACAAATGACATACCTCAGGCTACGGAGATCGTCTGCGACCCACTCCATCTGTCGCAGATGATCATGAACCTTGTCGAAAACGCCGTAAAATACTCCGGCGAGTCCGTAGAGATAAGAGTCAGCTGCACGCAGACTGAGAACAGTGCCGAAATATCTGTCGCCGATAACGGAAACGGCATCTCCGAAAGCGATTGCCGCAGGATTTTCGACAAATTCTATCGCAGTACCGTAGCACGCCAGAGCGGAATGCCGGGCGTAGGGCTCGGGCTCGCCTACGTCAAGCTGCTTGCCGAAGCCCACGGCGGATCCGTCAGTGTGGAGAGCCGCGAAGGGGCGGGTAGCCGTTTCACCATTAATATTCCTCAGTCATGAAACCGAAGATTCTGCTTGTTGACGATGACACGAGAAATTCCATGCTGCTTTGCAGGTTTCTCCAAGCCGAAGGATTTGATGTGACATACGCCAACAACGGCGCTGTCGGGCTGGAACTTTACCATACTGTCGGTCCCGACCTGATTCTTCTCGACATAAACATGCCGGTGATGAACGGCTTCGAGATGGCCATGGAAATCCGTCTGCACGACCGCCGCGTCGTCATTTTCTTTCTGACCGACCGCACTGAAAAAGCGGACCGGCTCAAAGGCTTCGAGCTTAAAGGCAACGATTATATTCCGAAGCCGTTTTACCCGGAGGAGCTTGTGGCCAAAATCAATGAACGGTTCGAAAGTCTGACGGTGCGTTCGGAGAAGGAATATCAGGTTGGACAAGCGATATTCCGTCCTAACCTTTCGTCGCTCACCGTTGGCGACGAGACCCATTCGCTACCCGTGCGCCAATGCGAGATTCTCCAGATGCTTGCCGAGAACGAAGGCTCGCTTGTTGAGCGTGATCTGATCCTCGAGAAAGTGTGGGGCGACGCCAGCTATGCCAATTCTCTCGCGCTCAATGTTCAGATCACATATCTGAGGCGCGCCATAGCCTCGACGGGCGCCGTCATTACCTCTCTGAAAAAACGGGGATATATCCTCTCCTGTCACTGAAAAAACTCCATAATCACTAAATTATTTGGAGTTCTGACGCTTTCGGCGTAACTTTGCACCGCCGAATCGAAAATGCGAATCGCATTTGGGCCGCCCGCAAGCGGCCAAGCGAAGAGTTTTGTAATCCTCATCGGAGGGCATCTGACAATGCCGGATAAGATGACCGGGTAAAACCAGTTGACTTGTTCGGCAGAATTTATATGTTGTAAAATATATCTTGTATGAATCGTGACAGAATTGATTTCGGCAAAGAGAAAATAGGGCCGCTTTTCAGAGCCATTTTCATCCCTACCCTGATAGGAATGATTTTCAACACGGCCCTTACGGTCATTGACGGTATTTTCGTGGGCCAAGGCGTGGGAGCCGACGGCATAGCGGCGGTCAACATTGTGGCGCCGGTGTTCATGGTGTGCACAGGCATAGGCCTCATGCTCGGCATCGGATCGTCGGTTGTTGCCAGTATCCGTCTGGCTTCCGACAATGTCAAAGCGGCCAGAATCATCATGACGCAGGCTTTTATCGTAGGCACGATAGTGTTGGGGGCGATATGTCTGGCTTTTCTCCTGTTCCCCAAAGGAGTAGTCTATGCGTTGGGGTGCAGTCAGCGTCTGGAGGATTACGCAATGGATTATCTGCTCTGGCTGCTTCCGGGACTCGTGTTTCTTTATTTCGAATGCGTCGGCATGATGCTCATCAGGCTTGACGGATCACCGCGTTTCGCCATGTGGATACAGGTAACCGCCGCCGTTGTAAACATCATACTTGACTGGTATATGATCTTTCCGCTCGGAATGGGCGTCAAAGGTGCTGCTATGGCTACATCCATAGCATGCATGATCGGAGGGCTTATGGTTCTCGGCTATTTCTTCAGATTCCATAAGGTCCTCTCTTTCTATCGCCTCAAGGTTTCGGCAAAATCTTTCATGCTCACTGTGCGCAACACGTGGTACATGGTCAAGATAGGATTCGCCACTTTCCTGACCGAGCTGGCCATGAGCGTAATGATGCTGACGGGAAACTACATGTTCATGTCGATGCTTCACGAAGACGGGGTGGCGGCTTTCGCTGTGGCCTGCTATCTTTTCCCGCTTGTCTTCTCGATCAGCAACGCCGTGGCACAATCGGCCCAGCCGATAATCAGTTTCAACTACGGGGCACGCTATATGGACCGAGTCAGGAAGACTCTGCGCCTATCGGTGATGACAGCCATTGTCTGCGGAGCGTTGATCACCTTCGGCCTTTGGATGGGCGAGGGAACTGTGACCTCACTCTTTCTGTCGCCTGATTCCGAAGCCTACCTTCTTGCAAAACAGGGATTGCCGCTCTATGCTGTTTGCGCCGTGTTCTTCGCTATCAACATAGCGATGATCGGTTATTACCAGAGTATCGAGAAAGCTCTGCCCTCCACGGTCTATACGCTTCTGCGTGGAATAGTGCTGCTCGTGCCTATATTCATACTGCTGCCGCACATCATAGGTGTCCCCGGACTCTGGCTCGCCATTCCCGTGGCCGAGATGCTGACATCCGTTATAATCATCACCATCTATCTTCTGCCATCCCGCAGTCACTGACACGCGGACGTGGAGCTGCGGTTATTCCTCCGGAAGAATCTTGACGTTGCCGCCGGCATTGATGCGGTAGCGCGCCGACGTCCCGGTATTTTCGTCCGTTACCCGGAATACATAATCTTCAGCCGATCTGTCTGTATCATCGGAATTCTCGTGTGCAGATAAAATAGCGGCTGTGACGTTGTGGAATCCTGATCCGTTGTATATGGCTATGAGTTTCCCTTCGTCGTAAATCTCTACTTTCACCCTGTCGTCGAGCTGTAGTCTGTTTGTTTCCATCTTATATCTGTTTAGAGGTTGCGATACTTACGAAGTAACATTTTCATGCCTCGAAAAGATTAGAATTTTGTAACTTTGTATGACGAAATAAAGAACACAGGATGCAAATAACACAATCGTTTTCACTCAAGGATAGGATAGTAGAATTTGTCTGGCAGCACGTACTTTTGATCACATCGATGTTTCTCATGACTCTGGGAGTAGCCCTCTGCGTACGTTCCAATCTTGGCAGCGGCGTTATCTCGGCCATACCCATGTCGTTCTCCCTCGCCGGGAAAGAGGGAATTGCCCCGGGATGGACTATCGGCGGTTACACCAACATAATGAACGTGATTCTTGTGACCGCTCAGATTATCATCCTTCGCCGGCGCTTCGAGATGGTGCAGCTTTTCCAGCTGGCTGTCGGATTTATTTTCGGAGCGATGCTTGACATCAACATGTGGCTGACATCGGTGTTCAGCTACGACACGGTTTTCAACCAGATAGTCGCGCAGTTCATCGGAGCAACTGTGCTCGGGGTGGCAGTTGCGGCGGAGATTCGCTGCGGATCGGTGACTATGCCGGGCGAAGGAATTCAGGTTGCCATCAGCCGTGTGACGGGGCGTCCGTTCCCCATGGTCAAGATAATGGTCGATACGACGCTCGTAATCCTCGCTGTCATCAGCGGATATTGTTTCTTCGGTTCATGGCCCTGGACAGTCGTGGGTCCCGGAACGCTTTTCGCCATGTTCTACGTCGGCTACGTGGTGCGCCTCGTCAATCCCCACATGGGTTGGTTTGACCGACTGCTGGCATTCCGCCCCGGATTCCGACGTTACATCTACGGACTCGCCCGATTCATCTATCCCCGCAAATAAAAAAGTGTGACCGAAACTCTCTCCGGCCAGACTTTCTTTTCAGTAACAGGACACTTACGGCTGCGGTGTCGAGAAGGCATAGACGTTGCCGCCGAAGTCGGTAGCAACAAGAACGTTACCTGAAGCGGCGTCGAAGTGGCATCGACGCTGAAGGGCATCTCCCTGCGGGTGATTATCCGGCCGCTCTTCCCGTCGATGATGAATACGGATCTGTCGGATATGATGTAGATGAGTCCGTCGTGAAGCGCTGCTGACGCGCCGCGGTTGCTCAACCCATGATCGCTGCGGCTCCAAAGCTTTCTTCCGGTTTTGGCATCATTGGCATATAGGGCTCCCCATTGTGTTCCACCTACAACTATATCGTCGTCGGCTGCAAGAGTCATCGTGGCGCCTTCATTCTGACGCCACTCCTTGTTGCGCCAGTCGAGCTTTCCTGTGGAGGATGCGTAGCAGGAAAGCCCCTGCCCGTTCCGGCAAACACGCGGCCGTCGGCGGCTGTCAGACCTTCGATCAGACAAGGCAGAGCGCGAACCGGAAGTCTGTCGCGCCATGCGAGCGTGCCGTTGTCGGCATTGAGGGCGTAGAGATTTCCGAAGACGTCCTGCGCGAAAATGAGGCCGGAGTCGTATGCGATGCTGTTCTTGACGGAGCCTTCGGTCGGATAGCGCCAGAGTTCATTGCCGGTTTTTCCGTCGAGACAAACGACTGCACTTTCTCCTACGGCATTCTCATCGACCGTCGCCACATAGATTTTGCCGCTATGAATGACAGGAGAAGCCATGTAAAGATTGCCCCCGACGTTGGCCGTCCATGCAAGCGACAGGGTGGAATCTACGGGCAGTGTCAGATCGGCGCCGTTGTGCGCCGCATTTCCCCCGAGTGTTGTCCAGTCCTGACCATATTCTATCCGGAACGCCGCAGGATTGTAGGTAAACTCGCTCTTAGCTGTCGATTTTCTGCCATCATTGTAGGTCACGGTGACACCGATCTCGCATTTTCCGCCGGTTTCAGCTTTTACAGGAAGAGAAGCGGTCCACGTCCAGTCGGTCTGACGCGAGAGTCGGGCATTCTTTACGATAAGCCGTCCATCGCGGTAAATCGAATACGTAACGCTTTTAACAGGAGATACAGATGAATAGGCATTGACGGCAATACGACGTGAAGCTGTCAGGCCTACAGGCGAAGCTATCGTCACCTTATCGTTCATGTAGCTGTAACGGATGTCCGATTTCACTGAGCCGTTGCGGTCAACTGTAAAGACGCGGTAGGCGCTCTACCCTTTACCCACAAATGGGGGAGCCGAAAGCGTCAGCTGTTTGTTATAACTGAACACACTAACTTTGATGAGCATGAAAAGTCCAAGCATTTTTGGGGACAAGCGTCTTGACAAGGATTATCTCAATCTGATACAGGAGATGTCGGCTTCCGGTTCTTCGGTGATTAATAGAGCGTGCAAAAAATCATCCGACAAAAAAGCCGCCTATAGATTCATAAACAATGAAAATGTCACGGTCCGCAGGATTGCTGACGATCTTGTCAGTCAAGCAGTTACTAATGTGAGACAAAACGGGTTCGAGGAAGTTCTTGTAGTGCAGGACACAATGGAAACGGTCAGGGACAGTGTGGTCAGGCGACTTCAGAAAAAAGGCCGTACGGTTCTTGAATGTGCTAAGACAAACAAGGGAATGCGCACTCATTCGGCTCTTGTTCTTGATGCGCGGACCGGTGTTCCTGCAGGATTTGGTTATCTTCAGATATGGGGCAGAGTGCCCAAACCGCTTGCAGAAGTTAAGGAAGAGGACATCAGAAGTGACCGCAAACGCCAGCCTTCCTACTATATCACTGATCCGGAAACAGGCGAAACACGTTACAAATACTTCATACCCGTCACCGAACGTGACTCCGAATCATCCCGCTGGATAGATTCGGCAAAGACTGTCAGAGGCGAACTCCCGGATGATGTCCATATAATAATGGTACAGGACAGGGAGGGTGACATGTACCCTCTCTTGACCCTCCCTTCACAACTGAAAAATACAGATATAATTGTAAGAGCGTCAAAAAGGCGAAAGGTAATGCTGACTGAGGGAAAGGAGCAGGACATCTTCGAATATACCGAATCAGCAAAAGTGACGCATTCCTATAGGATTAAAGTAGGCAAGGGGCCCCGTAAAAAAGGTCGTGATGCAGACGTGGAGCTTCGTTATGGTAAAATGAGAATCAGACGTCCGCATAGCCCGATTTATCCTGAAAAATGGGTGGATCTTTACTTCGTCAGGGTCTCTGAAAACAAGAATACAAGATCCGATAAAGATACGATTGACTGGCTGTTGCTGACATCTATGCCGGTGGAATCAGTCGATGACGCCCTCAAGACTGTCACATATTACCGTCGTCGTTGGTTTATCGAGGACTTTCACAGACTGCTCAAGAAAAAAGGTTTCGGGATAGAAGATATACAGGTGGAAAGCCCCCATGCTTTTGAAGTGAATCTCGCCGTATGTATCAAAAGTGCCTATGAAGTGGCACTTGTCAAAAAGGGATTTGACAGTGAGGACGAGAGGGTTCCTGCCACAATGGCTTTCACCCCGTTGGAGTTACAGATAGTATCACGGCTGAATGATGAATATAATACTCCCAAGAAAATTTATCGCAATCCATACGAAAAAGGCTCCCTGGCATGGGCTGCATGGACTGTGGCCTGCGAGGGCGGTTGGAGTGCAATGCCTTCGCAATCAAAGCCCGGGATAATAACATTCAAACGAGGCATTGACCGAATTGAAAATATTTACATGTATCTACGCGATGCCCAACAGGCGCCTATTTGTGGGTAAAGGGTAGCGGTAGGCGCTCGTCGAATGGTCAATTCCGCCCTTGTCGAGAGTCGATGTGCAGACTGTCATCACGTCGCCCTGACGGCGGATTATGTTATTATGCCAGTGGCCGTAGATATTCGCCTTGAGATTATGGTCGTTCAGATTTACACTCTTGTTCTTTCCTCCATATACAAATTCAGGGGTATATGAGAGTATATCATGATAGAAAACGATTACGGGGGTGCCGGGTTTCACATGTGCCAGATCATTCTCAAGCCATGCTGCGACACCATCTTTCGTGTATCCGGGCTTATGGTCGCCGCCCGCCATAGGGGTTACCACATAATGCGTACCGGCCACGTCAAAGGAATAATAACTCGGACCGTAAATGCTTTCGAAAAGTTCCTCGCCGTATTTCCCTTTCACAAGATCATGATTACCTATGCAATAGAAAACCGGTACACCGGCAGTCTTCGCATTGAGCAAGCCGATGTGTTCCTTCAGTCCTTTTTCATAACAGATATCTCCGGTATGAATCACGAACGATATTGGCTCCGATGTTGAATAATCGTGAATGTTCTTCACCCAGAGCTCATTCCCTGTGGTATTGAAGATTTCAGTGTCCGTCAGATGTATGAACCGATGGGAACCGTCCTTGGAAATACGAGGGTTATAAGGTATCAGACCGAAAGAATAAGCTGAATCATTATTATCGATTTTACGCCAATGACCGTTGTCGGTCATAAAACCTGAAGGAGTCGTAATGTATATGAATCTTTCTCCCTAATGGCCTGGAAGAATAAAATTGCCGTTCCGGTCTGTTTCCACTACATTATGACCACACCCTTCAAAGGAAGCTCTCCCCGATCCATCACGCCGTTAGCGTTGGAATCCGCGAAAACTATGCCCTTATGCTCTACTGCAGCCGACAAAGTAACAGCAAGAGCCACAAAAGAAAGCACTGATTTCAACATTGCCTATTATGAGATAATGAATTACAAAGTTAATCATTTACACATAAATATCCCCAATTTAATCATTCATCTTTCGCGGATCATTCCTGAAATTTTATTATGGGGCCATAAAATTTTCATATCGGACTCACGTTAATTATTTTAGGACAAACTTGAAAGAGTTGCCGAAGTCGTGTGAGACGTAAATGTTGGACTTGTTATGTGGAATACAAGCCCAACACCTTAGCCTAAAAATCTTAATCCGGTCAAGACTTATTTTAACGAATCAAAAATGTTTGAATATCTATTTCTTTTTTGGCGCTTTGTGAAATTTCAGCTGGACATGAAACATCACATATCGTGGAAGAACATTTGTATAGGTTTCGGTTCTTGCTTGTGCGTTCACGCTGTAAAACACATTGTTCAGATTATGCAGTATGTCGAAGCCATCAACCATGAATGTCAACTGACCGTTCAGTATTGTATAGGTTGCCCGAGCGTTCCATACAAAATTTGTTTTGTTGAGTGACAAATCTGAATAGCCTCTTCTTGTGTAAACGGTAAAGTCTGTTGACAGTCCAAAGCCGAGTGGAAGTGAGAAATCGCCTCTAATCCCATAGCGAAAATCCTTGGCCATGAAATTCTTGAAATTGGTCTGCTTGCTTGAAAAGTGACTAAGCCGGCCTTCACCATTGAGCGTAATCTTATTTTTAGCGAATGTATAGGAGAGCTCTAAATTTTCACTAAATAATACATTCCCAACTTTATTTTTCATTGGGGATGATGTGTCCTCGCTGATAAAATCCGCACTGCGACGGTAGTCAAAGGTCGTTGTGTTCCCAAATCTGAACCGCTCCATTGAACCGAAGCCAAATGAAAAATATTGTGACAGACCCAACATGTAATTTCCATTGACATTATACATTTTACCGGTTTTTACTCCGGTTGATGGGTCGTATCCATATCCATACGCAATCGCATCTTGCAAAATTGTAGCATAAAGTCTATAGCTCTGATACTTTTTAGAATCCTTTCTATATCTAATACTGAAATTATGAACCTTTTCGTCACTCAACTCAGGATTGCCGAGACGAACATTCAGGGGGTCAAGGGCGTTCTTGAATTCTACCATATCCACAAGATCCGGTGAAGACACTTTCCTGCTATATGTGAAATAAAACCGATGAACTCTTCCCAAATAATTGAAATCAAAAGACGCATTGCCAATATATGTCTTATTTCTTGAGAAGAACGTATTTATATTCCCTCGAACATAGTGGATATGCTGATTCCTGTAAACGATAGGCAGATTAAGCGAGAAGTATAGTTTCCCCTTAGGCGACCATGTCCATTTGAAGTTGATGGAATGATAGTTTTCCCTCTTGTTGCTGTCAAAACTGTTGTCGGGATCCAAAGAGGCATCATATTCCATTTTTGAAGGCAACCAACCCAACGGTCGATTATCGCCGGCAGAATTATACAGATTATCCAAGCGGTATAAGTCAGAAACTTCATGAGAATATTTGTATTCATATTCATACCTCGAGTCAAGAAACATTCCGGGTCTAATTGCCCATATATAGCCGACAGAGCCTTTCCCAGACCAGTGATAGTTGGGAGTATTGTCGAAATATCGGTCAAAATAGTCGGATGGCGTCGGTGTGCTACCGAAATTGAGAATATATCTTTGAAATTTGTCATAATGATGACGACTGTAATTTCCTGAGACGAGGTACGCAATCGCGTCAACATCATTGTGCATCTTGACTTTCCCGTTAACAGATATATTCGCATCCATACTGTGCCCAAGCCTTTTATTATCATCCAGGCTTCTGTTGAGTATTGAGTTAAGCACCTCAGGGGAAGCTCCGTCGTAGATATTGTCAATGACCTCCTTTCCCAAATCATTCCATTCTTTTGAAAATACGGCAGAAGAAAGACTGGAAAAGTCATTATTTTTCAGATACCTGAAGCCTGGATTAACCTTTAAATTCCATTTCGTCCTCTGGATTTCAAGTGAATGAGAGGTTGTCAATGACAGGGATTTGTTCCTCGACCGGTTGTAGGAGTATCCGTAAGTATCACCTCCTGACAGGAAGTTTGTGATAAAGACACTCCGATTGTCTGTTACAGTCTGATGAGTGGCCATGACGTCTCCTGAAATAGATATATCTTTGTACGGTATCTTTGCCCAGTAGTCAAGACCTCCTTGGAATGTCTTAAAATCGCCCGACTGCATGGAACCGGGATTGAAGTCGGTGTCCTGCCCAGGTTTACGGTTGTCACTTAGATTATTGGCATTGCCATATAGAGATAGTCGTGCAATATCAGAATACCAAAGCCCAAACAAACGGCCGAGATATCTGTCGCTTGTGCCGTAGCCTGCTTCAATATTTGTGAGCAGTCCCTGATTATATTCCTTTTTTAGCCGAACATCCATGGAAAGATGTCTTTCTCCGAAATCTTTACCCATGATTTTGTCCATTTCGTCCTGCCGTTCGTAAACAGCGATATTCTTTACTGTGTAAGTTCCCAGATTATCAAGCATCATCTGATGATTCCCCTTAAAGAAATCCTGCCCGTTTAGCAGTAAATTCTCAACATACTTGCCATTTACATAAATCTTACCTCCATCTTTGAGTTCAACTCCGGGCATCTGTCGTATAAGAGCGTCGAGCATACTGCCCTCAGCAAGCACAAACGCATCCGCATTATAAATGATAGTGTCGCCTTTGTTATAAAATATGACTTTGGATGCTTTTACAACTATTTCGTCAAGCATCTTAGCCTTTCTTTTCATGTAGATCTTACCAAGATTCATGTTGTCAACCCTATCGGAAATTGACGCAGGATCTATGTTGAGATACAATGGCTCGTAGTTTTCACGGGTAAATTCCAAAATGTATTTCTTGTTTCTGTCAACTTCCGGAAAAATGAATATAGACTTCCGTATAAACTGCCCTTTTACTGGTCCATCGTATTCGCCATCTGCTTCCGCATGAACTAATTCCGTGCTATCTTGCGCGTTCAGCAGGCGGACATTGACGACAAACAATTGCGTGTCTGAAGCTCTGTCATATAAATGTCCTCGCAAGGTTATTTTATTACTTGCAAGAGTAGTGGTTGACAGGCTATAAATTAAGGCTGTGAGAAATATACGAAATATTGTATTCATGTCACATAGGGGTAATGGTTGGTTATCAATTTTTAGTTATTTGAAAACGAGTCAATAAGTTCTGAAATAGTGTTCTCGTGAATTTTACCGGAAAGAATTATAAGCATGGTTTTCTTACCCGTTGCTTTATAAAACATCAATATTGTCCTGTAATAAGACGTATCATTATGTATGGGGAATCCGTATATGACAACTTCGCTGGTATCATCCCTCTGCGACATAAGCAATTCCGCATAATTAAACTCGGACGTGTCGTAGATGTAAGTATCTATAAGTTTTTTGCCCGCTGCTTCCGCTTCCGCGCTCCCAAGTTGAAACACTCTGACGGATTCCAATCCTCCTTTATTGACAAGTACAGACAGAGGACTTTCCGCTTTCCCCTTAGGGAGCTTTTGAAGCATGGATTTTGTGAGATAAGTAACGCTCACATTTGGGAGCGAGGAAATATAAGCCATGATTTCAGTTCTGTTTTTTTTAAGTGACATGTTTCCATTACCGGGTATGTTCTGCGCAGACACACTGCCTCCCAATAATAATGCAATTGCGAAAACCACTGTAATAAATTGTTTCATATCGTTAATTGTTAATATCCGTAGTATGATTTGTCTGTATATTCTCTAAAGATTTAGCAACCTCATTTTGAGCCTCGTGGATAGTTGATAATAAATCCAACAACGATTCATCTACTATCTTTGCGGCTTTATCAATTTCCTCGTCACTCATTTCCGGAACGGCATATTCCTCCATGCTTTTTAATGGAACTGCCTTATCTGCCGATTTAGTTTCTATAGATTCAGATATTTTCTCAAATTCTGAAGCAGTCCCTGCAGTCGGCAATGCATCAGGTAACGGTTCTTTATGTCCGCCAGCGCTTTCCGCGATGTATTCTGAGTCCGACAAATCTTTATTATTAATGAGTTTAAGCATTCCGATGGTTATGCAGATTATCAACACGGCTGCAGCGGCGCCGGATAATAACATAATTAATGTATTATGTGACTTTCTGAATCTCTTGTCAATTGCTTCATCGAGCATCTTTTCCAAACCGTCGGGCATTACAGGCTCGTATGAATCCACAGTTAACAACATTCTGCACTCATTTTCAAGTTCAGGAGGCAAATTTTTTGCCTCTCTCATCGTTGAAAGCAATATCTCATAATCATCAGGCGAAATATCCCCTGAGTAGTAACTTTCAAGCAATAATTTAATTTTATCCGGCGTCATATCATGTTTTTTAGATCAATACTTTTATTTTTTTCGGACTCTGCTTAGAATCACACGCACGTTTCCTTGTGTAATGCCAAGCATATTGGCAATTTCGGTGTTTGAAAAACCGCCGAAAGCACTCAGCTGAAATACCATCTTCTGATCATCAGGCAAACGTTCGAGTACCCTTGTTATGCTATTTGATATGTCACTGTACTCAATAGTGTTATGCGCATTTTCATTGGATTCTATATCTTTAAGTTCATTAATGTCGATATATACTTTCCGGTCTCGTATGATATTAAGGCATGTATTGCGCACAACGCTAAGGCAATACTGTTTTATATTTGATATATATTCAAGGTGATTCCGTTTTTCAAAAAGTTTCAGAACAGCATCATGCACTGCATCTGCGGCCTCATCGTCATTTCTCAAAACGGAGACCGCGACTCGATACATGAGCCTGTAATGAGGTTGTATTTTAGCCTTAAACTCGTCGTTATTCATGCTTATTAAATAATCTCATACTTCTAAGACACATAAGTACCATAAACGTTACAAAAATAATAAGCATCTGATGACATTGTCGATGCACTAGTAAGAATAGCTAAAGGAAAACATGGCGAAAATAGCCCTCTCATGCCGTATATAACATCGGAAATTCAAAACCGGTATTTCCTCCTCGATTTAATCAGAATTATAGAAAAACGGCAGGAAAATCGGCAAATCTGCAGCTCGTTGAAATGCAGCCGAACGAGTGCTTTCAACGCATGCAGATATCACTCCTTAAAGCGGAATTCGGCTTCGGGGCAACCATCCCGGTTGAAGAGGGAGTATAACGCTTCTTCGATCTCATCTCTCACTGAAACCAATCAGCCCGATCAGTCAGATCGGGCTGATACAAAAAAAGACTCCGCGAAAGATTTCGCAGAGTCTTCTTCGTTGAAGGGGCGGTTACCTACTTTCCCACTTTCGCAGTATCATCGGCGTGGTGAGGTTTAACTTCTCTGTTCGGAATGGGAAGAGGTGGAGCCCTCACGCTATCACCACCTTAGTGCGTTTCAGTCGGGCCGCTCTATTCATCGGCTTTCATTCGCCGACTATCTGGCGTCCCGCCGTATAAGGTCGAGAGCACTGACCGGAAGAAAGGATCTTTTCTTTCCGAGTTGTTTTTCGAGTCTATCTCTACGGCGATGCGGTCGCCTTCTTAAAAAGGTTTAGTCCGCTCTCTTTAGCGATGGCCGTGATGCGTCGTTTATCACGGTCTTCTTCTTTTATTGGGGGACTTGCGTCCCGGAAAGGGTTCGGGTGATTAGTTTCGCTCGGCTTTAGACGTTACCGTCCCTGCACCTGCGACCTATCTACGTCATCGTCTCTGACGACCCTATATGGAGATCTTATCTTGAGGGGGGCTTCGTGCTTAGATGCTTTCAGCACTTATCCTGGCCAGACGCGGCTACCCGGCGGTGCACCTGGCGGTACAACCGGCTCACCGGTGGTCTGTCCGACACGGTCCTCTCGTACTAGTGTCGGGGCCTCGCAAATCTCCTGCGCCCACAACAGATAGGGACCGAACTGTCTCACGACGTTCTGAACCCAGCTCGCG
>OFGQ01000096.1_pt1 | contig 78087 bp, 66 predicted proteins | sample 1521791 | NCBI WGS metagenome assembly OFGQ01 (sample SAMEA3504116, study PRJEB24116) | mouse gut metagenome | biome: mouse gut; feature: mouse-associated habitat; material: faeces | place: Denmark | collected 2011 | reverse complement strand
GGTAACTTTGATGCCTAATTATATCGTAGCGGACTGGATGGGCATTGCGGACAGCAGTCTTGCCATTATCCTGCCCGGTATCTTCAATCCGCTGGGAGTCTTCCTTTTACGGCAGTTTATGAAAAGCATGCCGGATGCTTATATTGAGGCGGCAATGGTGGATGGGGCGGGGCATGGAAAGATATTTTTATGGGTGGTGCTGCCAATGGTAAAACATGGGACAGCGGCAGCGGCAATGCTCACCCTTTTGGACTATTGGAATCTGGTAGATCAGGCGGTCATATTCATCCAGAATTCAGAAGCACAGCCGTTATCCATTTTTCTTGCAAGGATTAACAGTGGCGAATTAGGAATTGCGTTTGCCGGCTCCTGTTTCTATGCGCTGCCGGTACTTTTGGCGCTGCTTTATGGTCAGGAGTATCTGAAAAATGGAATTGCCATTACGGGGCTGAAAGGGTAAGAGAAAATTTCAGGTATCACCGGAATTTTTGTAGATGAAAGGAATGGAAAATGGATAGGGCAGAGAGTGGAAAAAAAGCATTTAAGGCAATATTTGCAGTTTTAGCGGTTGTTTTACTGGCACTGACGTTTCTTTCAAAATCCTTTTATAATTATCGGCTTCCAGTGGTAACGGCGGCGCTGCCCAAGCAGGGCAGACTTTCGTTTACAGTGGAAGGAACTTCAGAATTTGTCTATGCGTACACTGAACCTGTCTATGCAGACATTGACGGCAAGATAAGGGAGATCCTGGCGGATGGGGGGGATGAGGTAAAGGCAGGTCAGACCTTGATGCGGGTTGAATTGAATGCAGCAGGGGAAATGTATGACGTCAAGGCGGATAGGGATGGGATTATCTCCTGGATCGGGGTCAGCAAAGGAATATATGTGTCCTCCGTGCAGAATACGGTTTTATATGAAATTGCTGAGAAGTCGGAAGACTGGGTGTGCTGTCTGAGTATCAGCGAAGAACAGTTTGAACATATCAGCATGGACAGCGTTCCAGTGCTGGAACTTGTGGATCAGGACGAATGGGTGGAGGGAGAAATCAGTTCCATCTTCGGCTATGAGAGCCGGGAGCAGCAAGGTTATAAAGTGAATATCACAGTGAGAAGCGCAGATACGCCCCTTGCAGGGGAGCGGGTGAGAATAACCGTCAAGGAAGACAGCGAGCTATATGATACGCTTATTCCGGCAGCAGCACTGTGCAAAGATGCAACAGGCTATTATGTTTTGGTAGTGCAGGAGAACAACAGTGTACTGGGGGAAGGGTACAAGGCCCGCAGGATGTCCGTGGATTTACTGGGTTCAGATGAAGCCTGCTGTGCAGTAAGGGGACTGCCCACGGATGAGCTTGTCATCATAGCATCTACAAGTGAAATTGCAGATGGGAGCAATATATTTTATGAGGGAGATGGCACAGGATGAAGGGAAGATTCGGGAGAAAATTACCGGCGCTGTTAATTCTTGTGGGAGCGGCAGGAATGTGTCTGTTGTCTTGGCAGAAAATACAGCGTGCAGCGTGGGATGGGGTGTATGCGTTATCATTCCAGCGTAATGACCGGATTTTTACAGAAAGTGATATTGCCAATATTGAGAAGGAGGGGATTGACCTGACCTATACGCTGCAGGTTTATCCTGATGTGTTGAACGGTTTCCGCAGGGAGGAAATTCCGGTCTCTCTGACCAACGAAAACTACGCATTTTTTACAAACACCCATATGCAGAAAGGAGCTTTTTTTAACGGTATGCAGATAGACGGGAAGCTGGCGGTAACGGTGCTTAATGAGGAGGCAGCCATTCAGCTTTTTGGGAACCGGGAATGCGTGGGCGAGACTGTGTATCTGAATAAGGTGCCTTATGAGATCATAGGGATCATGGCAGGGAAGGACGGGGAAGAAGCGGGAATCTATGTCCCATATTCCACAAAAAACTTTCTGGATATTCAAGATTTGGAAATCAGCCAGATTTGGTGCGGGTTTCCGAACCTTGCTGATGCGGCACTGGTGATGAAGAAGGTGGGGTATCCCATAGAAATGCTTGAGATGATACAGATAGATCTGGTAAAGGGCATTTTCTTGCAGAGGTTTCTTTCCTTGCTGATTATAACGGACGCATATGCCGTATTTCTTGCCTGCAGATGGGTATGGAAAGGGAGGAAGTGCCTTGCTCAGATAAAGGCTTTTAAGCAGAATGGGAATACAGACGCGAAATGGTTCGGTATCAGTGCGTTACAGGTTCTGGGTATTTGCATAGGGGTTGTTCTGTTATGGAAAGCTGTGGAACTTGCCTGGTGTGTGCCGCCCAGCTATGAACTGCCGGGAGGCGGTTGGAAAGAGATATTTTTTTGTATCATGGATTTTTATCTGCTTGCCGGTGCAGGATTAGACAATATGCCGTTATTATCACAGTGGAATTTGGTTTCCATACTTTCCGCAGCAGTGTATGTTTATTGCTTTTCTCTGTGTATCTTTGCCCGAAAGCCTGTCGGGATGAAAAATTTATGGGATCTCCAAGACAGAAGTGAAACTCAGCGGTAATTTCTTTGCTGTGAATTAGCATGTAATAACCGACCAGCGTATCTGACTTGCAATGCCGGGGGCAGGACGGCGCTCCCTCAATCCGGATGCGGACCCCGGCGGTTCTATCCACAGGGGTCCGCATCACGATTTAGGATTCAGAAAGGATCTGTAAAATGATACATAAGGTTACAACAGTCAGGAACACTTTCATCTATATATCCGGTATCCTCAAACCCAACCTTTTTGTACATCCAAAGTGCTGCAGCATCGTTTTTATTCACACACACTTCCACCTGACCATACTTTCTTTCTTTAGAGAGCGCTGAAAGAATCAGGCCCAGCGCCTCCGTGCCATAACCTTTGTTTTGGAAATGTTGGTCAATCATAAACTGCTGTAAGTCGTAACAGGCTGGTTCTTCATCCATGTCTTTTACAAGGGCGACGCCTATGATATGTTCATCGTTGGATATAGCGTAAACATTGGCATTACAAGAACGATAGATATATCCTCTGGCTATAATTCCAAGAGGTGTGTCAAGAAATTTCCTTTGCTCTTCACGTACGCTGAGCGAGACAACATCCAACCAATTTTGCTCAGTGACATCAACTAATTTTATCATATTGAATCCTCCAGATTTTATTGGAGAGTCAGATTTCGTGGACCCTCCATACACGAATATTTTTCATATACGCTTCACCTCTTTCTGTTTTTTTGCAAAATCAGCAATATTATTATGGCATATTTGTTTAGGAGTTGCAAGGTGCTGAAAATAGTATTTCTGTTCAAACGAACAATCCCCATTCAATTCAAACCAAAGCCCGCGCTGTGATCTAAAATTCACTTGTCCATTATAAAATCCTCCAGTATAATGTATTCGTACATATGCCATAGTTCTCCCATTGTCACACTCTGTTACAGCATGTATAACAGAGCAGGATTGCAGGTGAATTTATCAGTAAATTTTGTACAGCATCGTGCTGATGGATAGAAGGTGTCACAATGAAAAATATGAGTTGCAGGGAGGATGCATGATTGATATATATTATGTGGAAGATGATAAAATCATATCCCAGACGGTTAAAGATTTTCTTGGACAGCAAGGCTACAGGGTTTCGGTTTTTCCTACGGTCAGCGGTGCAAAAGAGGCATTGAGGGTCATGCGCCCCGGGGTTGTTTTGGTGGATTGGAATATGCCGGATGGGAATGGAAATCTGCTTGTACAGTGGATCCGGTCAAAATGGAAGGAGCTGCCTGTAATTTTTCTTACGGTTCGCGGAGATTCCTGTGATATTGTTTCCGGCTTTGAGAACGGTGCGGATGATTATGTGGTAAAGCCTTTTGAATTGGATGTGCTGCTTTCGCGTATCAAGGCTCTGCTGCGGAGAACAGGGGATGCCTCGAAACAATACTTATCCTGCGGATCCATATCCCTTGACATGAAAAAAATGCTGGTTCGTGACGGTGTGGAGGAGATAAGTTTAAGCCCGTCAGAATATCAGCTGCTCTTGTACCTTTTGCAGAACAAAGGAAAAACAGTCACAAGGAGAAAATTATTGGAAGAGATCTGGGACAGCAATGGGAACTATGTGAATGACAACACGCTTACCGTTACCATGAAGCGCCTCCGGGAAAAGCTGCATCAGCCGGCCTGTCTGAAAACGGTCAGGAGCGTAGGGTATCGGATGGAGGAACTGGAATGAGCGGGAGAAAAAATATTGTGATTCTGACAGGTATTGTATTGGCAGTAAGCCTGCTTGTGGGTTCCGTTACCACAATGATTCTGTCAAATCATTATAACCATGCACATATGCAGGTGTTAGGTGGAATTTGCCGGAAAATCATACAAAAGCAGCCAGAAGCAGAACAGGCTGTATTGGAGGCATTAAAAGAATACCAACATGGACCGGCCAGCCTGCCGGGAGAAAATATTATTTTGGCATATGGCTACAGTCCGTCAGATTTTTGGAAGTCAGCCGAAAAAAAACAGTATATTTACCTCGGCTTCTGTTTTACTGGCTGGGGCGCTGTTATTTCTTATTGCATGTTTGCTGTGGCGGCAAAAGGATAACATGCGCATAAAAATGCTGACAGAATATCTGGAAAAGGTAAACACAGGAGGCAGCGGTGTCCTTTTTCAGGCGGGCGAAGATGAATTTTCTAAATTGCAGGACGAGATCTATAAGACGGTGACTGAATTACACCAGACAAGGGATGCAGCGCTGAAAGCCAGGAATAATTTTGCGGAAAACCTTTATAATATCGCCCACCAGATCAAAACGCCTATCACTTCTATTTCTTTATCTCTGCAGATGATGCACGAAAAGCCATCCCCAGGACATTTGGAACAGATACACAGGCAGCTTTCCCGTATGGCACATTTTGAAGAAGCGCTGCTTTTGCTATCACGCATTGACACCGGAACTTTGTCCCTGAAGCAGGAAAAAGTTGATGTTTTCACGGTTCTCATGCTTGCGGCAGACAATCTTCAGGAAATGTTTTTAAAGGCAGATGTCTCTGTCCATATACCGGAGTCAGGTGAAATACTGATTCAGGCGGACATGGAGTGGACAATGGAGGCGGTCATAAATGTTATGAAAAACTGCATGGAACATACGCCGCCGGGAGGAAGCGTCCACTGTTCCTATGAACAGAATCACAGCAGCGTTGTGTATCAAAAGGCGGATTCAGTGTGCATATTGCCACAGCAGGCGCAAAGCCAGGAACTGCTGGCATTAGGGGGTTTGGAAAAGTTTTCAGGGGGTTCGTTTCAGATAGAGGCGCCCATAATAATATTGGATGATGAGAGTTTCGGTGATTTTTGTGGACAGATAGGGATAGCTTCCAGGCTTGACGGTACAATCATCTTAAATCGGTTTTGGGACAGTGTAAACAGTAATTTCCGTTATCCGGAATACATTCCTTATGTGAGAGAAGATATGGATATGGTTGTACTGAATAACGCTGCTGAAAAAGGGGATATGGCACCTGAAACCACAGTAAAGGTTCCGGTGTTGGCCTGTACAAAGGAATATCCGCTTTTGAGGGAAGCCTATGGAAAAGCCGGATATCCTCTGGTACAGTTTATGTCTGTGTCCTTGTGGAAGGAGATCAAAGGACAGATGGGCGGGGCAGGGCAGGATACTTATGTCCGGGTGCTGGCAAACGACAGGACGGAACCGGATACGTTGAATGTGCTGGAAGATGAGATAGCGCATATGGTCAGCCCCAAATATGAAATGGAAAGCGAGAACCGTATTCAGGAAAGAGAAGACAATGATAAAATGATAGAGGGGTATGAACTGATATTAGGCGGGTTTTGCGTCCTTCTTGCAATGATCGGGGTTGCCCATGTGTTTTCCCATACCCTTGGTTTTTTGCGTCAAAGGAAACGGGAATTTGCCCGGTATATGTCTGTTGGGCTTACACCGGAGGGGATACGGAAAATGTTCTGCATTGAGGCGTTGGTGATTGTCGGACGTCCGGTGCTTGTCACATTGGGGGTGACAATCGTGGCTGTGGCATTCATGATAAAGGCAAGCCACTTGGACCCTGTGGAATTTATTCTGCTGGCTCCCATTGTGCCGATTCTGTTGTTTGTCTCAGCTGTATTTGCATTTGTAGCTTTGGCATATTATCTCGGCGGAAAAAGGATACTCAAAGTCAGCCTGGTGGATGCGTTGCGTGATGATACTATGATGTGAAAAGAGCAATGTTTAGGTGGAATCTCTCTAACGGGTGAACATGAAAGGAAAATCTGGATACACGGCGGGATCCCCAAAAGAGTATGGCTGTGAATTGATAGACCATTCACAGCCATGAATCAATCAGGTGATAATGAAAATAATCACTCCCGACAAGGCGGATAAGGGGAGATAAAAAAGCAGTTCTGTCGGGGATATCAGACAATTCCATAATTTATTATTCTTAAGATCAGAAAAAGCCCTGGTGTCCATATTAAAATCAATTTGGTTTGGGTTTAACCCGGTCACGTGCTTATATAACGTCCTGTAAGAGCGCTCCTTCGATAAATAAAACGCATCCAGTCCCCAGAAAACTATAATCGGAATAAACAAAAACCAGAAATTTGTTCCAATAGCCTCTCCTGACAATGTAAATATTCCAGCTACCAAAGTGACTGTCCAGCCTTTTAAGGCAAAAGAATTGTTTGCCATTCTGCTTATCACTTCTTGTATCATTTCCAAGTGTCTCATTTTTGGTTCTTCCATAGGTATCTCCTTCTTCTCAGCATGGTTTCAGCGGTTTTCGTCAGAAAAGAAATGTAGCCGCCTGTTCTGTAAAAGATGTTCATATTCCTTATCAGTCAAATTTGCAATATAATAGGTCTCCTTATAGTCATATCCTGAATGAGCTTTGATGGACAATTCAAGCATCTTTTCATCATCATAGATGTTCATGTTTTTTATCTCGTCGTGAAGAACCGATTCCAGTACTACCTTTCCGTCGGGAAGTCGAACGAAAACAATGCGATCCTGTCGGCAGACAACAAGCCTTGATAGATCAGCTGTTACATATATGGACAAAACATGACATATATTTGCCGCCTTGGCTGCATCTGCTGATAAAAGTGTCTGTATTTTTATAGTTTCTTTATGTAAGTCCGCATAAAGCTTCAATTCTCCTGTATCATTGCAGAAAACCGCGATTCCAATTTCCGGCAGTAACTGTAACATAATATTTGATTTTTGTGTATGGAAAGAGGAAACTGGTATGATAGAGATTTTATCCTGTTCTTTCCTGTATTTCCATAACACAACGATACCGTCACTGTCCGCTGTAAGGATGGAATGACATTGCTGGTATATCTGCATGCTGGTGATATCTTTTTTATGTATGCTGTCTATTTCCGATAAGACATTATTTTTAATTTCCCATAGCCGTAAATATCCTTTTGTACAGCCGATGAATAAATTCTCTACGTCAATAAAGGCATAGGTATTACATTCATAAATTTCCTGATCCAGGCTTTTGCTGATATGCTTTCTTAATAACTCACTTACAGATTTTCCGGGTGGAAGATCCAACTTTTCATCAGAAAGCATCTCCGGCTGCTTTTTCACGCATACTTCTTTTTTCACCAAGAGCTGCCCGCTTTCGTTATATATGGCTATGCTTTTCCTTTCATGAAGGGCTGCAGCTATTATCCCCTTATACATAACCGGTTTTGCGGCGGAATAATTTCCTCCGTAATCCCCCAAGGGCTTATACATTTGACGGGATATCATGTGCCATAATTCTCCCTGAAATAATACCACTGGACAATAAACTTCCGGAAAATCCAATCCGGCTTTCAGTTCTTCGACAGGTACATTTTCCCAGTACACAATTCCGGTATCTCTTTTGAGCACCTGCACTATATTGTGCTCGTACAATAAAATAATATAGTCATCACCCATATCCGCCGTATATACACTGTTAAGTTTCTTGTGGGGTATGGTAGGGAAGAATAATATGGTATTATTATCTTCTTTCCATTCCGCTTTCTGTCCGTTATCATAAATATGAATACTATATGTTGTATCCTCGACCTTAAAAATATTAGTTTCAGAGTAAAATGTATGTTGCGGCTGACACCACTTTCGGTTCCAGAAAAAAACATACTTTCCGGAATTCAGGTTCCATCCCAGTAAATATCTGTCATCAGTCAAAAAAAGCATTTCGGCATTTTCAGAAAAGACAAGGTTTTTCCAGATACAGGAAAACTGTGTCGTGTAACTATTTAAAGGCGGGATATCCAGTGTTTTGTATGCCATCGTTTCCATGTTTAAGAGAAACAGAGTATAGCGAACAGTTAATGCCAGCAAACGGGTCTGATGATGGTATGACGCAGATATATGGTTTAACTGACAGTCTGGATAGAAAGATTTAAATACTGAGGGGGCTGACTGGGAAAACTGTATTTTCATATAAACCTGTTTTATCAGGAGAATCTTTTCCTTGTCGTATTTCCAAAGTTTCACCGTAATCTGATCATCAAACGTGCCGATATATCTTTCTCCCATATAGAAGAAACGAAAATCATTTCCATCATGTGCTTCTATTATCGGAACGACTTCTGCATTCAGACAATTTATAGCATAAAGATATTTATTATCTGTTGAATATGCATATGAAGATTTGCGGTCAAAGCAAATGACCTTGCTGCCGGTCGGAAGATTCAGATATCCGCAGTAATCATTATAGGCACTCTTTGAGCACAAAGCTTTTAAATAGGTCCATTCTATTTTACAGGGATTGTAGCTGTCAGGAATTTCTGACAAAACCCTAAGCGCGTCCCTGTTATTTCCTTCCCTGTGCCTCTTATAAGCAGCAGCGATAATATCATAATATTGATTTTCCCAGTAGAAAGTATTGGCAATGTTATACACGTCTTCAAAATGACGGCCAGTGATCTTTGCATAAATTCTGCTGGTCTCTTTACCCCATTCTTTTTCGCCCCGCATATCAGCTGCAAGTTTTTCCCGTAAGTCCTTAATGCTTTCAGGATAAAAAAGACTGATATCTCTATCTAATGGCGCTGAATTGGAGAGAATACATACGATATTATCCTTTCTCTCTAAAGTGTATGCATAATAGCTGCATTCAAATTCGACCCAGTTTTTCTCGGTTTCCTTATAGTTATTGATATAGGGTGAACAAACTAAAATCAGCCATTCAGATTCATTTAATCTTTGTTTCAAACTTTCCTCAACTATTTCTCCTGCCTCTGAATAGCTGCTGTCCCTGAAAAATTTAAAATTCTGATCTGGATCTGCATGCTCTGACAGATGAACCAGCCATTTCTCCAGTTTATCAACAAATTGTGTATCACGCGCAGTATAGCTGATAAACGCTTTAAAAACAAACTCCGTTTTTTCCATATCCTATTGCACCTTTATTGCAAAATTATTTGTCATTCCATAATGTAATTATAATTTTATGATTATGATTATGCAACTAAAATATCCATAAAATGGAGAAGTTTGTATGGGCAGGCAGGATACAATTAAAATGGCTGGAATCGCTTCATGTTTTATGATATGATAATGTCTGTAAGCATTTCTGGTTAATTACCTGGAAGAACGCGGTATATTTGAGGCAGGCATAAAATGTATAGACAGGCTTTAGCTGTTTTGTCATTGTGTGGGATTGATAAAAGGGTGTGGCGGATATAGAAAGGAGAAAACGGAAAGATGAAGTTTCAAGAAAAAGATATTGACTTAATGATAGATGGGCTGGGCATTGTATTTTATTCACCCGAAACAAACAAGAATATTCCTGAAGGTTATGACTTCTTTGGAGAAGAGTATGAAAAACCGGAAGATGTAATTAAGCATATCAAAAAAGGCGATGTAGTAGGTTTTTGCACTGGAACCAGCGGAGATTTTACACTGAAGTTCAGGGAAGGCTATCCTGATGAAAAAATATTAACAGAATACCCTGTGGCGCTTCGCTTAGGCATTGACATTCAAGACGAAAAATTATGTGTAATTGATTTGTATTGGTTGATGGATTGGAATTCAGAATGTCCTATAGAACAAATTATTCCCATAGATTCAGGATACTATCACATTACATTATGCACAAGGCAGCCTGATTCGGGAGTTTGGGGTGATGAACAGACAATCTTTGTATATTTAAATAAATTGGATTCCATGCCGGAATTGAAGTATCTTGGTGTACCTACGCTGCTTCCGCAGGGATCAGACTAATATTGTCAGGTCCTTGTGTTTCTGTCAAAATAGAGGATTGCTGTTCCAGTTCATATACCCTTGCTTTGGTCAGTTCTGCCGCCGTTGTGGCCTCCAGCAGCGGCTGCAAGCTTCCGCCCTCATTCTCCAGCCCGGCTGCCAGAACTTCCGCGTCCTTGGATGCAATCCAGTCTCGTTCCGCAAAACTTCCATGTCTGCTTTGCTGAGGTTCTCTTCCAGCAGGCGCCACACAGTGTTCAGGGTATCGTCCCACAGCTGGGACATCTCTCCGGCTGTGTGGCGGCTTCCTCCTGCTTTTTCTCCACTTCTTTTTCCCGCTCTTCGGCATTGGAAATCTCCATGGCGATTTTTTCAGAAAGGCTCTGCTGGGAGGCGGCCTCTCCGGATGCATTTCTTTCAGCTGAATTTTCGGAAAAATCTTTTCTGGATTGTCCTTCCTCCATTTCACTTTCTTCTATTTTCACAGCCGTCACAAAGGGCATGGAATCCTCCTCCGCCTTTCCGCAGCTTACTGTAAGAAGCAGTGCCAGGAGTGCCGGCAGTAAAATCCTTCTCTTTTTCATAACCATACCTTCCTGTTCGTACTGGTGAAGATTATACGTAAACGGTAGATAGGTTCTTTCCACTGTTAGGTGAAATGGCCGTATTTTTGATCAGACAGATACAGTATTCTGGAATATTTTGCCCCGGGAACTCTGGTTAAATCAACAAACAGTGGAAAGAACCTTTTTAAGGCTGACATTGACAGCAGCAGGGCGGTGATGGCATATAAAAAGCCGGTGGGTTATGGGGCAGCGGATGGTTCCTTTGGGAATAGAGATTCTTCTGCGGCTGGACAGGATGCCTTCCACGTATCCCCAGGGCCTGAGTTTGAGGAATGTACAGCGGTGGTACAGTTTAAGACGCACTCTGATGGATACAGAAAGCGGATGAAGGAGTTTGTCAATAACGGGTTCTGGGATTATGGGGAACATCTGCTCCATGCGGTGTATAATCTGGAAAATGGACGTGTGGAGTGTGCGTTGAATCATTTAGGCGGTGCCTTATACACTGGAGAACAGTGAGGGTGATCCTGCGGATAAATGTGTTGGCAGCATTAAGTGGGTGAACCGGATTTATGATACGGACTGGTATGAACTTTATGCTGTGTCAGTAGACAGTTTTGATATGGACAGCGGGATTGCTGTGGGTGGTACATTGAGCGCCGAAGAACAGGCGGTAATCCAGGAAGCGATCGTCTTACGGTATGGCGATATTTCTTCCGCAAGGCAGGCACTGATTGTCACAGCCCTTGGACAGGTGGGGGCGGTGCGGTATTACTGGCGCGGGAAACCGGTGAATGCCGGGATGCCCCTTACGCTTTCCCTGAACGGCGCGGGGGAGGCGGCACTGGGGGCGTCCTGCACGGTGGACGGGAAAGGCAGGGCGGTGGCCGGTCTGGACTGTTTCGGCTTTGTGGGCTGGGCATACTGGACGGCTTTCGGGGTGAAGCCGGGCATGAGTACGGGAATCTTTACCGGCAGCCTGGGATTGGAGCAGATCGGGTTTGGGGAACTGCAGCCGGGGGATATCGGCCTGCAGACTGTGCCGGGGGCGGTCTCGAACCACATCGGAATCTTCCTGGGGCTGGACGGGAACGGGAAAGCACTGTGGATGCATTGCTCCGGGAGTAGTGGGGTCGTGGTGAACAATACGAATTGCTTTCGGCTGTATTATCGGTTGATGTCAGGATATAGCCTATTGTTGATAATATGATTGATCGGAGGCATCCATTATTTTTGTGTTAGTCCGTAATTGTGTTGGTATTTAAAATAATCTGTTTTCAGGCCGCATAAATTTGGAATGCCCAGAGTATATCTACTAACCCGCTTTCGAGCCCAACCCTTACCTTAAAGTAAAAGTCATGTCCGCTATGCGGCACATTGTATGGTTTTCTTCATTTGTTCTCAAATATAATAAATATGTTTCTTTAAATTGCCTATTCGTTCTTGAAAATACACATAATGTTCTTTACAATTCTGAATTGTTCCGTTATAATAGGAAAGTAGGGAGGTGCAGAATGAGATACTCAATTGAAATTGGAAAGATTATAGAAGGTGCATTAAAACATGATCAAGTTAAAGTATTTAATTATACAAGGCAGTTGGTTTCTAAATTGGAAGAAGATGGGGAAACAAGGGCGGCGGCTAAATTTAGCAGACTATTATCAATTCAGACAGAAACTACACTGACGGCTATGGGCAACACAAAAAATTTATCGGTTCCAGTTGACACGGAGTCCAGAACCACGCTTGCAGATATTGTTTATCCGGATAACAACAATATAGATGTGGTCTTATCCAAAAGAAATGCTGAAAAGCTGGACTCTTTTATTCTGAGTTATGAAAATGCGGATAAACTTAATAATCTGGGAATAGGGGTTTCCAATACATTATTATTGTATGGACCGCCTGGCTGTGGGAAAACAAAGTGTGCTTATTTAATTGCAAAAAGTCTGAACCTTCCCCTTGTCATTGCGCGGCTTGACAGCTTGATTTCTTCTTATTTAGGTACAACCGCCAAGAATATCCGCAGCTTATTTGAATTTGTCCAGAAAATCCCTTGTGTTTTATTCTTGGATGAATTTGATGCCATTGCAAAAGCAAGGGATGACAATAATGAGCTTGGTGAGTTAAAGCGTGTGGTCAATAGTTTATTGCAAAATGTGGATTCCATGAGTAAGGACAGCCTGCTTTTAGCAGCGACCAACCACCAGCAGTTATTGGATTCTGCAGTATGGCGGAGATTTGATTATAAGTTGGAAATTGAGCTGCCTGATAAAGAAGCAATCAGCAGGCTGATTTATTTATTTATTAATAACATGGGAAATCTTAACGAAAAAGATGTGATGGAGCTTTCGACATTGTTCTGTGGATTGAGTGGTGCAGAAATTGAAGAGCTGATTACGAAATCAATAAGGAATTCCATTATCCATAACTGTCCATTCGATAAGAAAAATATATATGAGGAATATTTTGCTTCCAGGAATATATTGCCCCAGAATTGCAGCGATAACCGCAGGCTGCTTCAGCTTAAAGCGAAGCATTTACGGAATTGCAGTGAAAAGGTATTCAGCCTGCAGGTGATTGCCGATGTCCTGGGAAGCTCTAAAACAACAATACAGAAAATCGTAAAGGAGGAAGAGGCAGATGGGCAAGAATAACCTGCCAATAAAAATAGTCCTTCAAAAGGCGGAAGATATTTTCCCTAATCATGGCGGCGGAGAATCCAAATTTTTTGGGGAAGTAACCCCGCAAGTGCAAAGGGAAATGTCCGATAAATTTGAGTCTTTATTAGAGTTTTATGGTGGTGTTTTTGAAGAAAATGAAAATATACCTGCTGTAGGTAAGATAACGGTAAAACCCGAGGCAATTGCTAAATCACACAAGCCGGATGCCCTATGCAGGAACTGCCCCATTATTGGAACAGAAGATTTAAATGAAATATATATAAAGGTAAAGAGAAAATCCATACAGGAAACTATAAAATTGATCAAGAATCCGCCATCAGTAAAATTCAGGGCTAATATGACTGCTGTTTCAGATATTCAGCCTGTTAAAACTGATGAAAAAATTTCCCTGTCACTGATTGCGGCGGCAAAAGACGACTTTTCTGCAATTAAGGATAAGATAAAAATCAGAATTTTTGATTTTAATGATGACTTTGACAACGCACAGATATGGGATTATGTATATAGAAAACTGAAAGCGCTGGGTATATATGAGAAATGTGAAGTTATTTCATATGGCGAACACATAAAGTTCCTTAAGGCAGAGGTACGTTCTTATGAGGATGTTGTAAACATTGCATCCATCAATGGTGTTAAGGCTGTCGATTTTTTTCAAGAATACTCCCTTCCAAAAGATGACTTTTCATCAACTGAGTTACAGGCACTTTTGGATCGTGAGTATGCTGACAGTGAAGTTACGATTGGGATAATTGATGGCGGAATCAGTGAGGACAATCCTTATTTAAAGCCATATATTATTGCGAAAGAAAAATATGTTGATGATGCATACCGCAACCCGTATCATGCAACTTTTATCGCATCGACAATTCAATACGGAAATATGCTGAACGGCATCGGCAGTCCTGTCTGCTATCGGTTTAAATTTGTGGATATTATTGCAATACCGAACAGCGATGAGGATTTTGGACCTACAGACACGATATCTGAATATGATTTAATGGATATCATTGAGGAAGTGATGGAAAAGTATTCAGATTCAACAAAAATATGGAATCTGTCATTAGGCATAGAGGATAAACCATGCAGTGGGTCTATGTCTGATCTGGGCATATTTTTAGATTATATTCAGGATAAATACCATGTCCAGATATTTGTATCCAGTGGAAACATTAACAAACTGCCATTGAGGAACTGGCCGCCCCAAAAGGGGCTTGGTGAACATGACCGTTTAATATCCCCGGCAGATTCCGTGAGGGCTGTGACAGTTGGTTCCGTTGCTTTATTTGAATCAGATGATTCCATTGTCAAAGTGAACGAGCCATCCCCATTCAGCCGGAGGGGTCCGGGAGCTAATTATGTGGTGAAACCAGATATCGTGGATTATGGGGGAAATCTTTCTAAAACATATACTATTGATGGATTAGGGGTAAGGGGGCTGGGACCCAAGGGGGAAATAATTGAAGGGAATGGCACCAGCTATTCAACACCCAGGGCACTGCAGAAGTTTGCGTCTATTTATGAAGAAATGATGGAGCCGGATATTCTTCTTGCGAAGGCAATGCTCATCCACTGCGCAAGGATGAATTCCCGGGAATTATTAGATGAGAGCCCCGATAATATAAAATATTATGGATTCGGGATTCCCTCACCAAATGTCCAGGGGATACTTCAATGCAGCGAAGATGAGGTAACACTTGTGTTTAAACAGAAAATATCCCAAGGCTCCCATCTTGAAATGTATGATTTTCCTTATCCTAAATCGCTTGTCAGGAATAATAAGTACATTGGAGAAATTGGAATGACATTGGTATATCTGCCGCCCCTTGATGCACGTTATGGACGGGAATATTGCCGGACCAACATTGATGTAAGTTTCGGTACATATTCCTATCTTCCGGACGGGAGAATAGATTACAAGGGACAGGTTCCCCTTGAGACCAGATGGGATGAAAGGTATGAAGCGGCCAGAGTTGAGCATGGTTTTAAGTGGAGCCCTGTTAAATCTTATTATAAGAAATTCAGTCGGGGCGTACAGATTGGTGATGGCTGGAAACTGAGAATTGACCTGACATCCAGAAATGGTATGTATGTTCCTTCCCAGGAATTTGTTTTGATAATTACAATTAAGGATCCGAATGGCAACGACATTTATTCTGAAATTGCCACAGGCCTGAGAGAGCGTGGATATATAACGAATAATCTGGAAACAAGATATCAGACGCGTCAGAGGCGATAGGCATTAATGTACAAATAATTCAGGCATCAGCTCGAAATGAACTAATGCTCAATATTACCCAGCTGCATAAATAATGGATGTCCAAATTGTGGATTATAGCCGCCAATTCAATTTTAGGCTGATACCATGATTTACAAAGCAGGCAGCTGGGAATTTGATTTTTTCAATTTTTTTGATTTTTCGACTGTTATAAGCTAAGACAAAATAGGTTGATTGCATCTTCGCAAGTTAGTTAAGAAAAGGTGTTTCCTATGGCAATGAATTATGATAGATTATGGAAACTGTTGAAATAGAATTTACTAAGGTGGATGACAACCTATAAAATACTGCCCAAACACAACCAAGTCCCGATTATGGGACAGAGTAAGTGCTATATTTTGAATAACAATGCAGAGGAAGCCGGGAAATGTGGTGCAGAAATTGTAATATTGAGCTAAAAGATAAAAAGTGCCTGATTTGCGGAAGAGATACAGTCGAGGATGTGCCGGTTGAGATAGACTGGTGCTGCAATTGCCAAGTGCCCGTTTTGCAGGAGATATCTCAGGCGGACAAAGGAATCTGTCCAAGGTGTGGTAGGAAAATGAAATACATGTCTGCCGATATCCGGCCTGTGTTCCTGAAGAGAGGATGCTGCTTGAGATACTGCTTGGTTGCAGGCTTAATGAATGTCTTAAAAAGTCGGTGTGGGCTATAAACAGCAGATATTATATTGAAGGGAAATCGGTGTCTTTGCCAAAGCCGTCAAGGATACTCAAATATGTTATTTTACCATTGAACCTGCCAATGATTACAGTTATACAGTTTCTTTTGTGGATCACATTGGGGAGGAACATTCCCGGGAGTTTACCGATAATTTCACCCAGGATGGGCAGATTCTGATTGCAATACGGTATACTGACAACGCTTGGACCATTGAGTATGACAAGTAAGGAACTGTTAAGAATTAACTTTGCAGATGACGCAGCAGGAGGCAGGTTCATGTTTTATAATGACACACACAGACAAATAAAGAGCCTTGCAGGCAGAATTATGCTGGGAAACCGCCGCCGCAATGTCTTTGTCGTAATTGCCATCGGAATGACCACATTTTTGATCTCAGCCATTCTATGCATTGGCGGCGGATATTTGAAAAGTGCGGCGAGACAACAGGAAATGTTAAATGGTACGGCAGCGGACTTGATCCTGACAAACCCCACAGAACAACAGATACAGGCGTTACAGCAGGACGAGGACATAACAGCTATGGGAATCAGCCGTCAGATCGTCTTTATTGACACCACAGCCCATCCCCGCATCAACAGCATTCTTCTTCGCTGGTGCGACAGAGTTGAATGGGAGCAGCATATCTCTCCTGCCATGGGAAAGATAAACGGGCACTATCCTGCATCCCGAAGCGAAATCATGCTGCCCACATGGGTGCTGGAACGAATGGGCATCAGCCACCCGCATCTTGGTCAGACAATCCTGTTCTCATTCCGCTATGGTTATACGGATATTCACTGGAAACCCTTGTCAGAGGCAGAAGATTTTTCCTTTACATTGTGCGGCTGGTACGACGATTACAGCGGCAATAAGATGTATGATAACGCCATTGGGTATATTGCAGAGGAATTTTGATGTCTTAAAGAAAAACAGCAGTAGAACCTCTCACGGCGACAAAGTTTTCAAAATGGCGGTCAGCAATGTTTTTCGGAACAAAAAAGGAACTGCACTGGTGCTTGGCTCATTATTTTTAGGAATCAGCCTGTTTGTCATTGTGAATGGAATACTGGCGGGACTGGATGTTTCCTATCTGGCAGACGAGTATATGGATGATGATATTGTGATTGAAATAAGCCCAAAGACAAAGCTTGAGGAGAATATTCTGGACCAATTACAGGCAGTTCCCCATGTGCAGGAGGTCTCCTATACCACAAAGCTTAATGATCAGTGGTTTATTGACAGGGACAATGTGCTTGAGAGATATATTGCCGATTTCTGCGGCACTGGAACGGTACCGCAGGAAGCTATTCTGCAGTATGCCAATGGGAATCAGGACCAGACGTATCTATTTGGAATTGGGGAGCAGGACTTTCACAAAGCTGCTTCAAGTATGAACAGTTCCCTGGAGTATGAAGATTTTTGTCAGGGGAAAATAGCGTTTCTGGCTTCTGCAACCATTGTGCCATATGAGGGAACTGACGTCAGTGGAGAGATAGAGATACTATTGAATAGAAAGATATACTCTATTGAACTTGCCCCCTGTTATTTGTCCGCCACATTCAGAGAGGATGGCAAGACGCTTCTTGCTCCTAACATCTATGTGAGCCAGGAATGGCTGGAGCAGATCGGTGTGCCCGGACAGATCAACAGGATTGCGGTACAAATCGGTAATTCAGAACAGGCTTTAAAGACTGTGAAAGCTATGTTTGAAGCCTACAGCGGGGTTGGGATCACATCAAAAGTGGAAAAAATCAAAGAGCTTAAAGCCAGTTTTGGGGGGATTACTTTTCTGGGAAATGCGCTCAGTGTTATTTTACTGGGAATAGGCTTAATGAATTTTATCAATATGATGTATGTGAGTGTCAGCAGCAGGGGCAAAGAACTGGCTGTTCTGGAGAGTATCGGCATGACTCGGAAACAAATCTATAGAATGCTGTTCATAGAGGGGAACACATATGCCATACTCACAGCCATGTTGATTTTTACATTGGGCAGCGCCGTATTGTATGAAAGCTTTCAGATAGTAAAAACTCAGGCGTCCTATGCAGTGTTCGCTTACCCTGTCAGTCAGACAGTCATATCCCTGGCTGTGGTGACTGCAATCTGCAACCTGGTTCCTGTATTCGTTTACAGGACAGAAAGCAGCCACAGTATAATTGAGCGGCTGAGGGGAAATGATTAGGGCCACATTCCACAGCATCCAGAACGCATCCCACAGCAAAGGTATGAATCCTTCCATTCCCAGCGTCGAAAATGATAAAAGAAGCTGCCGGTAAAGGCGGTTTTCTGTCAATATCAAATGGCAGGAGGAACATGCTTATGGCAATGCAGATTGACACAAACTATGACCATTTCAGAACCGATTATTCAGAGAGGGTGAAGGAGAAACAGGCTGCAGAGAGGGCGGAGGAGGCAAAGGGGACAGAGGCCCAGAGGGCCGGAAAATCCTCTCAACCCCAGGATGAATATATCAGCAGCGAAAAATCGGAGCAAAAGCCCTCCGGGCTGTACCGGGCAGGCCATGACGCCAAGGGAAATCGGAAAATCTTTTTTGAGGATCCGAAAGCGGGCGGGAAGAGCCAGGGACAGCCGGCAGAGAAATGTGTCGCCGATACCCATAAGGTTGACGGAGAAATCAAGCGATTGAAAGAGGAAAAACAGCAGCTGGAACAGCAGATTCAATCCGCTTCCGGAGACGAAGAGATTCGCCGGAAGCTGGAGAAAAAACTGGCCCAGGTGGAGAATGAGTTAAGCCGGAAAGACAATGATACCTACAGGCGGCAGAATGCTTCTGTATCAGTTTGAGGGTGAAAAGGGACAGCGTCTGCCAATACACTGATTGTTTTTCTGTGAATAGCGGCATACGATTTCAGACTTCTCCATAACTACATGGAAATTGTCAGCCACAAAATCAATCGCAGCCAGGATGGACAGAAAAGAATCTCTTTTACAGCACCGGGGTCCTCCCACTTCTCCAATCCTGCCAAGTGCTTTGGAGGTCATCTGATGAGACAAGGCGAAGGGTTCATTTGTGAGAGGCGTTGACTTCGACAGGATGGAGATAAACATGCCGGAGCTGATACCTGCCCCGCAGGCGCCCCAAAACCCACAGGCGCCGCCGGGAACACTTTTCCCCCGGTTTATCATCTCAATCAATGCGGCGGGGAGATCAACCTCTCCGCCTGCATTTTTATATGCTGTCAGAAGAGCAGAGCCTACCATAACATGATGCTCTGGCCCATGCATGTGGCAAAAGGGCTGGGACATAAGTTTCGTGATGATTTCCACAGGGTTTTTGGAGGTTTCGTCCAGGCATAACCGGATGATACTGTCCACACCGCGGGTATGACAGTCATTACAGACAAAATGACCGTTGATGCATCTGGTCTTGCTGTTTTCTTTTTTATGGCATATTGCACACTCCATAGGTTCATCTGCTGCTGAATACTCCAGAGCAGCATTGCAGATCAGACATTCTTCTTTCATGGGCGCTACCTTCCTTTGCCGTTATTTCCTCAGGAATTCCTGGGTATTTTGTTTATTAAATTATAGCAGACAGTAAAACAGGAGTAAAGTGTCCTGGAAGCATTTCGCGGCATCTGGAAAACATTTCACAGCAATTCAGTTGTTTTGGTTTCTCAGGCAGGTTATAATAAAATATCATGGGCAGGAGGTGGCACATTGATCCATATTGCAATCTGTGATGATGAAAAATTTGTCCTTCATGTGCTTCTGATTATCCCACAGCAAGTAAGAGGTGAATTGCTCTGGCTTGGCTTTCCTTTCCTGTGCCCTGTTCAATAAAGATCATATTCCAGATCCATGCGTCTCATTAACTTCCCATTTTCCTGATAAACGCCGAAATCTTCCCGCAAATTAGAGCACTCCCACATTTTGTAACGCCTGAAAGTGTTGTCATAAAACACCGTATAACCAATACGGTTTAGCTGTGCAAAATCCCGTTGCCGCATTCTTTCATTAGCATTGGGAAAAAGCTCATAATAGCAGTCTTTACAGGAATAATAATCGTCTCCGCATTCCCAATAATAGGAACCTGTTTCAGTGTAAAGTTCATTCATCAGTCTCCCGATTCGGTTTAATTTTGACAAGTGAAGATATTTTCTGCTCTTCTGTCCCAGGGTGTTTTCCGCCAATGCACAAGGCATGTGGTTTTTTACAATATATGCCTTTTGCTTTGCGCAATAACAGACTTCCATAAGCCCTGCGTCCACCAGGGTTTTCATGTCTCTCTGTATCATTTTTCTGCCCATGGGAAGGCGAGAAGTGATATCGGCAAGTTCCACCTGCTGGCTTCCCTTAAAAATATCATACAGCAAAAGCTGACGGTCTGTTGGTGTCAATTCTATTGCGCCCATCCTGGTTCCCACCTTTGATTTCATTTCAGCATAGCTGTTAAGTTTCATTATACTTCATCAGCCGTCCTTTCAGCAACCTTTTCCGGAATGAAAAAAATGTATTGACAATTATTTCCTGTCATGGTATCCTAAGGATGGTTAGCGGTAGCTAACTATTATTTGACACAGAGAGTTAGCTTTGACTAATACATGGAGGAAGGTGGGGATATGATGCCGCTTACACTGGCAGAAGTGGAAGAGGAAAACATAATCAGAAAAATCGGAGGGAAGCAGGAGATTAAGGCGCATCTTGAGAAGCTTGGTTTTGTTGTGGGAGGGACGGTGACGGTGGTCAGCGCCGCAGGGGGCAATGTCATTGTAAAAGTAAAGGATTCCCGCATAGCCGTCAGCAGAGAGATGGCGCAGAAAATCATGGTTTGAGGTGCGGGGTATGCCCCTCAAAAACATTTTGACAGGAGGTACATGGGAGTGAAAACGCTGAAAGAAGCAAAGGTTGGCGATACCGTCCGGGTGGTGAAGCTTCACGGCCAGGGAGCGGTCAAGCGCAGAATCATGGACATGGGACTGACAAAGGGGGTAGAAGTGCAGACCCGCAAGGTTGCACCCCTTGGGGACCCTATCGAAGTGACGGTTCGGGGGTATGAGCTTTCTATCAGGAAAGCGGATGCAGAGCTGATTGAAGTTGAGAGCCTGTAGCAGGCCCTCTGTAAAAAATTGTCAGGGGAGGGATATCCCCTGTATTTTCAGCCTTATTGGTTAGCTATAACTAATCAAAGAAAGCGAGGAGAAGGATGAGTCTGAGAATTGCCCTTGCAGGGAATCCAAACTGCGGGAAGACAACACTGTTCAATGCCCTTACCGGGTCCAATCAGTTTGTGGGAAACTGGCCGGGGGTGACGGTGGAAAAAAAGGAAGGAAAGCTGAAAAGACATGAGGGAGTGACCATCACCGACCTACCTGGCATTTATTCTCTTTCCCCTTACACACTGGAGGAGGTGGTGGCAAGAAACTACCTTGTGAGCCAGCGCCCCGATGGGATCTTGAACCTGGTGGACGGCACGAATCTGGAGAGAAATCTGTACCTGACCACCCAGCTTGCCGAGCTTGGAATTCCTGTGGTGGTTGCCGTCAATATGATGGATGTGGTGGAAAAAAACGGCGACAAAATCAATACGGCAGAGCTGTCAAGAGCCCTGGGCTGTAAGGTGGTGGAGATTTCAGCTCTGAAAGGAGTCGGACTTATGGAGGCTGCGGAAGCCGCAGTGGAGGCAGCAGAGAAGGGAAAGACGGTGCCCAGGCATAGCTTTTCGGGAACCGTGGAACACGCTCTTGCCCACATTGAGGAGGCTGCGGTGCATGGGATGCCGGAGGAACAGCAGCGATGGTATGCCATAAAATTGTTTGAGAGAGATCAGAAGGTTTTAGAGCAGTTGAACCTGGCTGAGTCCGTTCTCTCCCATATTGAAACAGACATTCAGGCAGTTGAGGAGGAGATGGATGAGGATGCGGAATCCATTATCACCAGTGAGAGATATATTTACATCGGAAGTATCATAAAAGGATGTCTGCTGAAAAAATCTACAGGAAAACGCTCAAACTCCGACAAAATAGACAGGGTTGTCACCAACCGTTTTCTGGGACTGCCGATTTTTGCCGCCATTATGTTTCTGGTATATTATGTATCCATGGTGACGGTAGGAACCGCCGCCACAGACTGGGCCAATGATGGGCTGTTTGGTGAGGGCTGGCACCTGTTTGGCATAGGTGCTTCCGCCTATGGAGAAGCGGTTGAGGAATACAGTGATGCATCGCTGATTGTGCAGGGCTATGACGCATATGTGGAAGAAGCGGGCGGGGAGCCTACGGGAGATTTTCCGTATAAAGCCATGGACGAGGAAACACTGGAAGAAGTGACAAAGACAGCGTCCCTTGTGGATTATCAGGAGGCAGTTAGGCTTCTGGAACAGCACAAAGAAGAGCCTGACCCCGCGGCTTACGGCGTCTGGGTTCCCGGCGTCCCGGTACTTGTGGGGGCGGGGATGGAGGCTGTGGGGGCTGCAGGCTGGCTTGAAGGTCTTATGGTTGACGGCATTGTGGCCGGTGTGGGGGCGGTTTTGGGATTTGTGCCCCAGATGCTGGTTTTGTTCCTCTTTCTTGCTTTCCTTGAGGCCTGCGGTTACATGGCGCGTATTGCCTTTGTGCTGGATCGTGTTTTCCGTAAGTTTGGGCTGTCCGGTAAGTCTTTTATTCCCATGCTCATCGGAACCGGATGCGGCATTCCGGGCATTATGGCGTCCAGAACAATCGAAAATGAACAGGACCGCAGGATGACCATTATGACAACTACATTTATTCCCTGCGGCGCCAAGGTGCCGTTTATTTCCATGGTTGCGGGCGCGGTTTTCGGCGGTTCCCCATGGGTTGCAACGAGCGCATATTTTGTTGGCATGACAGCAATCCTTACCTCCGGCATCATGCTGAAGAAGAGCAGGATGTTTTCCGGTGAACCGGCTCCTTTTGTGATGGAGCTTCCCGCCTACCATATGCCCACTGCAGGGAATGTCCTCCGCTCCATGTGGGAACGTGGGTGGTCTTTCATCAAAAAGGCGGGCACGATTATCTTTCTGTCCACCATTGTGATCTGGTTTACCACTTACTTTGGATTTACGTCGGAAGGATTCAGAATGCTCGGCGAAGAGGAGATGGATCAGTCTCTTCTTGCTGCCGCCGGAGACGTGATTGCATGGATTTTCACGCCGCTGGGCTGGGGAAACTGGCAGGCAGCAGTGGCGTCCATTACGGGTCTGGTGGCAAAGGAAAATATCGTCGGCACAATGGGTATTCTCTATCCCGGCGGCTGGGCGGAAATCGGTGCTGCTTTCAGCAAGGCTTCCGGATATTCTTTCCTTGTTTTCAACCTTCTGTGCGCACCCTGCTTTGGTGCAATCGGTGCCATCAGGCGGGAGATGAACAGTGCAAAATGGACTTGGTTTGCCATAGGCTACCAGTGTCTGCTGGCCTACGGGGCGGCTCTGGTGGTATACCAGATTGGCTCAGCCTTTATGGGGAATCTGAATATTGTGGGTCTGTTTGGGGCCGTGATCATCTTGGGCGGTATGCTTTATCTGCTGCTTAGACCCAATAGAGATACCATAAAACGATCTGCTGAGATGAAAATAAAAACGGCAAAATAGTGTTTATAAAAAAGCAGCTGGAGGAGATATTTTCAGCCAGGAGAATTTTGGGAGAAGGAGTGCCAAGGTGAGCCCATATTTTGGAAGCAGAGAGCTTTCAGATATGGGCTTATAAGCAGCTGAACAGTTTGTCCCAGTGTTTACAGTATCTTGCGGCAAGAACAGTCCCGCAGAGCGCAGGATATGAAACGATAACAGGCAAGGCGGCGGGATAGTCAATGCTTATCACCGCCGCCCTGTTTTGGAGTTTTATCAGACTGATAAACTCAAATTTTTTGCTCCAATTCTTCTTTTGTAGGTATTTCAAATAATTCTGAGAACAGGATTTGATTTTGCGGTGGCTCTGCCCACGTGCCTATCGCCGGAACACATACCAGTAAGGTTCACTTCCGCCGAAGGAATAATCCCCGCTTTTCCACTGGACAAACAGATACGGCACCTGGCCTATTTCCTGAAGGATATATTTGCTGGCGGTGGACTGGGGCGTGCAGATTACGTATCCCTTCATCCAGCGCCATACCTCGGAGGTATCGGTGCGGAAACTGCCGTCATTCCTATTCCGAAAGCTGTTTTCCATGCCCCCGTCCTCCAGAAACACCGCCGTTCTCCAGTACAGATCCTCGTAAGGCAGTACAATATCAGGATTCAGAGGGTCAAATTCTTCTATATGCTGCACCAGGCTGCACACATTCCATTTTCCCAGAACAGAAGCATCCTCTGCCGGAAGGTCCGGAATCTCGTCCACGGACATAATCTCCTGTTTCCGGTATGCCTTGGAGTCCGTCTTTCGGAATACCCACAGCTCCGGCCTGCCGCCCCGATAGTAGTTGGGGCCCTTAAACTCCAGGAACAGGTAAGTCTCCCCGGCGATTTCTTCGATGGTGTACGCATTCTGGCTTTTCCGGTGAGGGTAGCCGCAGCTGGAGAACAGCAGCCCTTTTGTCCAGCCGAAGGACCAGTACCACTCGCCTCCGGGAAGAAAGTACAGCCCCTTTTCCATCTCTTTTATACATCCGGATTTCTGCTTCTCGGGATGGAACATTTCCCGGCAGGGCAGAAAGTCAATCATTTCCCAGTGACCGATGACAGCTTCATCATTTACAAAAGGCTTATCGAACTCCTCATTATGGCTCATGTCCAGCTCGCCCAGTTTCACCACGGGAAGCTTTATCTCCACTGTGCCGTCCTCATACATGATTTTACAGGTGGGACCTACAATCTGATAATCGTGGTCCAGCACATATTTCTGAAGGGCGATGACACCCTCCTCATACTCTCCGCAGGCACAGGCCAGGCTGGCGGTATCCTCCCCAAAGGATAGGGTTCTCTCAGAAAATCCGCAGGATTTTGGCAGTTTCCCCGTGATCTCCACCCCCAATCCGGTGTCAAAATTCCGGCTCACAAATTCTGGCTCATAGTCCATGAGCACTGTCCTGTGCCCCAAAATTCCCTGGGGGATGGCGCCGCGCATTTCCTGCAGATGATCCTCTGCCTGGGATTTTTCGGCAAGGATCTTCCGGTCATAGGCCAGCCTGATTCCATCGCTCTTTCTTATGACAATGTCAAACATAATTTTTCGCTCCTTTAAGTCATGGTTCAGGTTTTGGAGGATGGCTATGCGGCTCTGGGTCTGTCTCTGCAGTCTGCGCAGCTCCTCTTCCTTACCCTTGAGAAATGCGGACAGGTTTTCTTTGGGCAGGGAGAACAGTTCTTTGATCTCCCGCAGGCTGAACCCAAGCTCTTTCAGCGCGATAATGCGGTAGCAGTCGGACAGTTTTACAGCGCTGTAATAACGATATCCCGTCATCTCGTCAATGCGGTCCGGCGGAAGAAGCCCTTCGCTGTCATAGAACCGGAGGGTCTTTACGGGTATTCTGCACAGCTTTGAAAGCTCGCCGATTTTGTACATAACATCACTCCTTGTATCCATAAAATGTTGAGATTCTGTATCGCAGGTACCTTGCAGGAGTATCATAGCATTCCAGTTAAGGGGAGAGTCAAGGGAAAAATTCAGGAAAAAATTCATTGACCCTATTGACAGATGACCTTGGTGGGAGTATTATCCAGTTAAAAATTTTGAATGTCAAAATATTTGAGATTAAAATTAATTGAAACTCAAAATAACGCTGCGGGCAGGGTGCCGTTCCGGAGCGGAAGAAATGACAGAAAGCGGCAGAAAATAACAAAAAATATTAAAAAATATCAAAAAAGGAGAAGAGATTATGTTTGAGAAGGTAAAGGAGATCATTGAAGAAAAGCTGAATGCGGACGGGATGGGCATTACCGAGGCCACAAGTTTCAAGGATGACCTGGAGGCGGATTCCCTTGACCTGTTTGAGATGGTGATGGCCCTGGAGGATGAATTTGCCGTGGAGATTCCCTCTGAGGATCTGGAGAAGATGGCCACCGTGGGGGACGTGATAGAGTATCTGAGGGAGAAAGGTGTGGAGTGAGTATCCGCACCGGATGGGAGAGCATATGACGACTAGGGTGACAGAAATGCTGGGGATCCAGTACCCTGTGATTCAGGGAGGAATGGCCTGGGTGGCGGAGTACCACCTGGTGTCGGCAGTGTCCCAGGCCGGGGGACTGGGCATTATCGGGGCCGGCGGTGCCTCCGCTGAATTTGTCCGGGGGCAGATACGGAAGGTGAAAGAGAGGACGGAGAAGCCCTTTGGGGTGAATCTGATGCTGATGAACCCGGAGGCAGATGCAATCGCGCAGGTGATTGTGGAGGAAGGGGTGAAGGTGGTGACTACCGGCGCCGGCAATCCGGGACGCTATCTGCCCATGTGGAGAGAAGCGGGTGTAACGGTGATCCCGGTGGTGGCCAGCGTGGCCATGGCCAGGATGATGGAGCGGGCCGGGGCACAGGGAGTGGTGGCAGAGGGGACAGAGTCCGGCGGACATATCGGCGCTGCATCCACCATGACCCTGGTGCCCCAGGTGGCAGATGCCGTCAGCATTCCTGTTATCGCCGCCGGAGGAATAGCGGACGGCAGAGGACTGGCGGCGGCCCTGATGCTGGGGGCGGAGGCGGTGCAGATGGGCACACGCTTTATCGTGGCCAGGGAGTCCGTTGTACATGAAAATTATAAAAAGAAAGTCATCGGTGCCAGAGATATTGACTCTGAAGTCACGGGCATGAGCCACGGCCATCCCGTGAGACAGCTGCGCAATAAGATGACCAGGGAGTATGTGAAGCTGGAGAAGGAGGGAGCGCCCTTTGAGGAACTGGAGCAGCTGACCCTGGGAGCTCTGCGGAAAGCCGTGGTGGAGGGGGATGTGGTGAACGGAACCCTTATGGCGGGACAGTGCGCGGGGCTTGTGCAGAAGGAGCAGACCTGTGAAGAGATGATCCGGGAGATTATGGAGCAGGCGGAAAAGCTGCTGTCCCCCCGTTCTTAAAGGGGTAAAATGCAGTGAGATGTGCCCGGGGATGCTTTATCGTTCCAGGGCAGCAGGATGGGGGAGTTTGGAAAAATGAGCAGGACAGCATTTATCTTTCCGGGACAGGGGTCCCAGTACTGTGGAATGGGACGGGATTTCTATGAAAAATATGAGACCGCCAGGGAGGTGTACGCTCTGGCGGGAAAGGCTTCCGGCCTGGATGTGGCGGCTCTTTGTTTTGAGGAGGATGAACGTCTTCACATTACAGAGTACACCCAGATCGCTATGCTGGCCACAGAGGTGGCGGTGCTGAAGGTGATGGAGCAGGAGGGGTTCCGGGCGGACTGCTGCGCCGGACTCAGCCTGGGAGAGTATGGAGCCCTGGCGGCGGCCCGGGTGATGGAACTGGAGGATTTGTTCCGCCTGATCCGCAGACGGGGCATTTACATGCAGGAGGCTTATCCTGTGGGGGGCGCCATGACGGCGGTGATGGGGCTTTCGGCGGATACCATCCGTGAGATCTGCTGTGAAACTCCGGGCACGGTGTCCATTGCCAACGATAACTGTCCCGGCCAGATTGTGATATCGGGGGAGGAAAAGGCTGTCCAGGCTGCCGCACAGAAGCTGCAGGAAGCGGGGGCAAAGCGCTGTATTCCCCTGAAAGTCAGCGGCCCCTTCCACTCCCCTCTGCTGGCAGGCGCAGGGGAGAAACTGGCGGCGGAGCTGGAGGGCGTGGCGGTGCAGGATCCTGTGATCCCCTATCTGTGCAATGTGGAGGCGCTTCCTGTGACGGACTGCACCCGGGTGAAGGAACTGCTGGCCAGGCAGGTATCCGGCACAGTCCGGTGGCGGGAGACCATGGAGCGCATGCTGGCGGAGGGCGTGGATACCTTTGTGGAGATTGGGCCGGGCAAAACCCTGGCCGGATTCCTCCGCAGGATAGACAGGGATGCCAGAGTGTTCAATGTGGAGAAGACGGAAGACCTGGAGAAGCTGAAAACGCTCTGTACAGGGTAAAGCCCTGGAAATGGGGCCGTGGCAAGGAGGAGTGGATGGAAGAAGGAAGCAATACCGTTGGAACCTGCGGGGAACTGGCGGGCAAAGTGGCACTTGTGACCGGAGCGGGCCGGGGTATCGGCCGGGGCATTGCAGGGAAACTGGCATCCCTGGGTGCATTGGTGCTGATAAATTACAGAGGATCGGAACTTCGGGCCCGGGAGGCGGAGGAGGAGATCCGGGCTGCAGGAGGCAGAGCGGAGTGCCTGGGCTGCGATGTGTCGGACTACGCCGCCTGCGGGGCCATGGTGGAGACAGTCATAAAAGAGTACGGCCATGTGGATATTCTGGTGAACAATGCGGGAATTACCAGGGATAATCTGCTTATGCGCATGTCGGAGCAGGAGTACGACGAGGTTTTGGACACCAATTTAAAGGGAGCATTCAACACCATCCGGCATTTGTCCAGATATTTTTTAAAGCAGCGCAGCGGCAAGATTATCAATATTTCCTCTGTCTCCGGCGTCATGGGCAACCCGGGCCAGGCCAATTACAGCGCCTCCAAGGCAGGACTCATCGGACTCACCAAGAGCGTGGCCAGGGAGCTGGCTTCCCGGGGGGTGTGCGTCAATGCGGTGGCTCCGGGTTTTATTGACACGGAGATGACACAGACCCTGTCGGAGAAGGCGAAAAGCAGCGGTCTGGCCGCGGTGCCCATGGGCAGAATGGGCACCGTGGAGGATGTGGCAGAGGTGGTGGCGTTTCTTGCAGGGAACAAATCGGATTATATCACAGGCCAGGTGATCTGTGTGGACGGAGGTATGGCGATATGAGCAGACGAGTGGCAGTGACCGGTATGGGGGCGGTGACACCCATAGGGACGGGCGTGGAGGCATTCTGGGAGAGTATCAGACAGGAGAGAATCGGGTTTGCCCCCATTACCCGGTTTGACGCCTCCGGCTATAAATGCGGGCTGGCGGCGGAAGTGAAGGACTTCCGGCCGGAGGATCACATGGACAAAAAGTCCGTCAGGCGCATGGAGCTGTTCTGCCAGTTTGCGGTGGCGGCAGCCGGGGAGGCCATGGGGGACGCGGGGCTGAACATGGAAAGGGAGGATCCTTTCAGGGTGGGCTGCAGCATTGGAAGCGGCATCGGCAGTCTGCAGGCCATAGAGAGAGAGTACGGCAAACTGCTGGAAAAAGGGCCTTCACGGGTAGGGCCTCTGTTTGTGCCCATGATGATCTCCAATATGGCGGCGGGAAATGTGAGCATTGCCCTGGGGCTGAAGGGAAAGAGCCTGAATGTGGTGACAGCCTGCGCCACGGGAACCAATTCCATCGGTGAGGCCTTCCGGGCCATTCAGTGCGGGGACGCGGAGGTGATGCTGGCAGGGGGCACGGAGGCCGCAGTTACCCCCATTGGCATCGCAGGTTTTTCCGCCCTGAAGGCATTGTCCGAGAGCAGGGATCCTGCCAGGTGTTCCATTCCTTTTGACAAGGACAGAAGCGGCTTTGTCATGGGGGAGGGCGCCGGGGTGGTGGTTCTGGAGGAGCTGGAACATGCCAGAGCCCGGGGGGCGCATATTTATGCGGAAGTGCTGGGATACGGCTGTACCTCGGATGCATTTCATATCACTTCCCCTGCGGAGGACGGCAGCGGGGCCGCCAGGGCCATGGAGTATGCTATGGCAGAGGCAGGTGTGGCGCCTGGGGAAGTGACTTATATCAATGCCCACGGCACATCCACCCATCTCAACGACCTGTTTGAGACCCGGGCTATCAAGATGGCTTTCGGAGACCAGGCAGGGAAGCTGCGGATCAACTCCACCAAGTCCATGATCGGCCATCTGCTGGGAGCCGCAGGGGCAGTGGAGTTTATAACCTGTGTAAAGGAACTGCAGGAGGGATTTATCCACAGGACCGTGGGCCTGCAGGAGGCCGGGGAGGAGCTGGATCTGGACTACTGCAGGGAGAGCAGGGAGGAGGCCATTCCCTACGCCCTCAGCAATTCCCTGGGCTTTGGAGGGCACAACGCCAGCATCCTTCTGGGACAGCCGGGGAACTGAGCAGTTTCCCCGGAAACGTGCAGGAGGCGGCACACTCACATACAAGCGGCAATGGGCTTGAGATAGGAGAGAATATGTCATTGTATACAGCGCAGGAGATTATGAATATATTGCCCCACCGGTATCCTTTTCTGCTGGTGGACACCATAGAGGAACTGGAACCGGGGCTGCGGGCTGTGGGCAGAAAATGTGTCAGTGTGAACGAGCCTTTTTTCCAGGGACATTTTCCGGGGAACCCTGTCATGCCCGGGGTGCTGATCCTGGAGGCCCTGGCACAGGTTGGGGCTGTGGCCATGCTGTCCAAGCCGGAATTCCAGGGGCGGACTGCCTATTTTGCAGGGATTGACAAGGCAAGGTTCCGCCGGAAAGTGTTCCCCGGGGATGTGCTTGTTCTGGAGACGGAGATTCTCAAGGTGAAGGGGCCTGTGGGTGTGGGCCGGGCCCAGGCGAAAGTGGACGGCGTGGTGGCGGCCCGGGCGGAGCTGACTTTTTCCATAGGATAAGGATGCAAAATCCTTATCCCTGGATGGCGTCCCGGATTCTTTTGAGACAGCCTCCAGGATTTAGGGCGAGGTATGTGAGATGAAAAATAATCTGCTGAAACAGAAGAGAGCGAATTTTTTTGCCAGGAAATTTGGCAGGCAGAATCCAAACCAGACGGTCTCCAGGGGCCAGGAGGAAGAAGGCGGGGAAGCCATTTCCCCACAGGATTCGGAGGATTATACCATCCGCTGTCCCAAGTGCGGAAAGCAGGTGAACCGGCAGAGGGTGGTGAAGCGGAAATATATCTGCTATGAGTGCGGGGGATATTTCCGGGTAAAGGTGTCCAACCGCATCCGCATGGTGGCGGATCCCCACACTTTTGAACCCTGGTTTACGGATCTGCCGGTACATAATCCCCTGAATTACGAGGGCTATGAGGAGAAACTGGCCCAGGCCAGGGAGAAGACTGGCCTGGACGAGGCAGTGACAGTGGGCCGCTGCAGGGTGTTCGGGGAGGAGATTGTACTGGGGATCTGCGACTCCAGATTCCTGATGTCCAGCATGGGCCGGACGGTGGGGGAGAAGATCACCGCAGCCCTGGAACGGGCTCTGGAGCTGAGGCTGCCGGTGTTCCTTTTCTGCTGTTCCGGCGGGGCCAGAATGCAGGAGGGCATTGTATCCCTGATGCAGATGGCCAAGACCTCGGGGGCGGTACAGAAACTGGGGGAGGCGGGACTTTTGTACTGTACGGTGCTGACGGATCCCACCACAGGGGGAGTGACTGCCAGTTTCGCCATGCTTGGGGATGTGATTATGGCGGAGCCCGGGGCCCTGGTGGGATTTGCAGGTCCCAGGGTTATCAGGCAGACCATAGGCCAGGAGCTGCCGGAGGGATTCCAGACCGCAGAGTTTCTGGTGGAACACGGCATTATTGACGGCATTGTGGCGCGGGAAAACCTGAAAAAGACCATGTACTTTCTGGTGAAGGCGCACCAGTGCAGGGAAAAGCAGTATGCGGAATTCACCCCTGGAAAAGATGTCCGGTTTGTGCTGAGTGAGATTCTGAAAGAGCAGTCCTTTAAGGTGCGTCCCCTGGATGCCTGGGAGAAGGTAAAGGCGACCCGGCGGGTGGAGAGGCCCCAGGCATGCGACTATATGAATTATATCTTTGATTTCTTTGTGGAGTCCCATGGAGACAGAGCTTTTCGGGATGATCCTGCCATCATTGGGGGCCTGGCTTTTCTGGACGGGCAGCCGGTGACGGTGATTGCAGAGCACAAGGGCAGGGATGTAAAGGAATGCCAGCAGAGGAATTTCGGCATGCCCATGCCGGAGGGATACCGCAAGGCTCTGCGGCTGATGAAGCAGGCGGAAAAGTTTCACAGGCCCATTATCAGCTTTGTGAATACCGCCGGGGCATTCTGCGGCATTGAGGCGGAGGAACGGGGCCAGGGGGAGGCCATCGCCAGAAATCTGATGGAGATGGCGGCGCTGAAGGTGCCGGTGCTGTGTATCTTTATCGGGGAGGGCGGCAGCGGCGGCGCCCTGGCTACGGCTGTGGGGAATGAGGTCTGGATGCTGGAAAACGCCACGTATTCCATTCTCTCCCCTGAGGGGTTTGCCTCCATTCTGTGGAAGGACGCCTCCAGGGCCAGGGAGGCCAGCCAGATCATGCAGCTGACGGCCCAGGATCTGAAACGTCTGGGGATCATTGAGAAGATTATACCTGAGTTCGGCGGTGCGGACAGCACTACGGCCGCCGCCATTGGAGGCTGTCTGAAGGAGCAGGTTGTGGACTTTTTAAAGCGGTGCCAGGGCATGAGCGGCCAGGAACTTGCGGCCGCCCGGTACGAGCGTTTCCGCAGGTTCTAAACCGGACAGGTAATGTCGCTGGGGGAGAAGCAAAGAAGAGAAAATATACTCTTGAAATACCTTGGGGACAGAGTGCAGAGAAAGGGGAGAGTATGGCGGTAAAAATAATCGGAACAGGAAGCGCCCTGCCAAAAAAGGTCGTGTCCAATGAGGAGATGGCGGGACTGGTGGAGACTTCAGACCAGTGGATCAGGGAGCGCACGGGCATTGGCAGCAGGCATATCTCAACAGGGGAGACCGTGGTCTCCCTGGCGGTGGAGGCCTGTGAAAAAGCCCTGGCCCATGGGGACAGAAAAGCCTCGGAAGTGCAGCTGATCCTGGTGGCCACCTGTACGCCGGAGAAGGGCATTCCCTGTGCTGCCTGTCAGGTGCAGAGCCTTCTGGGGGCGGCGGAGGCGGTGGCTTTTGACCTGAACGCGGCCTGTGCCGGATTCCTCTTTGCGCTGCACACTGCCCATGCCTACATTGAGGCGGGTATCTATGACAATGCTCTGGTGGTGGGCAGCGAGGTGTTGTCCAAAGTGGTGGACTGGACTGACAGAGGCACCTGTGTGCTGTTTGGGGACGGGGCCGGGGCGGTGCTGTTGGAGCGCAGCGGGCAGCCGGGTATTCTGGGCTTTGTACAGCACTCGGACGGAACCAAAGGCGGGGTCCTTCAGTGCGACGGCAGAAAGCTGGAGAATCCTTTTGTGTCCCTGCCTGTGGGAAATCCTTTTCTGTCCATGGACGGCAGGGAGGTATTTGCTTTTGCCCTGAGACAGGTTCCAGCCTGCATATGGGAGGCGCTTTCACAGGCAAAGCTCTCCCCGGAGGATGTGGATCTGTATGTGCTCCACCAGGCCAACAGACGTATTATTGAGGGCATCGCCGGGAGGATGAATCTGGAGGCGGCCAGATTTCCCATGAATCTGGAGCGGACGGGAAATATGTCCTCCGCATCCATCCCGGTTCTTCTGGACGAACTGGTCCGGGAGGGACGGCTGCAGGAGGGAATGACCCTTGTGCTCTCAGGCTTTGGGGCAGGGCTCACTTACGGGGCGTGTGTGCTGAAGTGGCAGCGGTAACTTGACTTTTCAGGAGAAATTGGTATAGTTAAGGAAAGCGTCCGGGGAGACAGGGGCGCGGGAAAGAAGGTGCAGGCGGCGGGATGGGGCGGAACAGGAATCATTCTCTCAATGAGATGCTGGTAAGTCTGTTTAATCATGTGATGGACATGGAGGGCCAGGCGGTTATCACAGAGGAATACAAGGATATCACCAACAACGACATGCATATCATAGAGGCCATCGGCATAGAGGCCCCGCGGAATATGTCCGTGATTGCCCAGAAGCTCCATGTTACGGTGAGTACCCTGACCATCAACATGAACGGACTGGAAAAGAAAGGCTATATCTGCAGGGAGCGGGGGCAGAAGGACAAGCGCGTGGTGTATGTGACACTGACGGAGAAGGGAAAGAAGGCCTTTTATCACCACCGGGATTTTCACAAGAAGATGATTAAGGCCATTGTGAAGGACCTGAGCCAGCAGGAGATGGAAATTCTGTGCCGGTGTCTTGAGAATCTGAACCGCTTTTTCGAGCCGGAGGAATCTTCTCAGGGCCACTGAAAGACTATCCCTGAATAGCTATAACTGCTTATAAAAGTAAATTTCGTCGTATATCCTCTCTTCGCCCCAGGGTTCCCGGAGGCCGCCTGGTATTTTGCCGCAGGGTTCCATTCCTATGGCTGTGTAGAAATGCTCGGAGCCGTCGCCGCGGCAGGATGTGGTTATATGAGTGCATCCCAGCTGTTTGGCCTGGGCGAAGGCTTCATGGCAGAGCTTTTTTCCCAGGCCCTGCTTCTGGAAAGCGGGATTTACCACCACGTCTGCAAGCTTGCCCTTGTGAGGGTGAAGGATATACTGGGATTTTTCCACCAGAACCGCTCCCACCACCTGCTCTTTTGCCACGGCTGTCAGAAAGATGCTTTCTCCATTCTCCATTTTTTTCACATTGGCTTCAACCCTCTGTTTCACCTCTTCCGGTGTATTGGCCGAGAAGATGTTCTCCCAGAGACTTTTGGCATCGGTAAGCCTCAGTTTTCTGATTTCAATTTCTTTCATGTTTTCCAGTGCCTCCTTTGTTGACAATAGTTTTGGATGGATTTTTCTGTGCTGCTTCAGCTGATGGTGGCAGCGGTATTCACTGGGCGTGCACCCTATGTATTGAAGGAAAGCTTTGTAAAAGCCAGCCTGGGTCTCGAAACCATAATCCATGGCCACATCATACATTTTCCTGCCCAGAGCGATCTCCCCTGCGGCCCGGAAGAGCCTTCTCTTTCTGACATAAGTCATGACGGGCATACCTGTAATGTCATGGAAATAATAGTAGAGCTGCCTTGTGGAATAATGGCATCTTTGGCTTAAGTGCTCCAGGGTAAAGTCTTCTTTCAAATTATTTTCGATAAAATTCATCATGTCTTCCAGAGACATTTTGCGTCACCACCTTATCTGAATATAGCAGACACAGACAAAAAATCTTTTCCAAAACTGCAAAAGTACCGGAAAGATACGGGAGTTTGGAGATCGGTTCAGCCGTTAGGTCATGGATTTTATTATAGCCCATTTTTAGACGAAAAGAAAGAAACTTTTTGTATTTCCGCCAGATTCCCGTCAGGTGGTAACAGTTCAGACAGGGCGCTGAACTGTTACGAGAATGCACACAAAACGCGAAAAGAATGCGTTTTGGCGCCCGCAAGTCTCGCAAAATTGCACAGAGCGCAATTTTGACTTCGCGAGAGGGGCTGTCTGAACTGTTACATCAGATGCACAGATGGGGAGCCGCTTGAATTCCCCCAGGGGAGGTGGTATGATAATGGAAACAACCTCAAAGGAGTGCATGGACATATGTATACGGAGAGAGAGCTGGTCAGAATTGCCAGGCGGGAAAATAACAGCAGGAGAAATTATCTGGTGGTGAATCCCCTTCAGGGTAAGCATATTCCGGTTTCGCCGGGAAAGGCCCTGGGGGTGTTTTCCGAACTGGCCGGACTTTTGAGAAAGTATTCGGGGGAGAGGCTTTTGGTGGTGGGATTTGCGGAGACCGCCACCGCCGTGGGGGCCCGGATTGCCATCGAACTGGGGGCTGGATATATCCAGACCACAAGGGAGGAGATCCCCGGCGTGGAATACCTTTTTTTCTCAGAGGAGCACAGCCACGCCACCCAGCAGAAGCTGGTGAAGAGCGATCTGCACAGGGTCTTGGACAGGACGGACAGGATCATTTTTGCGGAAGATGAAGTCACCACGGGAAAGACCATCCGGAACCTGATTGCGGTTCTGGAACAGTGCTGTGGAAGCAGGCTGCAGTTTGCAGTGGCCTCCCTGTTAAATGGGATGAAGGAGGAGGACGAGAGGGCATTTCAGGACAGGGACATAGGGCTTCACTACCTGCTGAAGATCAGTCATGAGGGCTATCCGGAGACAGCCAGTCAGGCTGCAGAGGACGGGATTTATCACCTGGAAGAGGAATCCGGAGGCGCATACACAGCCTGTTTTGACCTGGAAGGCAGGGTGGATGCCCGGAGACTTACGGAGGGGCCTGGGTATGATGGGGCGTGCAGGGAATTTTCGGACAAGGCGCTGAATCTGCTTCCCCTGGAGGGGCATGAGAGGGTGCTGGTGCTGGGCACGGAAGAGTTCATGTACCCTGGGCTGTGGCTGGGAAAAAGCCTGGAGGAAAGGGGGCATGAGGTGATGTTTCACGCCACCACCCGCAGTCCCATCGCCGTCAGCTCCAGTGGGGACTATCCTCTCCATGAGCGGTATGCGCTGTCCAGTTTCTATCAGGAAGACCGGAGGACCTTTCTATACGATATCGGCAGCTTTGACGCCGTGATTGTGGTGACGGATGCCCGGGAAAAGGGCACAAAAGGGGAGAGAGCTCTTCTGAGCGCCCTGGAAAAAAAGAATGCAGTGGTGTGCCTGGTAAGGTGGTGCGGAGAATGAGAAGTTCTTATCTGGCGGAAGATGTGGTGCTGTTGCTGAAAGACATCACGGGCATGGTTAGTCCCCAGCCCACTCAGGAGCGGGAGAGGCTCATACAGTCAGGCAGGCATTACAGTGAAATGCTGCCTGTGGAATATGTTCCCACGGAGAAGTATATGGCGGTGTACAGGGAGGCTCTGGCCCGGTATGCCGGGCAGGTGGCGAAGGCTGTGGGAGAGCTCTCCCGCAGGATTATGGCGTCCCGGGGAAGGGATGTGGTGCTGGTGTCCCTGGCCCGGGCAGGCATTCCGGCGGGGATTCTGGTCAGACGGTATATTCAAAGATATTATGGTGTGAATGTGCCCCATTATGCCATTTCCATTATCAGGGGAAGGGGGATTGACGGCAATGCCATGGGATATCTGCTGGACAGGTATAAGCCCGGACAGCTTCTCTTTGTGGACGGGTGGATTGGAAAAGGGGCCATACTGGGGGAACTGGAAAAGGATGTGGGAGCTTACCCCGGCGTCAGCCCGGAGATTGCCGTTCTGGCGGATCCGGCGGGAGTGACGGAACTTCGGGGCACCCCTGAGGATATCTTGATACCCAGTTCCTGTCTCAACAGTACGGTGTCCGGACTGATCAGCAGGACAGTTTTGCGGGAGGATATTATCGGGGAAAAGGATTTTCACGGTGCGGTGTACTATGGGGAATTGAAGGATTCGGATTTGTCTTATCACTTTATAGAGACTGTCGAGGGATGTTTTTCTCCTACAGTGGAGGAAGACCTTACCTGTCCGGGGGGAAGCGGATTCGCCGGGAAAGAAAAGGCCTCCTGTACTGGCGGGGGTATCCGGGAGGTGGGGGAAATTGCCGCTTATTTTGGCATCCAGGATATCAATTTTGTAAAACCCGGCATTGGGGAGACCACCCGGGTTCTGCTGCGGCGGGTTCCCTGGAAAGTGCTGATAGGTGACAGATACCGGGGAGACCCGGAACTGGGCCATGTGGTCAGGCTGGCAGAGGAAAAGCAGGTTCCGGTGGAATATTATCCCCTTACCCGGTATAAATGCTGTGGCATCATCAAAAAAATCGCCGACGCATAACAGGATCTGCCAAAGGGCCGGCCGGCTCAGGGCAGGAGGACTCAAAGGACCTCCTGCCCTCTGACCCCAAAGGCCTGCGCCAGAAAAAGGGTCTGCCGGGCCCAGTTCAGGTGGGTTTTGTACTCGTTCATCCGCGCCCCTTCCTGGCTGCCGGAGACCAGCATGCCGGAATCTTTGTTCCACCCCAGAATGTTTTTGGCGTCCTCATAGTCGGAGGCCCAGACCTGGTAGCAGTCGTTTACCACCTCAATCTGCCGGGGGTGGATCACGGTCTTTCCCGTAAAACCGCAGAGCTTGTCGCCCTGTATCTCGGCAATGAGTCCGGTTTTCCAGTTCTCTCCCCCGTAGTATTCCCACACAGGGGCGGAGATTACATAGTCCATGCCATAGACGGTAACAATGTCCGTAAACAGGGAGGACACAGGCTTGATGTTGTGGATGGACTCATCCGGATGCCGGCGGAAACCGAATATATGGCATAAGTCATTGCCGCCCACTCGAATGTTCAGCACCAGTTCTTCCACCTGTCGGAGGGAGTCTTTCAGGGAGTACAGCACCTCGTACCGGGTGCGCAGATCTATCATGGCTTCGCTCTCATATATGGGCATAAACATTATGGTTCTGCCGGAGATTTCATTGGCCTCCACAATCTTCCGAATGTATGCTCCTGCGTTTATGGGGGAGAATTTGGGCAGGATAAAACCTGTTACCACATCCGCACACTCCTTCAGGGAGGAGATGAGCATGGGTATCTGCTGAGGGTGGCGCACCCGGATAAACAGCTGCGGGAGAAAAAAGTCCCTGTCCTGACGAGCCGTGTAGATCTCTCTCAGGGACTGCAGCAGGTCTTGTTCCGCCTGGGCCACATAGTTATCATGGATTGTGTCCTCCAGACAGAGGGCCAGGGAAAAGCGGCGGCCGAACTTTTCCTGGATGACGGACTGGGCGATGGAGGACCTGTTGGCCGGACAGTAGAGCAGGGGGCCCACACTGTAATATTTTACATGATTTTTCAAGGTCATTTTCCTTTCAGCCGCGCTCTGGCGCGGTTTCTTGCAAACAGAGATAATGTAATGGGAGTGGATCACAGGGGATCCGTTTCCTGGCAGAGTTCCCAGATTCTTTCTGACATTTCATCCGAAAAAGTTCTCTTTCCCGGCATTTCTTCCACCGGGAAATCAAGGGGGTATTTTTCTGTAAATCCCTGGGGCACGATCCCCATGTCCGCCTCCCGAAGCATGGAAATGTCAAACTGGCTGTCGCCTGCGGCGATGACCCTGGCGGCCCGGAAGTGTTTCCGAAACCTTTCCACGGCTTTTCCCTTGCTAAGATTTACAGGAACCACATATAGTTTCTCTTTATTGCAGATCACATCCACAAGCGCGGGATCCACAAGTTTTCTCAATTCCTCTGCCACAGAGTCCGGCTGGCTGCACTTGGTGAACAGGAACAGCTTTTCTATGAAACGCAGCTCAAATGTTCTCCTGGGGTCCTTCTGAAGAAAATACTCCGCGGCCTGAAGGGTGGGCAGACTTTCCTGAATCAGGCTTAAGGACTGCTGATACCAGGGGATATCTTTCTCTCCGTTTACCAGCAGAACTCCGCCGTTGCAGACCAGGGCGCAGGGAATACTGCCGATGCCCAGGCGTATCCTCTGATACTGCTCTATGGATCTGGTGGATGTGGGAACCACAAAAAGCCTTTCGTTTATCTGCTTCAGCTTTTCGTATGTATATCTGGTGAGGAAAGACAGCTCCCTGTTCTGGCTGCTTTCCACGCATATCCTGTCGTTTCCAATGGGGTGCCTGCAGGAATAGATCAGGGTATTGTCCAGGTCAAGATGCAGTATGGTCATGTCTCGCTCTCCCGGGGGATTCTTTTCATCATATGCTGAGGGCATACGGGCTTATTATAACATTGCTAACAGTCTGTGACAAGCTTCATGAGATTGATGTATTTTGCTGTTACCCCTCGCTCTCACAGCAGAGAAACACGATCCCGCAGGCCGGAAGCGAAATCCCTGTTTCTCCATGAAAAAAATAGCATTTTCTATCTTTATGTGTTATAATAGGCTTTATTCGGGGCGGGGAAAGAAAACCCTTTACTGAGGTGGCATATGGGGCGTGAATACATAGAGAAAAGATATAACATAATAGGACTGACGTCTATTGAAACCTTTTCCAGTATCAAAGGCGGCATGAACGGGAACTGCAAGGATGTGTATTTTCTCAGGGTTTCAGGGGTCAATGGGACATTTGCGGAAGATGTGGCTTCCATGGATGCGGTTCAGACGGCAAGAATGCGGTCAGGACAGGGAATCTATAACAGAGTAGGAGCGTTCCCCAGGAACATTGACGGGGACAGGGCCGCCTGCTGTATGGAGTGCTATCAGAAATGGCTGGACACAGGCAGGGAGGTGCTTTATACCCCCCGGTGTGGGGAAGCGGCAGGGGTGGGAGAACTGCTCAGCGCTGCCTGTAAAAAGGTTTTGACGACATACCGGTTCTGCAGTCCTGGTCTGAACGATTGTATGGAGAAAAATTTCGTGGTTAAGCTGCTGTTCTGGCTGGACGAGCTGGCTTTTGGATACCTGAGAGGGTGGGACCCCAGATGTTCCATGAAATTTGTGGCCCAGGGGGTTGTAAAGCAGCAGGAGTATTTCTTCTGTTACTTTCTGACTCTGCTTGGGGTTGACGTGCTGTTGCTGCAGAATGAGGTGGATATTGAGGAGAAACTGGACGCTCTGCAGCTGTCAAGGCAGGTGGTTCTGGGGGAGAAAAGGGCTGTGGCACTGGAAAATTATGACAGCCTGAAACAGGCTTCCGGGGCAGCTCTTTCGGGAATGGGAAAACCGGGAATGGGAAAAGCGAATTCCGGCAGGGTGTCCCAGGGAATGGGAAAGGCAGATGCGGGGGCGCCGTCCCGGGGAATGGGGCGGGCGGATTCTGGAAGGGAGTCCCAGGAAAGCGCACAGGCGGACAGGGGATGCGCCATGCCCCGGGTGGTTCTGCCCCCGCGCAGACAGAAGGCATCCATAGGTGGGGTGGACTTGGGAGAAAACCCAAAGGCGGATTATCTCCCGGGAGAAAACCAAAAGGCAGGCTGTGTCCCGGTGGGAAGTCCGGCAATGGGTTCCGGAAGGGTTCCCGGCAGGACAGCGCCGCCGGGGAAGAGGGATTTACGGGAGCTGAATTTTGAGGAACTGGCGCTGCGGGCCTCTTCGGTGGTGATGATTGCCATCCACGACAGGAGGGGCGAGATCATAGGAAGCGGTTCAGGGATTATGATTGGAAGGCAGGGGTATATTCTTACCAACGATCATGTGGCCAGGGGCGGAAACTATTATTCCGTGAGAATTGAGAACGATGAGAACATGTACAGGACGGATGAGATCATCAAGTATAATTCCCTTCTGGATCTGGCGGTGATCCGTATTGACCGGACGCTTCAGCCCCTGCCGGTGTACCGGGGCAGAAATCCTCTGGTCAGGGGTCAGAAAGTGGTAGCCATCGGAAGCCCTCTTGGGCTGTTCAACTCTGTTTCCGACGGCATTATCTCAGGGTTTCGGAGAGTGAAAGACGTGGACATGATTCAGTTTACAGCCCCCACATCCCATGGAAGTTCCGGGGGAGCCGTGCTGAACATGTACGGGGAAGTGATCGGGGTCAGCACCGCCGGAATTGATGAGGGGCAGAATATTAACCTGGCCGTGGGATATGAATTTATCAACACCTTTATCCAGGGGTTTCAGTGAATACGGCCCCGTGAAACAAGCCCAATCAGCTGTTTTCCGGCCGCATCTATAGAGAAGAACAACGAAAGTGGAGAGAAGAATGAAAGATAAAAAATTGAAAGTATCCTTTAACTCGCCTGTGGTGTTGACATTTACCATCCTCTGTGCCCTGACCCTTTTTCTGGACTGGGTTACTAAGGGGTATGTCAACACCCATATCTGCAGTGTATACCGCTCCTCCTGGAGCAGCCCCCTTACCTATGTAAGGCTCTTTGGGCATATTGTGGGACACAGCAGCCTGGAACATTTTATGGGGAATATCATGCTGATTCTGGTGGTGGGGCCCATGCTGGAGGAAAAGTACGGCTCTTCCAATTTGATTTTCGTGATCCTGTCAACGGCTCTTGCCACAGGGGTGGCCCATCTGATACTTGTGCCAGGGTATGCGCTCCTTGGGGCCAGCGGTGTGGTTTTTGCCTTTATCATGCTCTCCTCCTTTACCTGCATTAAGGAGAAAGAGATACCCCTGACCTTTATTCTGGTGGCGGTGCTGTATATCGGGAGCGAGGTTTATCAGGGACTTTTTGTGGAGAGCAATATCTCCAATCTTTCCCATATCCTGGGAGGCCTTGTGGGGTCCGGACTGGGGTTTGTGATGCACAGGAACAAGATGAACCGCTATTGAGGAACTGAAATCATATGTTTGAAAACAGAGCAGTCAGCAGCCTGGACGACTTTTTTCTTGAATATGGAAAACGCCGGGAACAGGGCATATACTTTTACAGGATTAACGGGTATAATGATCTTATCAGAGAGTTCCTTCTGCGCTACTATGAGGAGGCCAGAAGGACAGGTGTGGTGATAGAGGGCAAGATACCCAATCCGGATGAGAAGAATCTGGCATACTATGAGGAAATTATGGGAATGCAGTTTCAGCTGGGAATGGGATTTCTGCTCTCCAGCCTGCAGAAATGGCTTCCCAGGATGAACAGTTACCAGAGGCAGAATGTGGCCGAATCTCTGTACGATACCCTGGAGGGCATGCGCAGGGAGGGCAAAAATGACAATATGCTGCGGAACGCCTTTATCAAATTTATGTGCTGGCTCTATTACAAATTTGAGAGGGTGGTGAACCAGCTGGGGGAGAACCGGATCCCCAAGATACTCTACGAGGGGAATATCAGCAATTATGAGCTGAAGCTGCTGTGCATACTGGCAGGGGCAGGGTGCGACATTGTGCTGCTCCAGTACCAGGGGGATAAAAGTTATGCGGCGCTGGATAGGGATTCCCGATTTTCAAGGAAGCTGGAGCTGCCTGGCATGGGAGATTTTCCCCGGGAATTCTGTATCAGGGCCCTGAGGAAAGAGCAGGAAGAGCGGGTGGAGAGGGAGAGGCTCTACGGCCCCCTGCCCAGAGTGAATGCCTGTACCAACGCCTGGATCTCAGGAAAGGGCCTTGTGGACGTGCTGAAGCCCTTCCCGTCCAGGGGGCAGGACCCGGGATTTTATTACAATTGCTTTCTGCGCATGGAGGGCGTGGAGGACAAGCTTACCTATATGAACGATCTGTACCGTTTTCAGCTGGAGATGGCCGGGGCGGGCAGGAACATGGTGATTGTGGAATCGGAGCTGAAGCCTCCGGCCAATGAGGAGATCGGCGCCATCAAAAGGCGGCAGTACAGAGAGGTAAAGCAGCTGGCGGGGGATCTGGTTTCCAATATTGTCTGCGCGGGGGGAAATGCCTCCGGCGGGGAGCTCCAGAGAATTCTGCGGAAAGCCTTTATGGATGTGGTACTGGAGGAGGCGGAAACGGAGGGGGAGAACCTGAACCGTCTTACCAACAGAACCATTTATCTCCTGTGCTGGCTGAAACGATTTCAGGACGCGCTGTTTAAAAAATGGGAGTTTCCACAGGTGGGATGTTTTGTGTACCTGGGCGGGTGCAGAAATGAGACAGAGGCTTTTTTCCTCCGGTTTCTCAGCAGACTTCCCGTGGATGTGGTGATACTGGCGCCGGATCTGAACAGAAAATGCTGTCTTGAGGCGGCCAATCTGTACCAGATGCATTTCAGGGATTCCCTGCAGGCTGACAGGTTCCCCAGACAGAGCGCAGATCTGCGGCTGTCCACCGCCGCCTACCATGCGGAGCGGGAACTGGATACCATAATGTACCAGGACAGCGGCATGTACCGGAACCAACAATATCAGAAAGGGGTTTCCGCCACCCTGCAGTCCATCTACGAGGAGATTGCCATTCTATGGGATCAGGAGCTGAAATACCGGCCCAACTTCAACGTGACCGACGCGGTAGTGACCATGCCTGTGATTTTTGCAAAAGTTTCCGGGGTAAAAGGGGGGCTTGTGGAATCTTACTGGGCTGAGATAAAAAAGCTGATTACGCCGGACACCCTGGTGATCCGGGGAGCGCCTTACCTGCGGCCTCAGGATCCCAACCCGGTCAGGGCTTATGCCGCAGGATTTATTAAAAACGGAAAGCTGCAGAGGGGGAAGATAAAAGCACATTCCTGCTACACATACGGTGTGCTGCGGGAGGAGGTCCAGGAGCATATTCTGGACAAGCTTCAGCTTCTTCTGGATCGGAAACTGGTGAAGGGAATCTATGAGAACGGCACCGAGTACACGGCCGTGGCGCTGGTGCTGAACCTGAAAAAAGAGATTCTGCGGATGCTGCAGAAGTTTGACTTTACCAGAAAAAATCCCAAGGTTATATACATCCATACTTCGGATGCGGCCATATCCCTGGAGGACAGTATTCTGGCGGCTTTTCTGAATCTGGCCGGTTTTGATTTTGTCTTCTATGTACCCACAGGATACCAGTGTGTGGAACCATATCTGAACAGCAGGAATATGGAGGAGCACCAGATCGGGGAATATGTCTATGATCTGAGAGTTCCCGATTTTGACACCACATCAACAAAACCGCGCCGTTCCTGGCGTGAGATATTTAAGAGAGGAGACTAAAGAATGGGATTGGATTTCACGAAGACGGCACAGCCCCCAGAGGTAGTGACCATGCCGGACACAAAGAATGAAATTATGGTGGTGGAGAACTATGATATAGTGGCGGACAGGCAGGAGATGAACGCCCAGCTGACAAATTCCGCCGAGGTGGATGCCCTGGTGAGCACCATTGAGATTGACAATCTGGACACCATTGTAACTTTTGGGGCGGAGGCGGCGGAGGGCATCTCCAGGGCATCGGATGTGGTGCTGAACAGTATGGATATGTCCCAGCTGGACGAGTCCAGTCAGATGCTCAGCACTCTGGCAAAGATTATGGAGAAATTTGACATCGACGAGATCCGGGAGAACCCCAGCCTGTTCGGCAAGCTCTTTGGCAATCTCAGGAAGCAGCTGGACAAGATTTTGAACAAATACCACACCATGGGGGAGGAAGTGGACAAGATCTATGTGCAGCTGAAGCAGTATGAGAATGAGATCCGGCAGTCCAACCGGAAGCTGGATGAACTTTTTGACGCAAATGTGGAATACTATCATCAGCTGGTGAAATATATCCTGGCAGGAGAGCAGGGATGCCGGGAACTGGAAGAGTACATTGCCAAAAGGCAGAAGGACATGGAGCTCACAGGGGACAACTCCATACAGTTTGAGCTTCAGAGCCTGCAGCAGGCCCTGATGATGCTGGAGCAGAGGACCCAGGATCTGCGCACCGCCGAGAGTGTGGCCATGCAGTCCGTGCCCATGATCAAGACCATGGAATTCAGCAATATGAACCTGGTCCGGAAGATCAACTCAGCATTTATCATCACACTTCCCGTGTTCAAGCAGGCTCTGGCCCAGGCCATTATGCTCAAGCGCCAGAGGATCCAGGCGGAGGCAATGTCCGCGCTGGATGAGAAGACAAATGAAATGCTGATTAAAAACGCCCGTAATACGGTGGAACAGTCCAAGATGACGGCGAAGCTGGCCTCAGGAAGCTCCATCAAGATAGAGACCCTGGAGACCACCTGGAAGACCATTGTAAACGGCATTGACGAGACCCACCAGATTCAGGACAGGGCCAGGAAGCAGCGGGTGGAGGACCAGGCTAGGCTGGAGCGCATCAAGACAGAATTCAACCAGAAATACCATATGCCGGATGCAAAATAGCCCCGATAACTTGTGAGAACTGTCAACTTTTTCATATATCAAGGAGGACAAAGATATGCCAATCAATTTATCCAAAGGACAGAAGGTGGACTTGACCAAGGGGAATCCCGGGCTGAAGAAGATCCTGGTGGGGCTTGGCTGGGATGTGAATTCTTTTGATTCAGGAGCGGACTTTGACCTGGACGCGGCGGCTTTTATGACGGGTGACAACGGCAGGTGCCCCACGGAGAAGGAATTTATCTTCTATGGCAACCTGGAGCACGCCAGCGGGGCTCTGAAGCACATGGGGGACAACCTCACTGGATCAGGGGACGGGGATGACGAGCAGATCGAGGTGGACCTGAGCAAGCTTCCCGCCAACATCTCCAAGGTGGCCTTCACCGTGACCATCTATGACGCGGACATAAGGCGCCAGAATTTCGGACAGGTTTCCAATGCGTTTATCCGGATTGTGGACGAGGTAACAGGGCAGGAGCTGATCCGCTATGACCTGGGGGAGGATTTCTCCATAGAGACGGCCATTGTGGTGGGGGAACTGTACAAGCACAACGGAGAGTGGAAGTTCAACGCCATCGGCAGCGGTTTCCAGGGCGGTCTGGCGGCACTCTGCGCTCATTATGGCATTGAAGTAGCGTAAAAATCAGAAGTATGTAAACTGCTGGCTGTTTTCCGCAGCCGGCAGCAGAATTTCAGACAGGAGAAATGAGATTATGTCAGTTTCTTTAAAAAAGGGTCAGAAGGTAAGTTTGACAAAAGGAAATCCCGGGCTGAGCAAAGTGACCGTGGGGCTTGGGTGGGATGTGAACCAATTTGACACAGGGGGAGATTTTGATCTGGACGCAGCGGCGTTTCTGCTTACGGACAGCGGCAAGGTGTCAGGGCAGAATGATTTTGTATTTTACGGCAACCTGGAACATCCCTCCGGCAGCGTGAAGCACATGGGGGACAACCTCACCGGCGCAGGAGAGGGGGATGACGAGCAGATCAGCGTTGACCTGTCCCTGGTGCCTGCCAACATCACCAGGATCGCTTTCACCGTGACCATCTACGAGCCTGAGCAGAGACGTCAGAACTTCGGTCAGGTGAACAACGCTTTTATCCGCATCTACAATGAGGTCAACGGAGAGGAACTTCTGCGCTATGACCTGGGAGAAGACTTTTCCATTGAGACGGCTGCGGTCTTCGGCGAGCTGTATAAAAACGGCGGCGAGTGGAAATTTAATGCCATCGGAAGCGGCTACCAGGGGGGCCTGGCGGCACTCTGCGCCAACTTCGGCATCAACGTAGACGATTAGAGAAACAGTCTGGGCACTGGAATAAAAATAGGAGGCAGCATTTATGGCAATCAGTCTGCAAAAGGGACAAAAAGTAAGCCTTAAAAAGGAATCCTCCCGGAGCTTGGGGGAGATACTTGTGAATTTGAACTGGAATGCCGGAAAAAAAGGCTTTCTGGCAGGACTTCTGGGCGGAGGCGGCGGGATCGATTTGGATCTGGGATGCCTGTTTGAGCTGAAGGACGGCAGAAAAGGGGCGGTGCAGGCCCTTGGGAATTCTTTCGGTTCCCTGCAGTACCCTCCCTACATTGCTCTGGACGGGGATGACAGAACCGGCGCTGCGGCTGCAGGAGAGAATCTGCGCATCAACGGGGATCATATCAAGGAACTGAAAAGAATTCTTGTGTACACCTTCATTTACGAAGGGATCGCCAACTGGAAGCAGGCCGACGCCGTGGTGACAATCAAATATCCCGGCGCGGAGGACATTATCGTGCGCATGGACGAGTTTAATTCCTCAGACGGCATGTGCGGCCTGGTGCTGTTTGAGAACAGCAATGATGAAACTTTCAGCGTGGAGAAGCTTATCCGCTTCTTCCCGGGACACATGGAGCTGGATCGGGCTTTTGGATGGGGCATGAACTGGAAACCAGGACGGAAGTAATTCCAAAGGCACACAGGGAGGTATAATATGTCAGTTAGTCTGCAGAAAGGACAGAAAGTCAGTCTGTCAAAGGACAATGCTGGGCTCTCCAAAGTGATTGTGGGCCTGGGATGGGACGAGGTCAAGAGAAAGACGGGGTTTTTTGCCCCCAGGCCCCAGCCCATAGACTGTGACGCGTCGGCGCTGGCGCTGGTGAACGGAAAACTGATCCGCAAAGAGGACGTGGTATTCTTCGGCAATCTGCGCCATCCCACAGGAACCATTGAGCATATGGGGGACAACCTGACCGGAGCCGGAGAGGGAGATGACGAGCAAATCGTGGTGGACCTGGCCAGGATTCCGGCTGAATATGACAAGGTGGTCCTGGTGGTGAACATTTATCAGGCGGTGCAGAGAAAACAGCACTTTGGGCTGATCGAGAATGCCTTTATCCGCCTGGTGAATGGGGCCACTCAGACGGAAATGTGCAGGTACAGCCTTACCGACAATTACACCGGAATGACATCCATGATATTCGGCGAGATCTACCGCCGGAACGGGGAGTGGAAGTTCAACGCCATCGGCCAGGGCACCACTGACCCGGGTCTGGGTGAGCTGATCGGGAGATATATGTGACAGATTCTGGGGATGTCTTTGCAGAATCAATTACAAAAGACAGGTTTAGGCTGAGTTCCGCTTCAAGCGGGCATGTCCGCAGGGGCGGGCAGGGAGGAAAAAGATGAGATTTCAAGGACTTTCGGACCAGGAGGTAGAAAAGTCTCGGGAGCAGTATGGATCCAATGCCATACCCGAGTCTGAACCCACCACCTTCTGGGAGGCATTTAAGGAGACTTTCGGCGATCCCATGATCAGGATACTTCTGGTTATCGCAGGTATCATGATCGCCATGTGGATTATGGGGTATGCTGACGTATATGAGCCTGCGGGCACCATTGTGGCGGTGCTGATTGTGGCTTTTGTGTCTGCCAAAACCAGCGTGGCCAGTGATACAAAGTACCGGGAGCTGAAGGACAGCACCAAAAAGGACACCTGTAAGGTGTATCGAAACGGCATGGTCGCGGTAATTGATGTGGACGATGTGGTTGTGGGAGACAGTGTGCTGCTCCAGTCCGGCGACAAGATTCCGGCGGACGGAATTCTGGTGGATGGCGACATCCGGGTGGACAATTCTGCCTTGAACGGTGAGGCGGAGGAATGCAAGAAAAATGCGCCCCAGGGCCATGTGGAGCTGCCGGAGGAGATCACCGGCGACACTTTTGTGGATCAGTATTCCCTGTTCAGAGGGGCTGTGGTCTTTGACGGCGAAGGCATTCTCGACGTGCGCAGGGTGGGCCTGAAGACCATGATGGGCAAGATGGCCGAGGAGATGCAGGAGAACGAACCGGACTCCCCTCTGAAGGTCAAGCTGGCCAGGCTGGCAAAGCAGATCTCCACTTTCGGCTATATTGGGGCCGTGGTGATTGCGGTTCTCTATATGATATTTTTTATCACCAAGGCAGGAGGGGTTTCCGCATACCTGGCCACTGGATGGTCCAATGTCCTGCAGGAAGTGGTGAGAGCGATTTCCCTGGCCATTGTAATCATTGTGTGCGCCGTCCCTGAGGGGCTGCCCCTGATGATTTCCCTGGTGCTGATGCAGAATACCAGTAAGATGCTGGATCACAATGTGCTGGTGCGAAAGGCTGAGGGTATTGAGACAGCCGGTTCCCTGAACATTCTGTTCAGCGATAAGACGGGCACCATCACCAAGGGCATGCTTGAGGTGGTGGAGTTCTTCACCGCCCAGGGAGAGACCATTCCCCTGGATCAGCTGAAGAGCCATGGGAAGGTCAAGGGCCTTATTGACCTTGCCATAGGAAAAAATACCTCCTCTATGTTTGACGGCTCCCACAAGGTCATCGGTGGAAATGCCACGGACCAGGCCCTGATGAAATTCATCGGTGAAGAGACCTTCAACCTGCTGAAGGAGAATAAGGAGTGCGAGGCCGGCCAGTTCCAGGGCTTTAACTCGGCAAATAAGTTCAGCCAGGTGCATATCCCCGGCATGGGCAGAACCTTCTACAAGGGCGCCCCGGAGAGACTTCTGGCAGTTGCCACAAAAGCACTGGACAAGGACGGAAACGAGACCGCTTTGGACTTTGACGAAGTGAATGAGAAAATCAACGAACTGGCCTCCAGAGCCATGCGTGTGCTGGCCTTTGGCTATTCCCAGAAGGAGCTTGTGGAAAACAAGATCAACGGGGACACGGTGCTTATCGGTCTGGTGGCCATTCGGGATGATGTAAGACCTGAGGCAAAAGACGCCATCCAGCAGGTACAGGAAGCGGGCATCCAGGTTGTCATGATCACCGGCGACAGGCTTGAGACAGCGGTTTCCATTGCGGAGGACGCAGGTCTCATCAGAGAAGATTCTGACAAGGCGCTCACATCCGCGGAGCTGAACAAGATGAGCGACGAGGAAGTGAAGGCTATTATGAAAGATATCCGGGTTATCGCCAGGGCCCTTCCCACGGACAAATCCCGCATGGTCAAGCTCTGCCAGGAGATGAATCTGGTGGTGGGCATGACGGGGGACGGCGTGAACGACTCCCCGGCGTTAAAGCGTGCGGATGTGGGATTTGCCATGGGAAGCGGCACGGAGGCTGCCAAGGAGGCCGGCAAGATTGTGGTGCTGGACGACAATTTCAGATCTATCCGGGACGCCATCTGGTACGGCAGGACTATTTACCACAATATCCTGAAATTCTGCAAGTTCCAGCTGGTGATCAATGTGGCGGCCGTGGTGGTCAGCGCCATAGCGCCCTTCTTTGGGGTGGATGAACCGCTGAAGGTTACGCACCTGTTGTTTGTGAATCTGGTCATGGATGGCCTGGGGGCCATTATGCTGGGCAACGAACCGGCGCTGGAAAAATATATGAGGGAAAAGCCCAGAAGAAGGGACGAGAGCATTATCAGCAGGAAGATGATGGCTCAGATCCTGACCATGGGGGTATGGCTTACTTTTATCAGTTTTGTTTACCTGAAAGTTCCCTTCTTTGTAAACCTTTTTGATACAACAGAGCAGCATTTGACAGGATATTTCGTGCTGTTTATCGTAAGTGCACTGTTTAATGGATTTAATGTGAGGGATGACGGATTTGGCATTTTCAAGGGACTCAATGAGAACACAGGATTCCTGAAGGTGTTCGCCATTATTGTCCTGGTGCAGGCGGCCATTGTGAATGCGGCATTGATTCCAGGCTCCGTGTTTACCTGGATCGGTAATATGTTCAGCTGTGTACCCTTCGGCATCACGGGCTGGATTGTTGTAGTGCTCCTGGCTGTGACCATGATCCCTGTGGACTTGATCCGCAAGTGTGTTGTGGGCAGGGAGTAGGATCCAGGCACTTCCTCAAAAACAGAATTTCTGCGGATCCTTCCCTGGGCTGACATCAGGGGGAATACAGCATAGGAACATGCGAAAGGCACATGGCCTGCTCTGGGGCACCATGTGCCTTTTGGCTAAAATTGCCTAATCTCCAGCTGTTCCAACAGGAGTTGATGATTCTGTTGGAACAGGCCCATTCCTTCAATCAGGCAGGAATTGGAGGGGCTATCAGGTCTTTGGGAAGTTGTTTCACAGAATGGAGGCAGGAAAATATGAATCACAGAGTAAAGACTTATTGGGGCAGGTTAGTGTACAGGTCAGCCGGTATTCTGGCATGCGTGGCACTGACAGGATGCGGCACCGTGGGGGATGCACCCGGGGATGATACTTCACAGTACTATGGGGGAGTGGAGGCCCGGGACATGGGACAGACAGGAACTCAGGGAGACGGGGAGCCCGGGACGGGAAATGGCTTCCAGGGAGCGGAAAGCGGTGCTCAGACCCAGGGAACGGAAAGCGGTGCTCAGATCCAGGGAGCGGGAAGCGGAGTCCAGACCCAGGGAACCGAAGCGGGGAGCGGGGACCAGAGTCAGGGAATCGGACCGGGGCAGGAAGACGGGTATCCAAGGGGAAACAAGATCGAGAACCAGTCTTTTCAGGTAGAACTGCGCCCCTTAGGGCAGGTAACATTTGCCTCCTATAAGCCGGACACCTCGGAAAATCCTCTGGCCGATGTGGTCTTTTTAATTGAAAAGGAAGGAGAAATCTTGTTACAGCTTCCAGGAACAGGGGAGGGAAATATAGGATATGAGCTTTTTGCGCAGGTGGATGCGGTGTCTTTTGTGGACTATAACAATGATGGTTATGATGATATTATTATAATTCTTCAGTACTATTTTGGGGCAGGCCCCCAGGCGGGACAGCCCCATTCTGTGCTTCGCTATTACACAGGCAGCGCCCAGGGCAGCTTCCTCTATGAGGCGCAGATGTCTGATGACGCGATGATGGCTCTTACGGAGCTCACGGTAAAAACGGCGAAGGATTTTATTATGGTAAAATCCAGCGACACAGCGGAGGATGGGGGACAGGCAACAGAAAATGATCTGGAACTCTGGCAGCAGGCCTATCTTACTTATCTGGAAACTGAGTCCCACGAGGATGAACAGCAGGGATATACTCTGATTGGCATGAGCAGCGACGGGATCCCCCAGCTGGTGGAGGTGGGGGCGGACGAGGCCACTGGCTGCAGGATTGTCTTTTATTCCGGTGGTAAAGCCCAGGTGTTCCAGCTGAACCGGCTGTATTTTTCCTATATTCCCTCCGGCAACCTTCTGTGCAACTCGGAAGGGAATATGGATTATTATTATGACCTGGTATATAAATACAGCAATGGGGAAATAGAAAGGATAGCAGAGGGGTGGTACGGAGCAGAAGACAACAGCCAGGTGGAGTATGACGAGAATGGCGACCCTATATATCTCTATAAATGGAATGGTGTGGAGGTGGATAAGGAGCAGTATGGTCAGGAACTTGGCAAAGTATATGACGTTTTCCAGGCCGTCAGCTATAGTTATGACAATCTGTATTCTCTCCAGGAGGTAAAGGAAGCAGTGAAAGGGTATCGGTAAAATTTTTATTTTTCTGCAACGAAAGCTCCTTTTTTGTCGACTGTCAGTATGAGAACTATGAGAAACGGAAGGAGGTCCGTGTCATGGAGGATGAGAGGATCATAGACCTGTACTGGCAGCGGAAGGAAGAGGCAGTTCATGAGACAGAAAGAAAGTTTGGGCATTATCTCACAAAGATCGCCTATAATATTCTCGCCGACTGGGAAGACAGCGCGGAATCGGTGAATGATGTATATCTGGCAGCGTGGAATTCCATTCCGCCCCAGCGGCCGGTCTGCCTCTCCGCCTATCTGGGGCAGATCACAAGGCGTATCTCCATAGACATCTATAGAAAAAGGAAGCGCATGAAACGACCCAGGACAGAGTATGCGGTCTCCCTTTCCGAGTTGGAGGACTGCCTGTCGGCCGGGGACACCACCCAGCAGCACGTGGATCTGCATTTGCTGGCAAAGGCAGTCAATGATTATCTGCGGACACTCTCTGTGGAAGCCAGAGACCTTTTTATCGGGCGGTATTATTTTGCAGATTCGGTCCGGAACGCCGCAGAGTATTGCGGCATGAGCGAGTCGAAGGCAAAGAGCATGCTTTACCGCACACGGCAGGGACTGAAGAAACACCTGGAAAAGGAGGGGTTTTATGAAGAGTGAAGATTTGAGCGATGCACTGGATTTGCTGGATGAGGACATGATCCTGCACACGGACATTGTCAGGAGAAAGGGAGGGGAGGCTTGTGGCTTCAGAAGATTACGCTGGAAGCGGTGGTGTGCCGGGGCGGCATGCCTGTGTCTGGCGGGAACGGCAGCCTATCTGGCCAGAGAGAATTTACTGTTCTTTATCCACCCTCAGGAAGAGGGGCAGGAGATTGCGGAGTCCTCAGCTCTGGAGAGCAGTCAGACAGGTGGTTCCACCCAGGGAACTCCGGAGTCCTCAGTCCCGGAAAACAGCCCGGAAGACAGTCCGGAAAACAACTCCTCCCAGGAAACTTTGGAGTCATCAGCTCAGGATGACAGCCAGGGAACTCCAGAGTCGTCAGTTCTGGAGGACAATCAGGAAAGTGCTGTATCCCAGGAGATACAGGAAGCTTCAGATCCAAATTATCGCCAGGAAGCTGCGTCCCGTGATGTGGGGCAGGAGAAATTTGTCCCTGTTTACACTCTGCTGGCACAGAAAAGCCTGACCCAGGAGGAAATGGCAGCACAGTCTGTGCAGGTGTCCCTGGGGGAGTACACGGGTATTTATGAGAAGGTTTCCTCTGCAGAGGGCCGGGTTCTGGCTGAGAGTATGGGGGCGGAGACCGGCTGGGCCACAGGATGGCATTATGTGTCAGGGCATGGGGATCTTCAGTATCTGATTCGGGAGGAAGACCAGGATTATTCTCTGTGGAAATTTCTCTGTTTTGACAGCGGAGAATATCCCTATGGTGATGTGCTCCGTCTGGTGTATGGGATTGATTCCGGGGAGGCGCTGACCCAGGTGAAGATTATGCCTGCCACCATGGACAATACCGACGGTGGGAAAAAGGTCCAGAAGGAAGTGGGAACCCATATGGTCACGGATCCACAGGCGATGGAAACTTTGTACCAGGCGCTGGCTTCCATGACCTGTTATGGAAGAGGACGGTGGGATCTGGTGGACTATGGCGGCGTAGAGGCAGCGGCGGACAGGGAGACAGGGGACCATGAGGCGGTAAGGCTTGGGCGATATCTGTCTTTTACCACGGCCTGGGGAAATGAGATTGACGGTTTGAAATACACTGCTGTCTCGAATATGTTCTACGAGTATAACGGCATTGCCTACAGTTCCCTGGAAGGGCAGCAGGCTCAGGATGTGTGGGAAATTCTGGGTATCACAGGGCCGTCGGAGGAAGAGGAACAGGAGGTCGGGGAGACGCTGCTTCTGGAGGCGGATAACCGGGAAGCCGGACTGGATTACGTGAATCAGCTTCAGGAGCGGGTCAGCCAGGCTATGATAGACCATGAGCTGCCTTTTGTGGTGGTATCCTCTGTCTATGAGCAGCCCTACCCCAGACTTCACCTGTTGGTGACTTCCCGGGAAGAGGAAGATCTGGAGAAACTGAGGGCATTTGACACTCTGGGAGGTGTGATGGAAATAGAATATGTCTCCGGAGGCGGAGTCCTGGAGTAGAACCGGAAAAAGAGTTGGAACAAACAGGCCGGGCGGCTGAGGCTGCCCGGCCTGTGTAGTGGAAGAGGGTGTTGAGGATGCCTGCCCCTGCCTTGCCTCCTTCCTCCGCCTTGCAGACTGAAAATTTATCCTTCGCGAAACATAGTGGTAATTGTTGTGGATTATACTAGTCCCGGGAAGGCAGGAAGGAAAGGCAGCATTTCTGGGGCCGGCCGGGAATCAGGCTGGTACCGTCGGAATATCCTTCCTCCCTTCCCTCCAGTTCCCGGATCAGGATCTGGCGCAGGTAAGCGATCCGCTCCTGGCATTCAGGGTCCCTGGAAGCATCGTGGAGCTCCTGAGGATCCCTGTCCAGGCGGAAATACTGTTCCCGCCCGGACTGCATAAACCAGCAGTATTTATCCTGGCCGGTGACAATGTAATGGTTCCCCAGGTCTCCCCCGCTGTGTTCTCCGTGCAGGTATTCCCGTCCCTGGTCGTGGAGCATGGAGAGGCCGTCGATTCCTTCCGGCGGCGTTTCTCCGGCCAGCTCCACCAAGGTGGGCAGCACATCCCGAAGTTCCACAAGCTGATCCGAGACAGTACCCGGACGGATGCCGGGAGCGTTGTTGATGATCATGGGAATGTGGATGCTTCCCTGGTAAGGCCTGGTCTTGCGGAAGGTGTGGTGATCCCCTAAAAGCTCTCCGTGGTCGGAGGTGAAAAGTACCACCGTGTCCTGGGCGCAGCTGTCATCTCTAAGGGCATCCAGCAGGCGCCCTATCTGGTTGTCCAGGTGGCTGATGCAGGCGTAATAGCCGATTCGAGCCTGGCGCATCAGCTCCGGATCGCAGGATCCCGTGTCAGAATCCGTCAGCCTTCCCATGCGCTCAAGCCTTCCCTTGTCCGCCCAGTCTCCCACAGGGATGGGGGACAGTTCCCGATCCTGGTAGAGACGGAAAAAGTATTCAGGCGCGTCCAGGGGCGGGTGGGGTCTCAGGTAGGAGGCCATCAGGAAGAAGGGCTTGGAGCGGTCCCGGCGGCGCAGGAAGTCAATGGAACGATCCGTGACCCAGTTGGTGGGGTGCAGTCTTTCCTCATACATCCAGGGGCGGGCGGTAAAGGAGTTGCACTCCAGTCCCTGGTCCGTCACATCCCGGTCAATGCCCAGCTGTGTTTTCAGCCAGTAGAAATAGTCGTCGGCCACCCTCTGGTTCTCCGCGTAGGGAACAGTTCCGTTTCTGTAGGCGTGGAGGTAGCCGTCATGGAGCTCCACATGGTGGAAGCCCATAAGATTGCGCAGGGGATGGACATGCATTTTTCCTACGCATTGGGTGTAGTACCCTGCTTTGGCCAACTCTCCCGCCATGGTGACAGGATAGTTCCAGGGCACTCTGTCCTGATAGCCTACACGTCCATGGTGTTTTGCCTCCAGTCCGGTATGGAGGGCGCACCGGGCAGGGATACAGCTGGGACATGCGGTGTAGGCATTGGTGAAACGCATGCCCCTGGAGGCAAGGTGGTCCAGATATGGGGTCTTCACGTCGGGATGTCCCGCCACCCCCATGCAGTCCCCTCTCATCTGGTCGGTCATGATGAGCAGGATGTTTGGCTGTCTGTGTTTTTCGCTCATAGAGATCCTCCTGTGATCCAATGAAATTACAGCAGGGTTTTCAGTATCGCTGTTCATACAAAAACAGGGGGCTTGGAATTTTGCCCCCATTTTTTTACTTTCCATTACCATCCTATCACATACCACAGAGCAAAGCAATGAAAATTATTCTATATCTGCATTATTGAGAAACTATTCCTTCCTTAAAATAGCTTGCATTTTTCCCTGCCATAGTCCATAATAAAAATGTTGCGGGGAAATCGTAATAAAAACGGCGGTCTGTGTGTTTACGGGCAGGTTTTGGGGCAAACACTGCCAGGGGGATCAGCGATACCAGGGCAGCAAAGAAGGAGGCAGCCAGATAGTCAGGATACAAAGGGGGTAATATGAAAAGAGAAAAATTCGGATCGCGTCTTGGTTTCATTCTGGTCTCGGCGGGATGTGCCATAGGCATCGGCAATGTGTGGAAATTTCCCTATATCTGCGGAGAGTATGGGGGGGCTACTTTTATCCTGATCTATCTGGCATTCCTGCTGATTCTGGGAATACCGGTACTGGTCTGCGAGTTTGCGGTGGGCAGGGGGAGCAGGAAGAGCGCGGCTCTTTGCTTTGAGGCTCTGGTTCCCTCCTCTTCCAGGTGGCGAAAACTGAAATACATAGGGATTTTCGGGTGTTATCTGCTCATGATGTTCTATACCATGGTTGGAGGATGGATGCTGTATTACTGCTACAGGAGTCTTCGGGGTGAGTTCTCCGGGGCTTCCCAGGAGCAGGTGGCAGAGGCTTTCGGAGGAATGCTTGTGGATCTTCCAACTATGACTTTCTGGACCATACTGGTGTGTGTGATTGGTTTTGCGGTCTGCCTTTTCGGCCTGAAATCCGGTGTGGAGCGGATCACCAAGGTTATGATGGGGGCGCTTCTGGTGATTATGCTGGTGCTGGCGGTACACTCGGTGTTCCTGGATGGAGCAGGGGAAGGTATCCGGTTTTACCTGGTTCCGGACTTTGACAGGATGGCGGAGAGCGGTATCGGCGCGGTGGTCTTTGCGGCGCTGAGCCAGGCCTTTTTTACACTGTCCCTGGGTATCGGCGCCATGTTGATCTTTGGCAGCTACATGGACCGTTCCCGCAGTCTTGCCGGGGAGGCGGTGAGTATCACGGGCCTGGACACTTTTGTGGCGCTGATGGCAGGCTTTATCGTTATTCCGGCCTGTTTTGCCTATGGGATTGAGCCGGGAGCGGGACCCAGCCTGGTGTTTATCACCCTGCCCAATATCTTTGCCCAGATGCCGGGGGGATTTCTGTGGAGTGCGCTGTTCTTCCTGTTTCTCTCTTTTGCGGCGCTCTCCACCATCATTGCGGTGTATGAAAATATCATTGCCTTTGACATGGATCTCTTTGGGTGGTCCAGGAAAAAGAGCGTGCTGGTGAGCGCGCTGCTGCTGACTGTGCTGAGCATGCCGGCAGTGCTGGGATTCAATGTGCTGTCCATGGTACAGCCCTTAGGGGAGAACAGCACCATCATGGATCTGGAAGATTTTATTGTGTCCAACAACCTGCTTCCTCTGGGCAGCCTGGGCTATGTGCTGTTCTGTACCCGGAAGAGCGGCTGGGGATGGAACGCTTTCCTGGAGGAGGCCAACGCAGGGAAGGGAATTCGTTTTCCCAAGGGACTCAAAGTCTACATGTCCTACGGGATTCCGGCCATCATTATCCTGATCTATCTCCAGGGATATTATGACAAGTTCCGGCAGGAGAGCCCTCTGGTGCTGGGAGGCTGGATGGCAGTGGCAGGGGCGTTGCTGCTTTTTGTGCTCTGGTGTGCATGGGACGGCAGAAAAAGGGCGTAAGTGGGAGTTTTTTTGGCATAATTTGACAGCGAAACAATTGAAAAACGAGATTTCTGATGGTAAAATCACATTGGGACATAAGCTGGAAGGGGGAGGCACATGAAAATACTGGTCATAGGAGGAAGCTATTTTCTGGGCAGGGTGTTTGTGATGCAGGCCGCAGGCGTCCATGAGATCACTCTGGTAAATCGGGGAACATACTCCATGGAAGAATGGGGCGTGAGACAAATCAGGGGTGACAGAAGGGATAAGGCGCTCTGGCAGGGATGCAGCGGGGACTATGATGTCATTGTGGATTTCTGTGCCTACGAGAAAGGGGATATCGCCGGGGTGCTGCACAATATCCGGGCCCATGCAGGGCAGTATCTTCTGATCAGCACGGTGGATGTGTATGCCCGGGGGACTGAGGGGATAAAGGGAGAGGACGCGCCTCTTGAGACAAGGGTTTTTCCGGGGGAGGCGGGAGCCTATATCGCGGGGAAGGCGGCCTTGGAGGAGGAGCTCTGGGAGGAATGTGCCAGAATGGGGATGGAAGGCACTGTGCTCAGGCCTGCCATTCTGTATGGCCCTTATAACTACGCTCCCAGGGAGTCTGCTTTCATCCAGAAAATGGTCCGGGACCGGGTGCTGCCCCATGTGTCCGGCGCCGACGGCAGATTCCAGTTTGTCTACGTGAAGGATGCGGCGGAAGCTGCCGTGAAATGCCTGCAAAATGAGAAGGCTTACGGAGAGGCCTTTAATCTTTGTCAGGATGAAGTCCTCACCTATGATTCTTTTTATGAGGGCTTGAAGGGGGCGGCGGACTTGGAGACGGAGGAGGTGCTGCTGTCTCCTCAGGAGGCGGACAGACAGGGGCTCCTGCCTTTTCCGGCCTCTCTTGCAGAGTCGGAGCTGTGCTCCAACGAGAAGAGCAGGCGGGAACTGGGAATGGCATACCTGAGCTTTCAGGAGGGAATGGCCAGGACATACAGGGCGTTTAAGGCGGTGTACGGCCTGTGAGTTCAGGCCGGGCCTGTGAGTTCAGGCCGGGGCTTTGAATGCAGGTTGGGGCTTTGAGTTCGGACTGGGCTTGTGGGATGGGCGGCCCTGTGAGTTTTGCCCTATGGTTTTGAGGCTGCCGGATGGGATTCGGAAGGACAAAGGAGGAAGAAGGCAATGACCAACGGAGAGGGAGGCGGCAGGGAGAAGAAGGGATGGCGGCAGCAGGTATTGCCGGGTTTTCTGGTTCTGGCTATGGCCATCACTTTTTTCTTTGTGCTGGACCGTTTCGACGATCTTTGCGGAAAGATCGGCAGCATGGTTTCCGTTCTGCTGCCATTTATTTACGGCGGAGTGATGGCATACATGCTCCGAATGCCCTGCAATTTTTTTGAGAAGTACCTGAACAGGTGGCTTCCGGGAAAACTGCGCAGACAGGCGGGAGCCCTGGCGGTGCTGCTGAGCCTCTGCAGCGCATTTCTGGTGCTGTATCTTCTGGTGAGCATGGTGGTGCCCCAGATGGCGGCCAGTATTTCTTCCGTGGTGGCGGCTCTTCCCGGTGCGGCAGCCCGGGCTTCGGAGTGGGTGGAGACACAGCTTGCGGACAATATTGTGCTGGAAAATTATGTTCAGACCGCCATGGATGCAGTGAACCAGAGGCTTCAGAACTGGGCCCAGAGTGATCTGCTTCCCATGCTGACCAATATGGTGGACGGGTTTGCCAGCACGGTGACAACGGTTGTCACCACACTGTTTAACCTGTTTATAGGTGTCATTGTTTGCATTTACATGCTGCTTTCCCGGAAACTTTTTGCCAGACAGGCCAGGGCGGTGGTGTACAGTGTGTTAAAGCCCAGATGGGCGGATTATCTGTTGGAAGAGGTCAGCTATGCGGACAGGATGTTTGTGGGATTTTTCTCCGGGAAAATCCTGGACAGCGCTATCATTGGGGTTTTGTGCTATGTCTGTTCCCTGATCCTGGATTTTCCCAACGCCATGCTTGTGAGCGTGATTGTGGGCGTGACCAATATCATTCCTTATTTTGGGCCCTATATCGGGGCCGTGCCCTCGGCACTGCTGATCCTCATTGTGGATCCCATGAAATGTTTGTGGTTCATTGTGTTTGTGGTTATTCTGCAGCAGTTTGACGGCAATATCCTGGGGCCTCGCCTTCTGGCCAACAGTACGGGGCTGTCCGGGTTCTGGGTTCTGTTCTCCGTGACTGTCTTCAGCGGTCTGTTCGGATTTGCAGGAATTCTCATGGGGGTTCCGGTCTTTGCAGTGATCTATGATCTTGTGAGAAAGCTGGTGGTGCTGGGGCTGAGACGGAACCAGAAGCTGGAGGTGCTGCAGGCAGACAACGACGGTGCCCGGGACAGAGTCGCAGTGGAAGGAAAGAGTATCAGAGGCAGGAAAGACGCTCAGAATCAGAATGGACACAGGCAGGACAAGGGGGCGAGGAAAAAATAGGAGAAGTATTCCATAAAAGGTCTTGACACAGATACCTGATTTGATTTAATATGCCATAAGAGTTGTCCAAATGGCGACAGACCGGGCGCATAAATGTGTGGAGAAGACAGGATATTTGACAGGAGTAAAGGATTGTGCAGAGCGTATGCACTGCCGCAGGGATGCCCGGACGGTGTCGCGGCGATGGAAGAGGAGGGTTAGCATAGTGCAGACAAGGAATAATATGGATTATATCTACCTGAACGGAACGGAACAGGTGCTTATAGAATCGGAACAGGCTCAGGCGCGCAGTGAAGTGATCGGGCAGTATAAGCAGTGCCGCAAGGATAAGAAGATGACCCAGACGGAACTGGCGCGCCGGACAGGGATATCGCAGCCCAATATCAATCGTTTTGAGAGCGGAAATTATAACCCGTCCCTGGAGATGCTGGTGAAAGTTGCACTGGCACTGGATATGGAACTGAGCATTCAACTGAAGGAGAGGGACAAAGCCGCCGAAATGTGAAAATGCTCTTCCCGGCGTGGTCGTCGCGGACCGCGCCGGGATTTTGTATATTTTGATGTATTTTTTGTCAAATTTGACAGTATTTTAAGAGGAATGATCTGAGTTTCAAGCTTGTGCCATGGGCGTTGTTGTGGTAAAATAAAAGTATATCTTTGCTCTGCCGACAGTTTATTTCGACATTAATTTTTCTTAAAAAATTGGACAGGCAGGCAGTTCTGGGATAAAATGAATGTTAGAACAGCATGAGGAAGCGATACTCTGACATTTTCTAAGCAAAAAGGAGAGGAATTTTTTTATGAAAAGGAAAGTATTGGCAGCAATGGTGATTGCGGCGAGCCTTTTAGTAGGTTGTGGCACGGAGGGAGAGGCTCCTGCTACAAATCCGCAGGTTGTCACCCCGGTGCAGATGGGAGAGGGTTCCACAGCCCCTGAGGCCACGGGAGAGGGGAGCACGGCTCCGGAGGCCACACCCGAAACACAGGAGCCGGTGGGGGCGGATGGAAAAATGTCAAACGGCGAGAACCATCCCATTACATCCAGGGCAGTGGTGGAAGGTAAGATGCAGAGTTATCTGACCGGTGAGTGGAAGGATGCCAGCGTAGTTCAGAGAAGGAATATGGCGGTGATGATGCCCAATAACAAGGCGGCCCTGCCTCATTACGGCATCTCTCATGCGAGCATGTATTACGAGGCGCCGGTGGAAGGGGCTATTACTCGACTTATGTGCTTCTTTGAGGATTATGATGATCTTGACAGAATCGGACCTGTCCGCAGCAGTCGTGACTACTATGTGTATGAGGCCATGGCCTATGACTCCATCTACTGCAACTGGGGTCTTGCCATTCCCTATGTGGGACCTGTGATCAACACAGACAGGATTGACAATGTCAGCCAGGCTCTGAAGGGGATTGATGTGGCGGCTCCGGAGGCTTTCGACAGAGTCAGCAGGCCTGGATACAAGGATGAGTACAGGGGATATATGTTTACGGAAGGCTATACCAAGGCTGTGGAGCGGCTTGGCTATGCTAAGGAGTATACGGACCGTTTTGTGCAGGCCTTTACCTTCGCGGATGACGGTTATACTGCTACTTATGATTCCTATCCCAGTGCCACCAAGGTATACCCCGGCGGAACCAAATCCAACGCCGGCGGCTATGGGGAGGCGAAGCCCTGCTTTGAGTACAACCCGGAGGATGGACTGTATTACCGTACTCAGTACGGCAGCGAGCTGAAGGATGAGCAGAACGGCGAGCAGGTGGCGGTGTCCAATGTGGTGTTCAAAATCTGCCATGGTGAGGCCAGGGACGCGAATGGCTATCTTGCTTTCCGGGTGCATGGAACAGGGGATGCCTATGTGTTTACCAACGGAAAGGTGATCAAGGGAACCTGGTCCAGGGAAAATGACTATGATCCCAACCTGTTCCTGGATGAGAACGGCAAGGAGATTGTCTTTAATCAGGGCAAGACCTGGATCTGCTGTATCTGGGAGGAAAAGAACTTTATCTCTTACGAATAAGATGAGCGCGGCCTCAGGTAATGGGGGCCGCGCTTTTTTAGGAGGGGCGGGTGTGAGAAGATGAAAAAGGGAAGGATTGTTTTCTGGGGCGGCGCCGGGCTGGTGGCTCTGCTGAATATCGCCGCCTGGAACAGCACGGCTTTTGCGGACTGGTATATAGCCAATATCTTTCCGATATGGGTGGGTACATACGGCCGCTTTACGGGGTTCTTTCCCTTTTCCGTGGGGGAGTGGCTGATTGCGGCCGGGCTTGTGCTGACGGGGATGGCGGCGGTACTTGTGATTTTGTGGACGGTATGGGGACTGGGAATCTTGTGCCGTCATGTGTGGAAGACCTGGGGCGTTGGGGCATGTCTGGGGCGCGTGTGGAAGGCCTGGGGCGTTGGGGCGTGTCTGAGACGTGTGCGGAAGGCCTGGGGCGTTGGGGCATGTCTGGGACGTGTGCGGAAGGCCTGGGGCGTTGGGGCGTGTCTGGGACGTGTGTGGGAGGCCTGGGGCGTTGGGGCAAGGCTGGGGCGTGTGCGGAAGGCCTGGGGCGTTGGGGCAAGGCTGGGGCGTTTGCGTAAAGAGGCTGGCCCGGGCGGATGCCTGGGGTGCGAGACAGCCTCCTCCCTGGATAATTGCGGTGAGAATGACGCCTGCCCACAAAGGGACAGGGAAAGCAGGGGCGGCGGACAGAAAAGCAGGGCGGTGTGGACAGGAGGCCGTTTTGGGCGGTTTACCAGGGGATTTTACCGCTTTTATGCCTGGACCCTGCTGGCAGTGTGTCTGGTGATGACGTTGAACTGCTTTATCCTGTATCATGCCTCCACTTTTGCAGAACAATACTTTGTACAGCGGAACACCCAATACACGCTGGTGGATTTGATTGCGGTTTATAATATGGCGGCCTCAGAGTGCAACCGCCTGGCTCTGGAGATGGAGCGGGACGAGAGGGGAATGGTGGTGTACTCAGGCAGCAGGGGGGCAGAGGGAACGCTTCTGGATATGGCGGACAAGGCCAGGGAACAGATGGAGCGCCTGGGGGAGACGTATCCGCAGCTTAAGGGGTATTATCCCCGGCCCAAGGCCATGTTTTTCTCGGATTTTATGTGCCAGCAGTATATGCAGGGCTATTATTTTCCGTTTTCCATGGAAGCCAATTACAATGATGTAATGCATATTTTAAATATCCCATCCACCATGTGTCATGAGCTGGCGCATCTGCGGGGATACATCTATGAGGACGAGGCAAATTTTATCGGATATCTGGCCTGTGTGGAGTCGGACGACCCTTTTTTTCAGTATGCAGGATATTTAAGTGTGCTGACCTATCTGAACAATGATCTCTACTATGCCTGGCGGGACAGTAGGAAAGCATACCAGGAGGCTGTGAAGGAACTGCCTCCCGTGGCGGTGTCGGAACAGGTATGGGAGGACAATGTGTTTGTGACCCAGGAGGAATGGGACCGCATCAATGGGAAAGCCCTTATCGACACGGAGGTGGTGGACAAGGCGGCGGATGTGTTCATTGATGTGAATCTGAAGGTAAACGGTATCTCCGACGGGAAAGTAAGTTACAGCCGTGTGGTGAAGCTTCTGCTGCAGTACTATATCCCTTAAGATACCAGTTTGTAGGGATAGAGTTTGCCGTGTCCTATATTTTATGGTTGTCATTTAAAAATAATGGTATTATAATAAATTGTCGAATGTAAGTGTGTCAGAGTGTTTTGTCATTGAAAGGAGGCGATTGACATGAAAGCATATCAGAAGAATATGAGTCGTGATAAATCCGAAATATATGAGGTGATTACATATTAACGGATGGAAGCTTGTGCTTCAGAAGGGACTTATGTTAAGATTAAAATATTTATATGAGAATTTCGACCTTGCAAAGTTTGCTTTGAAAAATTGGGATTATGATGCTGAGACTCTTGGGGACTGTCTGCAACATTTTCGGATTTCATCAAATGCAATCTATCCTTTCCTATGGCAGGGAAATATGCGGTATCTGCGCTTATCTCCTGTGTCGGAGAAAATGGAAAACAATCTGAGAGGTGAATTGGAATTTCTGCGTTATCTGCAAAGGAGAAGTTACCCTGCCGTAATCCCTGTTGCATCCAATTTGGGTGAACTTGTTGTCACAATTGATTCAACTTGGGGAAAATATTATGCGAGTGTTTTTAAGGGTGTTGACGGAATTTCTATTGAAGATACCGACTGTAACGACCGTATTGTGTATGCGTATGGAAAGGCTCTCGGACAGCTCCATATTTTATCCGCAGAGTATTCCCCGGAAATCAGAAAATGGACTTATTGTGATGTGCTGTTATGGATTGGGGAAACACTGGAAGAGGGCCATGCTCCCAATAAAATGCTGGTTGAGTTGGAGGAAGTCCGGCAGGAGTTGAACAAACTTTCTCAGACAGGCGATTCTTTTGGACTGGTCCATTACGATTTTGAGCCGGACAATGTATTTTGGGACGAGGATAAGCACTGCTGTACTGCTATCGACTTTGAAGATGGTATGTATCACTTCTTTCTGATTGATTTGGAACAGGCTCTGGACGCCTTGCTGGAAAACATTTCAGAGGACAGGAAAATGATTGCAAAAACCATTTTCCTGCAGGGGTATCAAAGTGTAAAAATGTTAGAAGCGGATTATGCTGAAAAATTAAAACTGATGCGGCGATTCTGCAACTTGTATTCTTATGCAAGATTAATTCGCTGCATTGCCGAAGAACATCCTGACGAACCAGATTGGATGATTCAGCTGAGAGAGAAACTGCATAGGAAACTTGTATTTTTAGAAAACAGTGTAACGGGCTAAGCTCTCAGGATATTCTTTGCGTAGACGAAGAAGAGGGCGATATCAATCTGCCCTGACTCAGCCTTCGGTCCCCCAGGAGCGGATACGGACATATTTTTCCATCTGGCGCCTGACCTCTTCAGGCCGCTCCTGGTGGGTATTTCCCAGCAGAGTGAAGCTTCTCACCCTGCTTCCGGCAAAGGCTTCAAACCCCTCCTCAACACCAGCGGTCATTCCCACATGTTCCAGGGTACTATGGCCCTGATAAACAGAGAGATCTGTCACAGGATAGATAAATTCTTTCAGCTTTGCCAATTGATTTAGCGCTGAAAGTCCGTCCTCATTCTCAGCCCTTTCAGCCAGGTGGAATTCTGTCAGTTTCTTTAGATTTTTCAGAAAATCCAGGTTGTTCAGTCTGCTGTGGTGCAGGTCTAATTTTTTCAGATTCTTCATTTGGCCAATAAAGGCCGCGGCTCTCAGCTCCATATTCTCAATACCCAGCTCCTTTAGTCCCGTGAAAGGGGCCAGTTCCTCCACATGGATGTGGGTCAGGGCTCTCACACGGAGAGCTTTCAGAGTCTTTACGCCGGAGAGTCTGGCCAGGCCTGCGCCGCTCATGACATTCAGACTCAGTTCCTTTAGGGTTATCACAGTGAAAATGGACAGTCAAGAAAACAGAATAAAAAAATTATTTTAGGGATTGACAAAGTTTGAATGGCATGGTATTATATTAATGTTCATGAGAGAGACTTGCAGGTATCTAAAACCTGAGGGAATTGATAAATATATTATATGCGGGTGTAGTTCAATGGTAGAACACCAGCCTTCCAAGCTGGATACGTGGGTTCGATTCCCATCACCCGCTTATATATTGCATTTTGTGATATTTTTGAAGATTTAGTTTAGGCGTCCAGAGTTTGGCAGGATCAATATTGACTTGCAGACAGAGGCGTGAGTATTGTGTGTTCGTAGCTCAGCTGGATAGAGCAACGGCCTTCTAAGCCGTCGGTCGGGGGTTCGAATCCCTTCGAGCACATTTTCTCTTTTAGAGAATGGTAGTTAGTATGATATTCTTTATGGTGGGTATAGCGCAGTTGGTTAGCGCGCCAGATTGTGGCTCTGGAGGCCCAGGGTTCGAATCCCTGTATCCACCTTATGTGATGGACAGAGGTTTGTTTCTCGCAGGCGGGACGGTCGTCTTAGTATCACCGCATATTTTTTATTGGGCTATCGCCAAGCGGTAAGGCACAGGACTTTGACTCCTGCATTCGTTGGTTCGAATCCAACTAGCCCAGGGTATGGGCGTGTAGCTCAGGTGGTAGAGCACTTGACTTTTAATCAAGTTGTCCGGGGTTCGAATCCCCGCACGCTCAGGTGAGAATGCTATCTTTGGAAGTGTTTCCGTAGATAGCATTTATGCGGATGTGGCGGAATTGGCAGACGCGCTAGACTTAGGATCTAGTGGGCTTCCCGTGCAGGTTCAAGTCCTGTCATCCGCATTGAATGAAAGCCCCAGAACTCTTAATAGAAGGAAAAGTTCTGTGACTTTGTTTTTACTTTAATAGGAAAGATAGACGGATTTTGTTCAGTTATGTAAAAGGTACAAAAAGGGCGTTTTGTTCATTTGCAAAGAGCAAATGAAGAGTGGAAATGTATTTATGTGAAATGTATAAAAAGGAGGATAAAATTGTGAAAAAAATATCAATTTTGTTGGCATAAAATCGTTTTTTTTACTGTTTACTTTAAAACAGGTTTGGCATATATTCTATATTTCAATTTTCAGAAGTTTCTTTAGAATCAAAAAATCCTCCCCATTTTTGTGAAAAAATAACAAAAATTGACAAATAGCAACGAAAATATTAGTTGCTATTGTAAAATATAAACAAGTGTGTTAAAATTCTCGTATAATCTTTGAAACTATGTTTCAAAGGGAAAAAAGGAGGAAAAGAAAGACATGAAAAAAAGAGTAATTGCGTGTCTGCTTGCGGGAATTATGACATTCTCACTTGCGGCGTGCAGCGGGGGGAGTGTAAGCAGCAACTCATCTTCGGGATCAGGAAAAGAAGACAGCAGTGAGAGCAGTGCAGACAGCGAGGTAGGCGTAGAACAGACCGCAGAGCCGCAGGCTCCGCCGGAGGATGCGCCGGTAGGAGGGCAGTTTGTCGTACAGATTTCACCGGGGACTTTATCGCCGGATATGATGGATGGATGGTCGGCGAATGCGACAAATACAGGATTTATTAGGTTGATGCAAGATTACGGTCTGACAGATATAATGAGGGATCGTACTCTTGACTGGAACCCGGTTGTTGTAAAGTCCCATGACGAGAAGGAGAATGAGGACGGATCGATTACCTATACAGTAGAGATCAATGATAATCTGAAGTGGAGCGACGGTTCCGATATAACAGCGAAAGATTACCTATTCGCTATTATGCTGCGTTCTTCTAAGCAGTTCGTTGAGTGCGAGGGTGATGCGACAACAGGAAGCCCGCTGCTTGGCTACACGGAGTTCAACAGCGGAGACAAGAAAGAGTTTACAGGGCTTCGGCTTCTTGGGGATTATGAATTCTCTATGACAGTAGATGCTGAGAATCTTCCGGACTATTATGTACTTGGCAATATCGGATACACACCGGATCCGATGGCGGCAATTGCGCCGGGAACAGATATTCTGGACGACGGTAACGGGTGCTACTTCAACGACAAGTTCACCACAGATGTTCTGAGAGAGACGCTCCTTGATCCGAACGAAGGTTTCCGTTATAAGAGACCGGTCGTATGCGGACCTTATAAGCTGAAGAGTATTGACGTCAGCACCGAGACCGTAGAACTTGAAATTAACGAAGAATTTCTCGGAAGACCAGATGGAACGAAGCCTCATGTACAGTCCATCATCTCGAAACCAGTTGCGGTAGAGACTTGGAGAGATGAATTCGAGAAAGGTTCCGTTGACTTTTTCAATACGACAAAGGGAGAGACGATTGATTCTACCTTAACAAAGTTAGAGGACGGAAGCCTGAAGGCTAACTATGGACTTGTACCGTTGGATTCTGTAAATGAATTCCGTTTTGCATGTGATTTCGGACCTGCTCAGTTCCCGGAAGTACGCCGTGCATTTGCTTATATTATTGACCGTAATGAGTTGAACAAGCAGCTTACAGGCGGATATGCTTCCGTTGTTGACTGTCTTGCTACGGAGGCGATGGAAGACTATCAGGCGACAAAGAGTGAGCTTGAAGAGAATCTTACACATTATACATACGATATTGACAAGGCAAAACAGGAATTAATCGACGGCGGCTGGACGCTGAATGAAAAAGGGGAAGAGTTCAAGGAAGGTACAGATAAGGTACGTTATAAGGATGTAGACGGCGAGCTGATGCCGCTGGAGATTCAGTGGGCATACAGTGAAAGTGAAATTACGAACCTTTACAACACAGTAATTCCTCCGGAAGCCGAGAAGGTTGGTATGAAGTTTGAAGGGACGAAGATGGACTTTGCGCAGTTGATTAATCATCTGAACCGCGAAGGATCAGATCCTACTTACCATGTTTTCTCTTGCGCCGTTGTTTTACCTGAACTTAGCTCATGGTGGTACTTCTTTGATGACGCTCCGGACAGAATGGGTCTTTGGAACTACTATCGTGTAAGTGATCCGGAATTGAAGAGCATTACGGCAGAGATGCAGAAAGTGGAGCCGGGTGATGTAGAGAAATTCCGCGAGTTATTTGTGAAGTTTGAAGAGGAAATCAACAAGAAGATGCCGGGTGTTGTTATGACGACAGGAACGCAGTACTGGTTCTATAATCCTAAGTTAAAGAACTTTGTTCCTCGCGCATATGATAACTGGTGGTATTTCATTCTCGATGCTTACATTGAGGAATAAAAGTTTTAGCAGGATAGACATAATAAGGGGAGACGGCGAGCCGCTATCTCCCTTTTTATCAAAATAAAGTGGGGTTTTACATATGGCTAAATATATACTAAAAAGACTTGCCTATATGGTAGTCGTTTTCTTTATTTTGTCCATTTTGCTTTTTGGCTTGTTTAAAATGGTTCCTGGAGATCCGGCGCGAATGTTGGTTGAAGGACAGAAGATGAGCGTTTCTCCTGAGGAATATGAGATGCTGTATCAGCAGGCAAGAGCAAGGCTTGGGTTGGACAAACCATTGATTATTCAGTATTTTAGTTGGTTTGGGAATCTGCTGAGAGGCGATTTCGGATATTCCTCCGTACATCGGATACCGGTTACTGAACTCGTCGGTCCGCCGATGAAGAATACGATCTGTCTGAATGTGGTGTATTATGTGCTTCTGTTTCTGATAACAGTTCCGTTGGGAATCAAGGCGGCAGTGAAGCAGAATACGGTATTTGATACGACTGTGCAGGTGACAACGATTATCGGTATCAGTATTCCGTCATTTATCACGGCGCTGATCTTTATCTTCTTGTTTGCGATTGTGCTCCCAATCTTCCCAATCAGCGGTATGGTGACGACGGGAGCGAATTATACCGGATTCCGGGCGTTTACAGACTATGCGTATCATCTCTGTCTGCCGGTGCTTGTAATGGTATTTGCAGGGCTCGGCGGTCTTACGAGATACGTCAGAGGCGCTCTTTTGGATGCCTTGTCTATGGACTATGTGCGTACTGCGAGGGCAAAGGGGCTGCGGGAAAAGACAGTGATTTATAAACATGCATTCCGGAATGCGTTGATTCCGATTACCGGATATGTTGTCGGGTCAATCGTAGCAATTTTTGGCGGTTCTATCATTATCGAGACACTGTTCTCATGGAACGGGGTAGGTAAGCTGTTAATCGATTCCCTTATGAATCAGGATTATACGGTTGCGCTTGCGATGCAGATGTTCTATATACTTCTGGCGCTTGTGGCGAACTTGATCACAGACCTCTGCTATTGTCTGGTAGATCCGAGAATCAAGTTAGAGTAATGGAGGAATGAACATGTTGAAAAAAGGTAAAAAAGAAGAAAAGCAGCGTTCTATTTTAGAAGAAGAACAGATGCAGAGTCCTTTTCGGACAATTATTAAGAACCTTTGCGAGAACAAGATTGCTATGGGTTCGGCTTTTGTATTTATTGTAATATTTTTGATGTGTTTCATTCTCCCTATTTGGTTTAAACAGGATATGAACTATCAAGACCCAACACAGAAGAATATCGGACCGGGATTTTCATTTCTTTCTGTCCCTAAGGAGCTGAACGGCAATGTAAAAGCGATAGGGGTAGGGCCGACCTTCGGCGTGGGGATTGATAATGACGGCGTTGTGTATGAGTGGGGAAGCTTAACCGACCGTCTGAAACAGATTCCGGCAGACATGGGAAAGGTCGAGGATATTGCAGTCGGCCAGGATCATGTCCTTGCAGTGAATGACGAGGGGAAAGTATTTACTTGGGGATTCAATCGTATGAACCTGAATCGGATTCCGGCGGAGGTACAGAATAAGAAGGTAAAATCAATCGCAGCAGGGTATCAAGTGTCAATTGCAGTTCTGGAGGACGGAAGCATTGTAAAATGGGGAAATGAAAATACAGTTGATATTGTGGCTTCCAGGGCAAAGGATGAGAATGTAAAATTGGTGAAAACGAATATCCAGACCGGCCTTGCGCTGACAGAGGACGGCAAGCTGCTCCCACTTGCGAAGAGGGCGACGGCTTTTGACGCAATTCCGGATGAGATTCAGGGAAAAGTACAAGACTTTGTACTGACAGATAAGACGGCGCTGGCGCTGCTTGACGACGGTACGATCGTTTGCTGGGGCGGCAATGACTATCATATCAAGGATATCCCGGAAGGTGTGGAAGGACATGCGGTCAGTCTTGCGGCAGGACGGAACCATGCCGTTGCGCTGCTTGACGACGGTACAGCCGTAGCATGGGGCGGCAACAATAACAAACAGGCGAAGCTCCCGTCAGGGCTGAAGAATATTGTAAGTATTTCCAGCAAATATTACCAGAATTATGCCATTGACGCAGACGGAAACGTTACCACCTGGGGACTGAAAGGCTACCTGTTCGGTACGGACAACCTTGGAAGAAGCGTTGCCCTGCGTATATTAAAGGGCGGCCAGATGACCATGACGGTTGGATTTGTATCCGTTATCATTTCCCTGATTATCGGTATCATTGTCGGAGGTATTTCCGGATATTATGCAGGAAAGATTGATATCGTGCTGATGCGTATTGCGGAAGTAGTAGGCTCCCTGCCGTTTATCCCGTTGGCGTTAATCCTGTCGGCATTGATCGGAAACAAGGTATCGGAGGTAGGGCGTATCGTTATGATTATGGTAATCCTTGGTATCTTGAGCTGGCCGGGCGTTGCCGGTATCGTCCGCGCGCAGGTACTGGCAGAACGTCAGAAGGAGTTCGTTACGGCGGCAAAAGCCCTTGGCGTGCGTGAGAGGAATATCATCTTCCGGCATATCGTGCCAAACGTTATGACAATCATCATTGTTAATGCGACGCTTGCATTTGCTACCTGTATGCTTACTGAGTCCGGTTTGTCATTCCTTGGATTTGGTGTTGGCGAGCCGATCCCTTCATGGGGGAATATGCTGAATAACTGCCGTTCATCGGAGGTTATCTCACAGTTTTGGTGGAGATGGGTGTTCCCGTCTATCGCACTCGCGCTTTGTACAATCAGTATCAACCTTTTCGGAGACGGCCTGCGGAAAGCAGTTGATCCAAAATCCAGTGAAAGGTAGGGGGGAGTCATGGAGTATTTATTAGAAGTTGACGATTTACATACATTTTTTAAGACGAAAAAAGGAATCGTAAAAGCCGTTAACGGTGTGTCCTATCAGGTGGAAGCCGGTAAGACCCTTGGAATCGTTGGAGAGTCCGGAAGCGGTAAGAGTGTTTCTGCCATGAGTATTCTGAAATTGCTTGACGGCAACGGATACATTGACAGCGGAAAGATTACATTCAAGGGGCGCGATCTGGCAGAGTGTACGATTAACGACATGTATCAGATTCGTGGAAACGAGATTTCCGTAATCTTCCAGGAGCCGATGACGAGCCTGAACCCGGTGTATACGATTGAGAAACAGTTGAATGAAGTTTATCTGACTCACCAGAAGATATCGAAAGAGGAAGCGAGCAAAAAATCCCTTGAGATGCTGAAGTCGGTTAAGATTCCCAATGCCGAGTCTATCATGAAGCAGTTCCCGCATCAGCTCTCCGGCGGTATGCGCCAGCGTGTCATGATTGCGATGGCGCTTGCGTGTGAGCCGAGCCTGCTGATTGCAGACGAGCCGACCACGGCGCTTGACGTTACCATCCAGGCACAGATTTTGCATCTGATGAATGAACTGAAACGTGAGAAAGGAACATCTATCCTTTTCATCACTCATGATCTTGGCGTTATCAATGAGATGGCGGACAGCGTGGCGGTTATGTACTGCGGGCAGGTTGTGGAGATGTGTCCGGCGCAAGTGGTATTTGCAAGGGACAATGGATATTCACATCCTTACACGGAAGGTTTAATGACTTCTATCCCGCGCCTGGATACGCCGGTGGGAACGAGGCTTGAGGCAATTCCGGGAGCCGTACCTCATCCGCTGGATCTTCCTAAGGGATGTAAGTTTGCGCCCCGCTGTAAGTATGCTACCGACAGATGCTTAGAAGAAGAACCGGCATTAGAGCAGGTGGAGGGCAATCACCTCGTACGCTGTTTCTATCCGGAAAAGGAGGCGCGCCATGCAAAATAAGAATCAGGATAAAAAGGTGCTGTTGCGGATTACGGACCTGAAACAATGGTTCCCAATCAAGAAGACGAAATTATTCCAGAAAGAACAGCTTTATGTCCGTGCCAATGACGGAATTACCCTGGACATATACGAAGGAGAGACGGTTGGGCTGGTTGGAGAGTCCGGGTGCGGGAAGTCCACGTTCGGAAGGACGCTGCTTCAGATTTATCATCAGACCGAAGGGAAGACCATGTACTATGGACGTTCCCTCACGGAGATGGCTCCGGATTATGTCAATGTCACGGTAAAGAGCATTGACGCAAGAAAGAAAAAGATTAGCGAGTTAGAGAATAAAGTTGCGGCGCTCAAGGCAGAATATGAGAAGATGGCAGACGGCACAGAGAAGTTCGTGAAGCAGGAAGAATGCGAGAATGTCCGTAAAGAGTGCAATAAGGAGTTCCTTGACCTTGTGCAGATTATTGGTGGGTTCTACGGCGTTGACAACGTGCAGGAGGCCGAGCAGCTGCTCTTGAACAAGTTCAGGATCGCCGCGGAACTTAGGAATTTGAGGGAAGAAGACCGGGCTGAGGGCAAGGATAAGAAAAGCGAGATTCAGGCAAAAGAGAAAGAATTAAGCGCAGCGGAAGAGAAGCTGACCGCGCTTAGAAGCAAGTACGGTTCAGACGAGACCTTCCGGAAATACGAAGAGTACCGGGATGAAGGCGTAGACCTTGCCAGACTGAAGAATCATGAGATGCGTATTTTAAGGAAAGATATGCAGATGATTTTCCAGGACCCGTATTCATCTTTGAATCCGAGAATGACGGTAGGGCAGATTATCGGCGAGGGGCTTCTTGCCCATGGATTCTTCACGAAGAATGATGATAAGATGCAGGATTATGTCATGAAGACGATGGAGGAATGCGGACTTGCTCCGTACATGCTCCACAGATATCCGCATCAGTTCTCCGGCGGGCAGAGACAGCGTATCGGTATTGCCCGCGCGCTTGCGCTGAAACCTAAGTTTGTTGTCTGCGACGAGGCGGTTTCCGCCCTTGACGTGTCCATTCAGTCGCAGATTGTCAACCTGCTGAAAGACCTTGGTGAGAAGGAGAACCTTGCGTACCTGTTTATCTCCCATGGCCTGAGCGTCGTAAAATATATCAGCGACAGGATCGGCGTTATGTATCTGGGGAACATCGTAGAGCTTGCGTCTTCCCAGAACATGTTCGACCATCCGATGCATCCTTATACGGAGGCGCTGTTGTCGGCAATCCCGACCACAGACCCGGATGCGAAGAAGGAGATTGTACCGCTGGAGGGCGATATCCCAAGCCCGGTACATCCGCCGAAGGGATGCAAGTTCCATACAAGGTGTAAGTACTGCCAGGAGATTTGCAAGCATGTGACGCCGGAGCTTAGGGAACTTGAGCCAGAGCATTATGTGGCATGCCATTTCCCGTTAGGGCAGAAATGATTTTTTGAAGGAAAGGAAAGGGTACAATGTTATTATTTGGAAAAAACAGCAAATGGGCGCAGAGGCGAAAGGAACAGGACGAAAAGTATAACCGTTTCCGGGAAGAGATTCAGGAATTTCCGTTGGAGAAGAATGATTACCTGGCGATGGTGCTCGGTGCGTTTTGGGCGCTGTGGCCTGTCCTGGCTATCGTAGCCGCTGTAATTTTCGGCGTTGTACTCATCTTTTTTAAATAGTGGAGGAAAACGGTAACATGAAATTTAATGAGTTTGTTTATAAAAGAGTTGAACTGGAGGAGATGAAGGAAAAGATCCGCCAGATTACGGAAGCTGTAAAAACTGCCCCGGATGCAGAGGCACAGATTGCGGAGATTTACCGCATGAACGATTTGATGAAGGAGCATGCAACGGCAGACGCCCTCGTGTACATCCGTTATACAATCAATACGAAAGATGATTTTTATGTGAAAGAGCGGGAGTATAACGACCATATTTCCCCGTTGATTGCAGAAGAGGTACAGAAATATAACGAGGCGCTGCTGAATTCTCCATTCCGCAGCGCGTTGGAAGCGAAGTTTGGCAAAGTCATGTTCCTGAATCTGGAGTTGGGGATGAAGGGATTCTCTCCGGAGGTTACGGAGCTGATGCAGGAAGAGAGCGCATTGCAGACGCAGTACCAGTCGCTTCTGGCAAGCGCGCAGATTGAGTATCAGGGCGGTACATACAACTTATCGCAGATGGGTCCATTTACGCAGAACAAGGATCGTGAGGTGCGTAAGTCAGCTCAGGAAGCAATGGGAAGATTCTTCGACGCGCATCAGGAAGAGCTGGACGAGATTTTTGATAAGCTTGTGAAGAACCGTACGGAACAGGCGCACCGCCTTGGAATGAAGAACTTTGTGGAGCTTGGTTATGTGCGCCGCCAGAGGAACTGCTATACGCCGGAGGCTGTCTCAAATTTCCGCAAGCAGGTTGTGGAAGACCTTGTGCCGATTGTATGTGAGATCAAGAAAAATCAGGCGGAGCGTATCGGCGTGGATGAGTTGAAAGTATATGATGATTCATTCCAGTTCCCGGACGGGAATGCAACGCCTCAGGGAACCTATGAGGAGATTATGGAAGCCGGACGCAGGATGTATACGGAGATGTCGCCTGAGACGGCGGATTTCATCAAGATGATGTTTGACCGGGATCTGTTTGACGTTGTGGCAAAGCCTGGGAAAGCGACAGGGGGATACTGCTGTGATATTCCGGGATATGAATGTCCGTTTATCTTCTCGAACTTTAACGGGACGTCAGGAGACGTAGACGTCTTAACCCACGAAGCGGGGCATGCGTTTGCCTCCTATATGGCGGATAAGCATGTTGACTTGCTTGACCTCAGGCTTCCGTCCATGGAGGCGGCGGAGACCCATTCCATGTCTATGGAGTTCTTTGCAACGCCTTGGTATAAGCTTTTCTTCAAAGAGCAGACGAAGAAGTATGAGCTGTCTCATCTTGAGGGGACGCTGAATTTTATTCCTTATGGATGTCTGGTGGATCATTTCCAGGAGATTGTATATGAACATCCGGAGATGACGCCCAAGGAGAGAAACGAAGCATGGCTGAAGCTTGATAAGATGTATCGCCCTTATCTTGATATGGCGGATATGCCGTTCTACGGAAGAGGAGCAGGCTGGCAGAGGCAGAGCCACATCTATGCGACGCCGTTCTACTATATCGACTATTGTCTGGCTCAGACGGTTGCGCTGCAATTCTGGCTTGAGATGGAAAAAGACTGGAAACAGGCATGGGAGAAGTACAAAGCGTTTGTAAAACGAGGCGGAACCGATACGTTCCTTGGGCTGGTAGCAGGCGCAGGCCTGAAATCACCGGTAGAGGATGGCTGTATCCGTGAGATTGCGGGACATGCAAGTGAATGGATAAAAGAACATAAGCTGTAATAGATGACAGGCGGCAGGTCTGTCGGGGAGCGTTTGTTTCCCGGCAGACCTGTTTTTCATTTTCTATACCCAAAGGGTATAATTTCACATAGAGTATATGAAATAGCTGGTAGAATCGTACATAGTTGTGTATAATATATTGAAAAAACATGGAACTGTATATACAGTTCTTTCTGCAGGGGAGTGATAAGATTGTATACGGTAGCGATTTGCGATGATGAGGCTGGACATTTGGATAAGCTGAAAGATATGTTGGATACTTATCAGGAACAACGTGCGAATTGTGAATTAGAGATTGCATGTTTTGGCAGTGCAAAAGATTTGCTTTGCAGAGTCAGGGAACAGAATTATGAGCCTGATTTAATGCTGCTGGATATTTATTTACAGGAGGAGTTTGGAATTGAGGCGGCAGGAGAACTGCGCAGGATGGGGAACAAGAGCCAGATTGTGTTCATCACTTCGTCGCCGGAGCATGCGCTTGAGGCATACCGTGTGCAGGCGGCGCAGTATCTTGTGAAGCCGGTGGGGGAGGAAGAGCTGTTTCAGACGTTAGATCACCTGCTCAATGAGAGCAGGAAAGAGCGGAGGCGTTATCTGGTGCTGCGTACGGAAGGGAGAGTCGGCCGGGTGGCGGTTGATGGGATTGTCTTTTGCGAGGCGCAGGGCAAGAGCCAGAAGATGCATCTGGCAGATGGGGAAGAATTATTATTGCATATGACGATGACGGAGATTTTTGGTATGTTGTCAGATTATCCGGAATTTGTGAAGGTTGGGGCTTCCTATATCGTGAATCTGGAGCATGTTGCAAGCCTGAATGCGCGGAAACTGGTGATGGAAACGGAGACGGATATCCATCTGCCGAGGGGGTCTTATCAGCCGCTTAGGGAGCGGTATTTTAATTATTATTGTGAAAAGAAGTGAAAGGAAGGTTGTCTTGTATGGAAGGCACTCATAGGAGCAAATGTTTTCGGAAACGGTGTAGCTTGTGGGCTATGCCGTTTCTCCGTTTTGTAGATCATTTAGCAAAGACGAGGGAAGTATTCCAACGAGGTCATAGGAAATATCAATCTGTTGTTCTCTATGCCCCTTTGATTTATCCGGTGCATGAACGATGCACCCAAGGTAGGGACAAAGATGTTCGCTCATTTCTCCCTTTGGCTTCATCACAGTGCGGTTCTTACTGGTATCCCGTGGATACACTCATTAGAATAGATTAAGGACTTTGTAAAGTATTAAAAACTTGATTTTATACCAAGCGAAGAATTTTTGATATAGTAGAGAAATGTATTCATCATATGAAAAAAGGGTTTTTATAAAAATTATCATAAAACGATATGTTTTTTTCATTAGAGTGTAGTATGCTAAAAATAACAGAAAAACTGTATTAGGGTTCTTTGATGGCTCCTAAGGTCAATAAAATATTTATAATGTAATATCTTAAATACTGTTTAAATTTAATATATCTAAGGGAGAAAA